>WNGL01007286.1_pt1 | contig 12995 bp, 13 predicted proteins | sample 5400591 | NCBI WGS metagenome assembly WNGL01 (sample SAMN13153377, study PRJNA577476) | soil metagenome | isolation source: 80 cm soil or saprolite under Garry oak tree replicate 1 | place: USA:California | collected 2016-06-15
CACCTCTCTTCTTTGCCAACGCCGAGCTCTTTCACCAACGCGTGGTCGAGGCCATTGCAGAATCGCCGACTCCAGTGCGCCGAATCATCGTGACGGCCGAGCCCGTCACCAGTATCGACGTGACTTCGGCTGACATGCTTGCCGAGCTTGAGCACGGCCTCACCGAATCCGGCGTCGAGCTGCGGTTCGCCGAGATGAAAGATCCGGTCAAGGACAAGCTGAAACGCTTCGAACTATTCGATCGCTTCGGCGCTGCAAACTTCTATCCGACCATAGGCAGCGCCGTGGACGCCTACGTCGAAGAGCACGCGGTCGACTGGAAGCCTTGAGAACGCAGGCGACCGCACAGCGACGGGGCTATGATTCGGTGGCGACTTATCGGCCGCAGCCGGTGTCAGTAGGCCGTCGTTGTAGCTTTCGAGGCTATGCGTCGTGCGCGCACGACACCATCGAATCAATCCCAGATCGGTGAGCACACGCGCAATTTTATTATAAAAGAAGCGTGATTCTTAGGCTCATCGACTGGCGAAAATTAATACGGTCTGTTCTATGGTCGGGTGAAATTTTGCTGCAAAAATAGACGACCGGCGGATCCGCCCATTGCGCCCCGCGAATTCCGCCGGTCAATTAACCGAAAAACTATGGAGCTGCCCCGGTTCTCACCCATCCACTGGGCAAGACCGGATCAGCCAACATCTCCGTGCTCGCGCTCGTAGGCGCGAATTGCTCGACGCGTCTGCGGTCCAAGAACGCCGTCAACGGACCCATGGTAATAACCGGCGCGGGCGAGACGGCGCTGTAGCTCGGCTACTCTAGAGTGGCTGGTGTCGCCGTACCCCTGACCACGCTGACCATAGCCGTAGTCGCCGCCATATTGATTGCCTCCATAGCCGTAGCCATAACCGTACCCGTACGGGTCACCGTACTCATAGCCATACGGATAGCCATAACCATATCCGTAGCCGTACGGATAGCCCCAGCCCCAGCCCCAACCCCATGGAAAGCCGAAGTCACCGATGAAGATCACATTATTGCCGTTATGATGGTGCCAATTGCCGCCCCAGTTGCCGCCATGCCAATTACCGCCATTCCAATTGCCACCGTGCCCGTTGTGTCCGGCCCAGTTGCCACCATTCCAATTGCCGCCATGCCCGTTGCGTCCGCTCCAGTTGCCGCCGCTCCAGCGCTGGCCGCCCCCCGCACCCATTCCAGGGCGTCCACCCATTCCTGGACGTGCACCCATCGAGGAGAAATGATGGCCGCCACCGCCGCGACCGCCGCCACCGCGCGGTGCAGCTGTGAGAACTGGCGCAGTCAGCATCACTGCAATAAAGCAGGCCAAGAAAAACAGAAGTTTAGAATTATTCATAGTCGGTCGGGATTTCTTTCTACATCATTAGACACCGCACGCGATTCAAAGTCTCGTTTTATTTTTACGGCCAGCGAAGAATAAAACGAGACCGGCGGCTCGCTCCCCTTTTTCCCTGCGAGGCCGCCGGTCAAAACCAACCGAACTCACCGCTCGGTCAGATCACGCCAAGCCTAATCTGCCCAGAAGCGGCGTGCTGATCGTGCCGTCCACAACCAGACCATGTCTGCTTTCATAAGCGGCGATCGCGGCCCGGGTTCGCGGCCCCATGACTCCATCGAGTACGCCATGGTAGTAGCCGAATTCACCCAAGCGGCGCTGCACCGCTGCAACCATCCCCGCGTTATAGCCGTACGCAGGCTGGTAATACGAATAGCTGGATGGGTAACCTCCATAGTACGAATATGGGTAATACCCAGAATACCCGGACGGCCAATATGAATAGGAGCCGTAATACGGGTAACCGAATCCGCCGCCGTAATAGTAGCGGTTGCCCCCGTAATAGCCGTCGTAGCTGGTACCATAGCGGCTGCCAGCATAGTAGCCGCCGGTGCCCATATGCGAGCTAACGCCGTGGCGATATGCCGGCGTCACCTGTGTGCTGCGCGCAGCCATTCGTTGAGGCTTCGACATCGAGGTCGCCGCCGATTTCTTGTGCATGTCGCCCAGCGCCGGCGACGCGATCAACGCCGCTGCGGCGAAGCAGCTCATCAAACCTAAGCGTTTGGTTTTCATGTTAATCTTCCCTTTCTAGTTTTATCCCATCTCACAAGGCACGTTCCCCGAAAGACTTCGGGGTCTAGTCGCCGAACACACATTCGCATGCTGGCGCCAGCTGGTGCATGCGCACCTCCCTGCGAGACTGCTTTATCTAATTAAAAACCGCCGACCGGCTGGAGTTTCGCATTGATTCTGCTGGTCAGTGCGCAGCCAATGCGACTATCATCGCGCCTTAATCACCATGAAGCGCGCCGCGATCTTCATATCCACCGTGTTCGCAGCGCACGTCCTTCACGCCGCTTCGTTGGAGCACAGCGTGAGCCCGTCGCGCCAGTTCGTCATCTACGGAGCTGATGCGCAATTGCGCGGCGCGGTTTCCAGCCTGGCAGAGCGGACCAAGACCAATCTTCTCGCGCTGTTGCGGCAACGCGACAACTGGATCGTCCCTATCGTTGTGAATCTACAACCACAGCAGGCGAATCGCCCTGAAATTCCGCCGGCCGACCTCCGATTTAGCCAGACCGGTTTTGGCCTCAAGCTGCAGCTCGACCTGATGATCGCGAAAAACCTCGATGCCTCATTGATGGAGCGCGAACTGCTGCGCGCGATTTTATTGGAAATGATTTATCGAAAAGAATCACACGTCGCGGCCGGTAGCATATTCGTTGAGCCGCCGGATTGGTTGATTGACGGCTTGCTTGTGCTTGCGCCTGGAAGCGATCGCGAACAGTTGGTCGAGGCGCTCACTACCGCGGACAAGACTGAGCCGCTGGAGACGTTTCTCCGTCAGCGCGCCAGACTTCTCGATTCCGCGGGCCGGACGCTTTATCGCGCATACTCTTTTGCACTCGTGCAAATGCTAACCGACGGAAAAAATGGCCCTGCGCGTCTGGCACAGTACATTGCTCATCTATCCAACGCCTCAAACGAGCCACTTGCCGATCTGAAGGCGCAGTTTCCGTTCCTCCTTGGCGATGCGGAGCGAACCTGGCAGTTGGCCTTAAGTCGGTTGCGGAATTTGCAGACGTACCGGTTGCTCACCTTTACCGAAAGCGAGCGACGCCTTGATGAATTGTTGCACGTGAAAATCTCAGAAGCGAATAAGCCAGCCAAGCTGGTAAGTCTTGACGAACTTGCGCAGCGCAAGGCTTCTCCAAATGAGAAGATGGCGCTGAATCAGTTGGGCCACGATTTGCTCTCGTTCGTTGCCGAGGCCAATCCGGTTTTGCGCCCAATCGCGCGTGAATATCAGGAAATCATCGCGCTGGTTGCCCGTGGGAAAAGGAAACGAATCGCGAAGCGTCTGTCGCGTTTGGAGGTTACCCGCAAACAACTCGCCGCTCGAATGAGTGATATTGACGACTACATGAACTGGTTCGAAGCCACTCAAATGAAAAGCGGCAGCGGGAATTTCACTGATTATCTCAAAGCCGTGGACCAATCGCAGCTCGCACTTCCAAAGCGCCACGATCCCCTTTCAGTTTATGTCGATGCGCTGGAGGACCAGTTCGAAAATTGAGAGCAATCTGAACAGACCCTTGCTCATTTCAGCTTTGACGATTAGCTTGAGTAGCGCGTTTGGAGCGCATTTTTCTGTTGATGCAAAAGATTGGTTTCGCAGAGGCTCTTGACTCGATTGTTGCCAGCGACCCACGTTACCAGCGGGACGCCTATGCCTTTTTGCGCGACGCGCTCGATTTCACAACCAAACAACAAAAAAAGGTTAAAGGCGTCAGCGTTCGTCATGTGACCGGACCGGAATTGCTGGATGGAGTGCGGCAGTACGCTCTCAAAGAATTCGGACCTCTGGTGATGACGGTTTTCGACAACTGGGGAATCCATTCCTGCGAGGACATCGGGAACATGGTTTTTAACCTGATCGGCGCTGGGGTATTCGGAAAAACCGAGGAAGATTCAATCGAGGACTTCAAGAATGTTTACGATTTTGGAGAGGCGTTTGTGAAGCCTTTCGCCCCAGCAAAACCAGCGACAGCAAAACCGGCAGCGCAATTGCCAACGCCGAAGCCTGCGGCCTCAAAGAGGTGATCAGCCATAACTGATCACTGGGATCGACGCTCGCTCTCAAAGCAAGAACTGTCGGCCATGACACTTCATCCCATGAATTACGCTGTCATGTTGAGCGAAGCGAAACATCTCGATTTATTCCCGTGAGCGACCCATCCAGAAATCATAAGAGATTCTTCGCTTCGCTCAGAATGACATTTCTGAGATCGCTTGTAGCGAATTTTCTCTCAGCGGCTCTATTGTTTGGCATGGTGAATCTGAAAGCTGCGTCCCCCGGCGGGTCATCTACCATCATGTTTCCGCCAAGCACGGCGCAGAAATGGATTTTGCCGAACGGATTGACGGTCATCGTGCAGGTAGATCATAGCGCACCGGTAGCCAGTGTGCAGGCGTGGTGCGCCACGGGAAGCATCTACGAAGACCAACATCTGGGCGCAGGCTTGTCCCATATTCTCGAGCACATGCTTTTCAAAGGAACCAAGACCCGATCGACCAATCAGATCGCGCAAAAAATCCAGGACGTCGGCGGATACATCAATGCGTACACGTCGTTCGATCGCACCGTTTTTTGGATCGATGTGCCGAAAGATGGCGTCTCCTCGGCGCTCGACATTTTAGCAGACGCCATGATGAATTCGACTCTGCCGCCGGAGGAATATCAGAAAGAACAGGAAGTCATCCGGCGCGAGTTCGCGATGGGCATGGACGATCCCGATCGCATGACCGGACTGCTTCTTTTTGCCACCGCTTACCAGCGGCATCCTTATCGATTCCCGGTCATCGGTGAGCTCGAGATTTACAACCAGCTCACCCAGGAGCAGGTGATGCAGTATTACAAAACGCGGTACGTTCCGAACAATCTCACGTTCGTTGTGGTGGGAGATGTGGATGCAGAAAAAGTGCGGCAACAGCTCGCCGAACTGTTCAAGCCGTATCCGGAGACATCGCTCAAGCCGCTGTTTATTCCTGCGGAACCGCCGCAACTTGGCCGGCGTGAAGTGCACCAGGAATTTGCCACGGAGCTGACGCATCTCTCGCTCGCATGGCACATCCCGGAGCTTACAAATCCAGATGTGCCCGCGCTCGATTTGCTCTCGACTATCCTTGGCGAGGGACGCAGCTCGCGTTTGTATCGGCGCGTGCGTGAAGAGGCCGGATTGGCGTTCGGCATATCGGCATTTTCCTACACACCCGGCGATCCAGGTTTGTTTGGCGTCGATGCCACTGTCGATCCCAAGAAACGCGAAGCAGCCGAGCAGTTGGCGTTGCGCATTGTGGATGAGGTGAAACACGCCGGCGTCACCGCAGAGGAATTGGCGAAGGCCAAGAAAATCATGCTGAGTCATCATCTCGGCGCGCTGACGACGATGCGTGGCCAGGCCTCAGACATCGGCTCGAATTGGTTGCTCACGCGGGATCTGAACTTCAGCCGGCATTATCTCGATGCCGTCCAGAAAGTCACCCTTGATGACATCAAGCGCGTCGCTGCAACTTATCTGACCGAAAACAATCTAACGGTCGTCTCGCTGAATCCCAAGGGCTTGCTGGCCGGCAAAGCCGAAGGCGCGAAAGCAGTTGCGGCGGGCGAGATTCAGAAATTTGATCTGTCGAACGGGTTGCGGTTGCTGGTGCGTGAAGATCCTCGCCTCCCACTCGTGGCGATCGGCGCGGTTTTTCGCGGCGGCCTTCTCGCAGAGACGCGGCAGGACAACGGCATCACGCGGTTGATGGCCAAGGTGCTGCTGAAAGGAACCAAAACGCGCACAGCTGAGCAAATCGCCAATGAGATCGAAGCCGTAGGCGGTTCCATTTCGAGCGATGCGGGCAACAACAGCTTCAGCGTATCGGTCGATGTCACCAAGCCCGATGTCAAACTGGGCTTGGACTTGCTCTCGGACGTATTGCTCAACGCCACGATGCCGGAAAAAGCGATCGCGCGTGAAAAAGAAATCCAGATCGCCGCGATCCAGCAGGAGGAAGAGCAGTTGACCACGGTCGCGCGCAACATCATGCGACAGGCGCTGTTTCCGCAGCATCCGTACGCGCTGCGTTCAAATGGCTCGGTCGAATCTATTCAGCGATTGACCCAAAAAGAGTTGCTCGAATTTCGTGATCGCTACGTCGCTGCGAAGAACGGCGTCGTTTTTGTCTTTGGCGATGTGAAGGCGTCCGAGGTAAAGCAATTGGTCGAGCAAACGCTGGGAAAGATGAAGCCCGGCGCGCTTGCGCTGACCGACGCCAAACCTTCCACGCCGCTGGGTAAACCGGAAGCCGTCGAGAGCCACAAAGACAAAGCGCAAGGCGTGATCATGGTCGGATTCCGCGGCGCAAGCCTGTCCAGTCCGGATCGCTACGCACTGGACTTAATCGATGAGGCCAGCAGCGATCTCGGCTCGCGCTTCTTCATTCGGATTCGCGAGCAAATGGGACTGGCTTATTACGTCGGCGCCGGCCAGATGCAGGGCCTGGTGCCGGGACTGTTTTCATTTTATCTCGGCACCGATCCGCAGAAGATCGAGCCAGTAAAAACGGCGTTGCTCGATGAAATTCATAAGCTGGCCAACGATGGCCTTACTACTGAAGAATTGGCGCGAGCGAAAAAGAAATTGATAGGACAACAGGAGATCGCCAATCAAAGCAACGACGCGTTTGGCTATCATTGCGCGCTGGACGAACTTTACGGACTCGGCTTCGATTATCACAAGCGACTCGAACACGACGTGAACGCGGTGACGCTCGATGCTATTAAGCAAGTGGCTGCAAAATATTTTCGCGATCAACCGTACGTTTTGGCGACGGTGCGACCACCGGAGAAATCTCCAGGCGCGAAACAGAAATGATATATGGCTGAAGTCCAAAAAACCACACTGAGCGGCGAGATGACCCAGCGCTTCATCGAATTCGTCGTGATGCACGCGCAAAACGCCGCGCTGTTTCTTGGTCAAATTCCGAATCCAAAAACCGGTGAACCCGAAGTAAACCTGGACCTGGCCAGGATGTTCATCGATCAACTGGCCATGATTCAGGAGAAAACGCGCGGCAACCTGACCAGCGAAGAAGCAAAAGTGTTGAGCAACGCGCTTTCCAATTTGCAAATGGCGTACGTCGAGGTCGCGCGGGAAACGCCCAAAGGTGCCGCGCATCCCGAGGCACCAGAAGCCGCCGAGCCACCAAAATCGGCGGAACAACCGCCGGCAGGCACCCCCGAGCCATCAGCACCGATCACATCAACCGAGCCCGAGAGCGAGTCGCGGAAGAAGTTCACGAAAAGCTACGGCCCGTAGCCCAATTCCCCTCTTTTGGAATTGGCTGCATTTCGCCGCGTCTTAAGATGCGTAATCGAATTAGGTCGAAAGATTCCGCACCAATCTTGTTAGACGAAACTTTTTCGTATAATTCTCGTTAGGCCTCGATGAAGCCGCTCTTCACAATTCACGCCGGCGAATTCCTGGTCGCGTCGTACATTGAGCAGCAATTTAGGGACTACTTGGTTTGGGTACCGTCGCGCGATTCGGGTGTCGATTTGCTGCTCACTGATCACGACTGCAAGACAGCGGTTTCGATCCAGGTCAAGTTTTCCAGAGATTTCCTTGCCACACACATGTCTGATGCGCTACGACCCGGCCTCAAGGCATGCGGCTGGTTCACGCTGAAGCGACAGAAGATCGCGCAATCAACTGCTAAGTTTTGGATTTTCGTTCTATACCCCTTTCATCAAAAGGAAGTGGATTTCCTCATCGCGCCACCGTCTGCCATTCTCGATCTGCTCACATCGGTTCACGGGCAGCGCAGCGCGTTTCAGAGCTACATCTGGGTTACCAAAGACAAGCGATGTTGGGAGACGCGAGGTCTTAGCCGCGAAGACCAATTGCTTGTTTCCAAGGGTTCCTATCAGAATCCCGCTCGTGATCTAAGTACATACTTGAACAACTGGAGTCCCATTCATGCCGCCCTCAAGGCCTAATCATAGTTAGGTCTCATGCACGCTCTCGAACTCATCATCACTTCCCTAGTCACGATTGCGGCAGCGTTCATTGGAGCGTGGTTCGGTGCGAAGTTCGCCGCGAAGCGCGGCGAAAAAACACAAGCCGCATTTCTCCAGAAAATCCATGAGGCTACGAATTCGCTTTCAGCGATTGCGCGTCGCCTGCCCGGTGGGCAGGCATACGCGGCCGTGAAACAAACAGAGCGACAGATTGCCGAGAACGAGAAATCTAAAGACCAAACCGATTAACAGAGATATGCAATATCCCCATCGGCTCACCCTGATCCTCATTTTGCTACTTCTCTCTTCGTGCGCCGGAGTCGGCCCGCTGCCGACTCCTAGCGGCTATCCCGAAGTCACCATCAACAGCACGAACACAAAACGCATCAAAGAACTTTTGCTGGCGCATTTCGCCAGCAACGGCTTCGCCGTGCTGCAAGACACGCAGTACACGCTAAACGTTAGCAAGCCACTTGAAGGCAGCGCCGCCGTTCTCTACCAAGTGGCGCTCGGAAACGCATATTCTTCGACGCCGCAGATGAACATCTCGGTCACGATTGCTCCTCTTGGAAGCACAACGAAAGTGTACGGCCATATCGCTGTCGGGATGCAAGGCGCTTTCGGACAGAACCAAGGAACGAACCTCGACAGAGGCAAAGCTGGGCGTGAGTTGCAGACAGTGCTCGACCAGATTAAGAGCCGGATAGAGGCTTCCTCCCAATGAGCCCTAATCAAGCGATGCAGCCAACTTCGAAGGCTTTCGCGAGCGGGCTGCTGGCCGGCGCAATGATCAGATAAGACAAAGTTCGTGCTCGCGAGGACGCGATCACCAGCACATGAGGCGCCCGCACACTGCCGACAAGCAGCGCGCCACCCTAGCGCTGGCTTGTGCGCGAAGTAGGAGTCGCACTCCGATGTGGTTTGGCTCTCGCGCTTTTGCGCACGGTGATGGTTCCCTGGCCGGGAGCGGGAGTTGGTGATGCTTCGGCGTATTTTTTTGTCGATGGCCAGATTAAACGCCACGGCTGCGTTTTTATTGTCTCACTGAATTCCTTGATGTTTTGGCCGGCCGGGCCGAGGTCGGCCACTGCGGTCTTTAGTTTTTCCGAAGACGTCCGCAGGTTTCGCAGGGTGACCTCGATATTGTCGTTCTCCGTCAGACTGGTGCTGATCTTTTCGATGTTGGTAAGCGAGTGTGAGAGGGCGCTGTCCGGGGCGGTTAGATCGACGAGATGTGTCCCGAACGTCTTGAACTGGCCGAGCGCAAGGGTTAGCTCGGAATTTTCGTCGGTGAGACGATTCAGATTTTGCGCCGTCTGCTGGAGATCCTTCATGGTGTTGGTGGCTTCGGCTGCGACCGGTTTGATCACTTCCAGCATCTTGGCCGCGGCTTCGCCCAAGTCTGGGGTGCGTTCTCCGGCAAATATCTCGCCGTCCTTCGCGCGGCCGGAACTTTCGTTTCCTTGGGTGATATCGATGGCCATGTCACCCAACAAGCCGAGCTGCATCAATCGCGTCTTCGCGTCGCGATAGACCTTGGCGTGCTTATCCACCTGCACATCCACGCGCACCTCGAATCTTGGTTTGCCCGGGGTCGCGGTTGGACTTGGGCTCACGTTCGCTTCGGGGGGATTGATCGCCGCGGCCGCTTCCTCTGCCTGTCTTTCTTCTTTCGGCGAGACGGGTGAATAGAGTTTTTGAACCTGACCAATCTTGCGCCCGGCCAACATCACCACTGCGCCCTGTTTGATTCCGGCCGCGTTGTCGAAGTAAATCTTGTAGGTCACCAGCGGGCGGAACAGTCCCGGCGCGCCGAGCAAAACCAAAAGAAAGGCGACCACGGCGATCGTGCCGATCACCAGCAGGCCGGTCATGATTTCATTTCTTTGTAATTGCATCGAGGCTGCCTTCCAGAATGGGACCTTCAGTGCTGCCGCTCAAAAACTGAGCGACCACCGGATTCTTGGATTGTTTGAATTTTTCGGCTTCGGCTTCTTCAATGATCTTCCCCTGATACAACATAGCCATTCGTGTGCCGATGCGAAAGGCGCTGTCCATTTCGTGCGTGACGGTGATGGATGTAACCTTCGCTGTTTCGCTCAAGCTGATAATTAATTCGTCGATCACGGAAGCAATGACCGGGTCGAGGCCGGCCGAGGGCTCGTCAAGAAGGATCAACTCCGGCTCGAGCACCAGAGCGCGCGCCAGGGCCACGCGTTTTTTCATGCCGCCACTGAGTTCTTCTGGCAACAGATCCTTGGAATCTTTCATCCCGACAAGGTCCAGTTTTTCATCGACGATTTTGTCAATCTCGTCGCGCGATTTGTCGGTGAGCTCCTCGAGCGGCAGAGCGACGTTGTCGCGCACATTACGGGAACTCAACAGCGCTGAATATTGATAGACCATTCCCATGTGTTGCCGGACGGCCTGAAGTTTTCGCCGCTGGAGCCGCGTGATTTCAAATTGCTTGAACAAAATGGAACCGGAATTGGGGCGAAGCGTGCCGAGAATTAGGCGCAATATGGTGCTCTTGCCGCTGCCGCTTTGGCCCATGATCACGAGACGTTCCTGCGGCTGGACGTCGAGTGAAAGGCCGTCGAGCACTTTCTTTTCTTCAAATTGCATGCGCACATCGCGCATCTCGACCATGTGCGTGGGTGCGGTCATGTCGGATAAAATGTGGTGTAAACGACGTTGTATAAGGTATCGAACCCGATCACCGTCGTGATCGCTGTCACTACGCTGGAAGTTGTGGAGCTGCCCACCCCAGCGGCCCCGCCTTTGACCGTCAACCCTCGATAACAGGCAATCGCCGCGATGAGCAGCCCGAACATGAAGCTCTTCAAAATGCCGGTGACGATGTCGCGAATGAGCAATGAATCTTTAACCAGATCGAGAAAATAGGGGAACGCGATGCTGAAATACGCCTTACAGATCAGGCTGCTAGCGAATACGGCCGCGATATTCGAAACCGTGGACAGACACGGCATTAACAGAACCAGCGCGAGCATCCGCGGCGCGACAAGGAAACGCAGAGGACCAATGCCCATCGCCTCGATCGCTTCGACTTCTTCAGACACTTGCATCGTGCCGAGCTCGGCGGTGTAAGCAGCACCGATGCGCGCTGCGAGCATGATGCCGGTGAGAAGCGGCCCCAGTTCGCGCGTGAACGCGATTGCGACCAACCCAGGAATCAACCGTTCCGTTCCAAAGCGTTGCAACTGGTAACCGGTCAGCAACGCCATGGTTAGCCCAAGGAAGAAGGAGACGAGCCCAGCCAGCGGCACGGAGTCCACACCGGCCCGCTGTGTGTGCCGGAAAAAACTGGTGGCACGAAACGGCACCCGCCCCTGCTGGATCCGCTCGAATGTCTCTTCGAACGTGTTCATGATAAACCAGAACACGCCGCCGACTTCGCGGAGAAAATTGCGCGCGATGTGCCCGATTCCCTGGGCAACCAAAGCTGGCGGATTAGCGTCTGTCATGGCCGGGAAACGTGGCCTTAGTTGCCGATGGGGAAAAGAGCAAAGTTTAGCAGGGCGAAAAACTGCTTAGGGAGTGCGCAACGCGCGTCTCCGCGTCACTTTCATCTACTGGACGGCCAATGTATGATGCCAAATCAATAGAACCGACGGTCATTCTCGCTAACCCAGCCAGCATTACGTGAAATTGTTTCGCATACTCAATTGCTTCTTTGCCGCCGCGCTATTTAGTGCCGGGGCGCCGACGTTTGCCGACGAGCAATCAACTCCTGTGCAGACGGCAAGTGAAGCGGGCACTGAGAATCAGCCAGACATGGAAAGAAAGAAATTTGGACTCGCGATCCACGGCGGGGCCGGAACCATCGAGCGCAGTAAGATGACGCCGGAAAAAAAGCGCGAATATCGCGCGGGACTCGAGCGCGCTCTGACAGCTGGTTACGAAATTTTGAAGCGCGGCGGATCAAGTCTCGACGCCACGGAAGCGGCCGTGCGCGTGCTGGAAGATGATCCGCATTTTAATGCCGGCAAAGGCTCAGTGTTTACAAGCGCTGGCACGAACGAGATGGACGCTTCCATCATGGACGGGAAAACGCTTAAAGCCGGAGCGGTCGCCAGCGTGAAGCACGTGAAAAATCCAATCGGTCTGGCCCGGCTGGTCATGGAAAAATCGCCGCACGTCATGCTCGATTGCGCGGGGGCTGAAGCGTTCGCAAAAGAAAATGGGATCGAGCTTGCAGATGAAAAATATTTTTTCACGCAAGAACGCTGGGACGCGTTGCAGAAAATTAAAGAAGCGGAAAAGCACGGTGGCGTCGGCGGCAAAAAATTCTTTATCTCGGAAGACGATCGGCACGGGACGGTCGGCGCTGTCGCGTTGGATAAGAACGGGGATTTAGCTGCGGCGACTTCCACCGGCGGAATGACAAACAAGTTGCCCGGGCGAATCGGCGACACGCCGGTCATCGGTGCCGGCACCTATGCGAACAATCAAACCTGCGCGGTGTCCTGCACCGGTGACGGCGAGTATTTTATTCGTGCCGGCGCGGCGCATGAGGTCTCAACGCTGATGGAATATCGCGGCATGAAATTGCAGGAAGCGGCGCAGACGGCTCTGGATGCGGTTAAAAAGCTTGGTGGCAGCGGCGGTTTAATCGCCATCGACAAAAACGGCGCGGTAGCTTTGCCATTTAACACAAACGGGATGTATCGCGGCTACGTCGATCCAAACGGCAACTTTGTGATCGAGATCTACCAGTAGAGATTGTTATGTCGAGCGAAGTCTCCCGCTGTTGCGGGATCGCTGTTATAATTAGAGATTCCTCGACCCATTCGACTTCGCTCAGGGCAGGCTTTCACTCGGAATGACAAAGTGATGCTTCCACCTTTTTCGATCGTTATTCCCTGTTTCAACGAA
>WNGL01021114.1_pt1 | contig 12994 bp, 7 predicted proteins | sample 5400591 | NCBI WGS metagenome assembly WNGL01 (sample SAMN13153377, study PRJNA577476) | soil metagenome | isolation source: 80 cm soil or saprolite under Garry oak tree replicate 1 | place: USA:California | collected 2016-06-15
CCGACTATCCCTTTACCACCCTCGCACCCAATCTCGGTGTGGTGGCTGTCGGCCAGGCTGGAAGTGGCGATGAGTTTGGCTTTGTACTTGCCGATATCCCCGGTCTGATCGAGGGGGCAGCACAGGGCGTCGGCCTCGGTCATGAATTCCTTCGCCATATACAGCGTACTCGCTTGCTGATACACATGCTTGATGGTGCGTCGTTCGAGCGGGACCCCTGGAAAGATTTTCAAGCGATTAACCAGGAACTGCGTGAATACGATGAACATTTGGCAACACGTCCGCAGATTGTCGTACTGAATAAGATGGATCTGCCGGAAGCACAGGAACGGTGGCCCGCACTCAAAGCCCAGGCCGAGGCGGCAGGTTATCCCGTCTTTGCCATCTCTGCGGTCACTCATCAGGGCACCGACGAACTTATGCAGTATGTTGCTCAGCGATTGCAGGAGATTCGGCAAGAGGAGGCGGAACGAGCCGCGGCGATAGTGGATGCCCAGGCTGATATGGAAGGCCCTGTCCTGCGTCCACAGCCGGAAGATGCTTTTACCGTTACGAAAGAGCACGGTGTCTATGTTGTGCGTGGTAGGCTTGTGGAACGTAGGGTGAGCATGACCGACCTGGAGAACGAAGAGAGCATGGATCGTCTGCAAGTGGCGCTAGCCAAGGCGGGGGTCACACATGCGCTGGAGGAAGCTGGCGTCAAGGTAGGAGATCCTGTGCGTTTTGGCAAGGTCGAGTTGTATTGGGGGGAGTAGCATTGTGATATACTAAGTAATATCTGAAATTGCCTATTGTACGCTTAGAGCCTCCATATCACCGATATCTGCAGAATACGAGAGGTGCTGGGGACATGGGAGAGACGCTGAACCTGCTATTTCAAAAACGCGAGGATGGCACGTTTGAGTTAGAGGTAAAGGAGAGCTGGTCCGGGCGTACTGTCAGTGGCAGCTTTGTCCATCCTTATACTTCTCGGAAGCTTAACGCTCTACAAAAGAGACTCGATAGCCTGGAGAGTGGCAGGCGCGAGCAAGAGTTGCGTGAGATTGGACAACGGCTCTTTTCCGCCCTGTGTGGCCCCAGTGCGCCTGGAACCAGTCCTCGCCAGCCCTCGGGGCAGTCTATTCGTGCGGTATTGCGCGGTGTCATTCAACGCACCCTGCGCAGGCGAGGCACCGTAGCTCTTACATTCAATTTTGCGCTTGGCTGTGATGAATTCGCACGTTATCCCTGGGAACTGTTGCATAATAGCGAACTCTTCCTCCTTTCTTCAGGTATTTTTACCCTCACTCGCGTTATCGTGCGCCCCGATGAGCCAGTAGGATGTGAATTGCCGGTACATCCGCCGATGCGTATACTCTATATTGGTGCCTCGCCCATTGACCGTAAACCGTTAAACATTGAGAGTAGCTTTGAAGCGCTCGAACGCGCACTCTCTGGTCTGATCGTCGATGGCCGGGTGTCATTGGATCGGCTTGAGCCGCCTACCTACGATAATCTTGTATCCTATATCACCTCACATAGTGGCGGTGATGTCTTTGATGAGAGCGAAAACGCCATACCATGTTACGCTGTACATTTCGATGGCCATGGGGCATATGGACGCCTCTGCCCGGCAGAGAACTGTGGGGAGCTCAACGACGCCGACGCTCGTACGTGTGCTAATAAGAAATGTGGGAAATCGCTCACTGGTGTCCAGCCGCAAACCTATCTGTGTTTCTGTGATGATCAAGGATATAACAAGTATATAGGCACTCAAGCGCTACGTGGTTTATTTGTAACCAGTGATGTACGCCTGGCCGTTTTCTCTGCCTGTGAGACTGCTACCCTTAGTGAAGAGCGTACGCGCCATCAGCCGCGACGCGTTGCTTATGATGAAACGCTGGCGACAGCACTGGTGACCTCGCAGGTCCCTGCGGTTGTTGCCATGCCATTCTCTTTAGAAGACGACCTCAGCCCGACCTTTATGTTCCACTTCTATGATGCTCTGGCACACGGACGGACGCTGGAGGAGGCTTTATCCCGTGCTCGACAAGCCATGTTGCCCGAGCGTGAGAGGGGCTGGTACATTCCCGTGCTCTATCGACATGTGCGCGAAGGGCAAGAGGAGCCAGTCGCGCTTCTGGCTAGTAAGGATGCTCCCGAACACCATGATCATCCCTTAGCGCAACTGGGAGCCTCGACAACCTTTGTTGGGCGCGAGCAGGAACTGCATGACATCGGTGCTCTGCTCTCCGTTGCGGCTGGTGGCGAAGAACAGGAGACAAAGGGTCAGCAGGAGGGACGATCAGAAACGCACCACCTGGTTCTGACAGGACCGCCAGGGATTGGCAAAAGTGCCCTTGCGTGCGAAGTGGCCCAGCGTAACCGGATAAAGTTCCCTGGTGGTTTGATTGGCATCTCATTGCGGGATGGAAAGTCGTTTGGTGAGGCACTGATCGATATTGCGCATCATTTGCATAACTCTGCCAAGGCTCTTCAGACCCCCGATCTGGAGCGACGTACAAATCTGGTGCTTAGCCTGCTCCGTGCGCGGGCTGAAGATCGAGAACTTCCCTGTTTGCTGGTGGTGGATGGCTTTGATGAGGTGAAAGATGCCTCCGAGGTGAAGGCCTGGCTGCGTTTCCTCTGTTCTTTGCCAGCGCAAGTCGTTGTGCTGCTTACCTCGCGCTCTAATCCAACGACCATGGGGGTGCTAGAGGGAGCGTTATGCCACTGGTTTGAATATAGCGTCGGCAAAATGGCGGATGCTGACCTGCTCAAGCTCTTTAAGGAGTTGGCTGTCGGCACCGGCTTAGATCAGCGTATTCATCTGAATGATCCCGATCAGCAGACAGTCCTGGATGAGATCTGTACCTTACTGGATGGCTATCCCCTGGGAGCAGAACTGATCTTTGGCACGACGCATTCGATTGGTGGCAGACTCTATACCCCGGAGGCAGCGACACGTCCGTTGGAAGAGGTGCGTGATAAGCTGCGAGAAACGCCTCTGGAAGGTATTTGGGCGGTACTCGAGGTAGCGTATCAACGCTTAACCCCGCCTGCACGCTTGCTGCTTTCTTATCTTGCAGCTTTCAAACTCCCTTTTAGTAGTAAACAGATTGTTATGCTCGTCGCTCCTGGAACGCTTGCTCCCTCCCGTGAAGTTGTGCGCCCGGAACGCGAACAAGCTGGAGAGGATGTTCGTTCAGGCGGGCAGGATATGCTGAGTCCAGCAGAAAATAGTCTCTCGGCAGAGCTTGCGCAGAACTGGCCTGCTGCACGCGATGAACTCGTGCGGACTTCATTTATGGGCTTCGATGGGCGTGTCTACACAATTCATCCGCAGATTCGTCACTTCGCGCTCATGAGCCTATCTGTCGAGGAGCGTCGCCGCGTGCGTCGTGTTGCAGCGGACTACTACCGCAGCCTACCTCATCCCACTCCACAGGAATGGTTTGCAGCCTTTGAACACTTAGAAGAAGCGGGCGAGCCGCAAGACCTGCAGAAGGCTGTACGCCTGGCTGTGGATGCCTCCTGGGCCTTAGGTGGTCGTGGCTATGCTTCAGAGCTACAGGCGATGCTGAGCCGTGCGGAAGTGCATGCCTTACGGGTAGGCGATAAAACGGGTGAGGGTCAGGTGCTCTGCTGCCTGGGTGCTATCCTGCGTCTGCTGGGCAAGTACGCCGAAGCGCTCGCCTGTCTTACGCGCAGTTCGGCCCTCCATCGTCAGCAGAATGAATACGATGATGCTGGTTGGGCGCTCTATGAATTGGCCATGCTCTGCCGGGAAGAGGGGAATTTGCAGCGGGCGACCCATTATGCAGAACAGGCTCAAGATCTCTTCCACGAGGCTAGTGATCAGAAGGGTGAGGCATGGATGCAGATGGTATTAGGAGAGGTCAAGCGTGGCTATGGACAGTATAAAGATGCCCAGGAGCATTTTGGACTTGCCCTGGCTAGCTTTCGTGATCTTTACAGTGATGATGGCTCTGAAGGCTGTGCCTGGGTCTTGCGGGACCGCGGGACTGTCTATGAGGTCTTGGGAGAGTACAGCAAAGCGCTGGCGGATTATGAAGAAGCTTTGCGTCTCTTCAACACGCTAGGGCTACTATCTGGGCGAGCATGGGTCCTTGCCGATCAGAGTGTTGTGTATACTGACCTGGGCAAGCTCGATCTCGCAGAACAGGCATGTAGCGAAGCCATCAGTATCTTCCATGAACAGGCCATCCGCCGTGGTGAAGGATGGGCCTTGCGCGCTATGGGCTATCTGACGGGGGAGCAGCACAATTTGGTTGATGCTCGTAGCTACTATGACAAAGCGCTGGGGATTTTTAAGGAGTTGGGTGACCGGGTAGACCAGGCACGGCTTATGAATGCCCTGGGAGCCGTCTCGTTTGATGAAGGGGAGCGCCCGGTGGCAAAGGGATTCTACGAGCAAGCTCAGGCTGTCGCACAAGAGCAAGGCGCACGCCACATTGAGGGTCGAGCCTTGCGAGGGTTGGGTGATGTGGCATGTGCTATGCATCAATTTAATGAGGCTGAGAACTACTATCAAACTGCCTTCGAGATTGCTACCGAACTGGGTATTCTTGCTGAACGTTGCGCAGTATTGCGTCGGCTGGGGGAACTGCGTTATAAGCAAGAACAGTATCGCCAGGCCCTGGATTTCTGGGTGCAGGCTCTTACCCTTGACCGTCGCCTGGAGCACCCTGCTCGCCAGAATTTGCAGAACCAGGTAGATAGGCTCGTGAAGGAACGGTCCTTGCAAAAAGCCTACAAAGAATTCTGCAAAAAGTATGGACTGGAGTGAACTACAACTTATTTTGTAGCGATAGAAGATCGCTCTTTTAGGTTTCCCTTCAATAGCAAGCGCACCAGGCGAATGAACCAGTTTCTTCGTACTAGAGGGGCAGGGTTATCTGCAAGGTCATTCTTTGGAGTTGCTCTGCTGCTCACATTCCCATTGGTAGGAGGGATGGGTGTAACACTGCGCAGTGGTGCTGTGGCCTTGCGCTCCTCGTCGTCATCGTCATCCGCGCGCGCAAGCCTGCTACCAGCAAAGTCATCCATGGTTTCCTCGCTGCGGACTGGCTCGTGGGGGTTAGGCAAGTCGGCTGGCGGCAGATTGCCAGTGATCATCGGCGGCTGCTGTTTTATGATCTGGTCACGCCTCAACGGTTGCGTCTCTTGCTGTTCTAAAGCGAGACGGTTATCGACCTCTGTCAAGAGTCGAACAATCTCCGGACGCAGTGCGCGATTGCTATCGGGAATGCGCGTCCACTGTGCCAGCGCTGCAGGGTAGTAGCCAGCGCGATAGCAATAGAGGCCAAGCATTGCGCGGGCATCAAAGATGGTCATGCGCTGCCACAGGGCAACCTCCTCGGCGGGTGTCTCTATCACATCTTCGCTGGCCTCGATGATCTCCACGAGGTGATACAAGCGCATGCCCATCAGTTTATAGGGGAAGCCATAAAAGAGGGCGAGTCTACGTCGGCGTGTGCGCTCAGCGGGATGCGCGCCAACAAAGTACTGGCGTGACCATGAACCACTAGACCAGACGATCCACGCGAGTATCAACACCAGGAAACGACCAAGGTAGCGTTCCCACGGCTCCGGTGCTGAACCAATCAGTACGCCTAATACGGCGAAACCTGCTCCCAATGCCCATGCGCCGTAGACGAGACGGCGGCGATCCCATCCAAGCAGATCGAAATGATGGTGGAGCGGCGTTGCCAGGAATGGAAGTGGAAACTCTGTGTGCGGTACACTCTCGCGAGTATTGGCAAAGCGTAACACCTGAAGATGCCGACGGAAGAAGCGTGTCATTACTCTAGCTGAGATAAGGGCGGAGAGACCTTCCAGCACAAAAGCTCCACCGATCATAAGCAGAAGGGTTTCCTGGCGGGAAAAAATGGCAATCATAGCCAGTATACCGCCAAGGCCAAGAGCGCCACTATCGCCCATGTAGATTCTGGCCCGTCGCCTGGCACCGCCGCGACGAGCACGAGCTGCCCAAGCCGATGGCCAGTTCCAGGGCAGGTAGCCGAGTACGCTGCCAGCGCAGAGCAGCGACAATACCTCTAAGACGAGTCCTTGTGGGTGCTGAGGATCGATAATACCGATAATGATAATACCAAAGGCCAGGGCTGCACTGAAGACCAGGCCGCCTGCCAGTCCATCGAGTCCGTCGCTAAAATCGACAGAGAGCGAAGTCACGCTGCCAATCACGCCCGCCATGAGCATGAGGAAGATTAGCCAGGCGTAATAAGCAATTTGTCCCTGGTAAACGGGGCAAGGAAGTGGTCCATGAGCGTCAGAACGCAGATGCGGACAGAGAAGGGGGCCAATAATGGGGAGTTGTGTATAGGGTGTGTAGGATTCTCGCCCGCCAGGAAGGAGCAAGAAATAGAGAAGAGCGGCAGCCATGGAGACAAAAACTACCCCGGCGAATTTTGCACGTTCTGAGAGACCTTCTCGGCTGAAGACTTTGTGCCAGTCGTCGATAAAGCCGAGAAGCATAAAGGCGGCTGTGGCACCTAAGCCGATAAGCAAGAGCGTCCATTGGTCGTGATCGAAGTGGAAAAGGAAGCCTGCCCCGATACCGATGAGTAGCATAGCCAGAGTAAATGCTGGACCGCCCACTAACGGCAGTTCAATCGTCTTAATTTCTCGCCCGCTTGCAGGAAGGTCTGAGCGATGGGGACCAGGTTTGTATTCGCCACTGCGGAACTTCGGAAACAGCCACATGGCTATACCGCAGAGTAGCAAGCTTACCACCGCGCAGGTGACAAGGATCAGTAGCAACCAAAGTGAACCCATATATACTCCCGAGACGGAAAGACGGCCCAGGTGTCTGCAAAGTGGGATGCCTGGTTCACCCCTACACACATGTTAACGTCGTATAAGCATTGTCAGTAACGTAGGTAGCTACACTTCCAAACTTCGTAATTGTTCGCGTGCCACTCGGCGATCATCCCAAGGCAGCTTCTCTCTTCCTATAAGGATGCTTTGCTCGTGGCCTTTCCCTGCCAGGAGAATCGTATCGCCTGCCTGAGCATATCTAAATGCCGTGGCAATCGCCTGAGTGCGGTCCGCAATACAGAGAAAGTCGCGTCCCTGGCGTTTCCCTATTGCCTCTGCGCCCCTGGCAATGTCGCGCAGAATGCTCTCGCGATCCTCATCGCGGGGCACTGGTAAGCGGTCGCAGTGTGGCGAGAACCTTTTCCAGACTATCGGGTGTATGGGCGTAATCGACGATCACTGTAAAAGGTTGGCCTTCATCAATGCGCTCCATCCTTCCAGTGACACCAGTGACGCCTGCCAGTCCGCGTACAATTTCATCGGGCTGGACGCCCAGGCTGTATGCTGTAGCGATGGCGGCCAGGCAGTTGCTTACGTTGAAACTGCCAACTAAGCGGGTTTCAATGCTCATCTCCGTATCGGGAAGGAGCGCACGAAAACGCGTGCTATATGCCTGGAGTTGCACATCTACGGCGCGAACTGCTGCCGATTTGTCGATCCCATAGTCGAGGACGGGAACGCGGCAGTAGGGTTTCAACACCTCATAACTCGCATCGTCACGGTTGAGGATGGCAATGGGCTGTATGCCCAAACCCTTGTCTCGTGCAGGGTCGAGCATTTCAAAGAGACGCGCTTTCGCCCGGCGATACCCTTCAATCGTCTTATGAAAATCCAGGTGTTCATGGGTAATATTGGTCACGACCCCCACATCGAAGTTGCAGCCATGTACTCGTTGTAGTTCCAGCCCATGCGAGGTGGCTTCGATCACTGCATAAGTAACGCCTTGATCGAGCATGCGCCGCAGGAACTGCTGCACCTCCAGCGCTTCCAGCGTACTCTGGCGCGTGGAGTTCTCCCATTCTTGCCCGCAGATCTTAAAATTGGCCGTTGTCATCAGACCCGTACGCCGCCCGGCTGTTTCCAAGAGTATACTGACCAGGTTACTGGTCGTAGTCTTCCCATCGGTGCCAGTGATCCCGATCATACAGAGCTGCTGTGCGGGATACTCAAAAAAGGCACAGGCGAGATTTGCCAGTGCAGTGCGCACATCACGTACCTCTATATAGGGTAGAGGTGACGGGCTTTGTAAAGCTTCGCCGAGTGCGGCAACTGCCCCCCGCTGTGCAGCGTCGGCCAGAAAGAGCCGTCCATCGGTATGTACTCCTGGTACCGCGATGAATAGTCCACCCGCCTGTACCTGCCGCGAATCATAGACCAGCGCCGTTATCTCGACGTTATCGAGTCTAGGGGCATTTATCACGCTCACCGGGGGCTGCTCTAATGATACTAGTAGCGTTTGTAATTGCATACTATCCTGTTGTTTCTAATAGTATATGGTTCGTGTTCGATGGTATAGTTTCAACTCGGACAGATTTTGACCAAGTAGCCAGAGGCGTTGATCGACCTCAACTGCAGTTATCGAGCGACCACTATGGGCCATTTCGCGCCGCAGCAGTTCGCAGGCCCAGATAGTTGCCGCTCGCAACTCTACCTCTTCCTCGCTGCCTGGCTCCAGGAGTTCCTTGTTATCAATACGTTCTGCCAGTGTCGGATGATACTCTAGCACTCCAAAATGACGTAATACCTGTGGCAATTTGTAATCGGCAAAGGCGGTAAGCTGGTCGAGATCAGTAAACGCGCCCCAGCTCTTGCCGCCAAATGATCCATATAAATCGGCAACGCATAACTGTGCACGCTTAAAGAAACGTACTTCGCGGTTTCGGTAGGAGGAAACATCGTGAAACGAAGAAAAGTCGTTTGCTAGCAGCAGCGCTAGCTTGACAGCACTGCCTCCCGCCTGCTCAACGGCACGCGCAAACTGACCATCGTAGCGCTCCAGCAGGACGCGCCCGACTTCCTGCGCATTGTGGAGGCGTTGCTCGAAGAGTGGGATGTTTAGCTTTGCTGGCTTACCACGAAAAATACGTGCTAATTCCTTGCTGCTGATCTTGCTGAGATACTCGGCATCCCAGAGTGGAATGCCCTCTTCTACCGCTCGTGTCAGTGCGGCAGCTTCGGCCCAGTACCCATTGAGTGTCTCGCCCTGATATTTCACCTGCCAGCGGGGTTGATCTTTTTCTGCCCAAAAGCAGAAATTCAGCGCATCCAGGACTAACAGCCAGTTAACTGTACGCTCGGTGCCATCGTGAAAGTGATAACGGTCGTACCAGAGAGGTGTACTATTGGCGGCATCTTCTCCCACATTCTGCGCCCATTGATCGCTCAGCAGTTCTACCCGCTCTCTATCGATCCACACGTACTCTCCCTGCTCCACTACTTCGCGTGTACTACTGAGCACGCCCAGGTGGTCCACTTCATAAAGTGGATACGGGTCCTCATCATCGAAGTCGTCCCAGTGCCGCATCTCAGCCATACGGATTTGGTGAAGCGAAGCTTCGCGCTCTCCTCCCTTGTGGTGTCACTTTGATTCTACGCATAATGGACGCTTTTCGTCAACAATGTCATAAATTCCCTTGACGAGCTTATTAAAATCATGTTATTCTTTCTACAATAGAAGGTGCCGCCCCCCTGCCAAGATGCTTGCCGAAAGGCTCGGTATCAAAGACAATAGCGGCGTTACACAGGAAAGATCTTTATTTTATTAGGAGGTGTCTTTTGGCTACATCTGAACGCTCGGCTAAAGAAGAACTCATCTCACAGGATATCAAACGCCTGCATGGCCTGGGTTATGCGCAGGAACTCTTCCGCGCTATGGGTGGCTTCTCCAACTTCGCGATCTCCTTCACCATCATCTCGATCCTTAGTGGGTGTGTAACCCTCTTTTACCTGACCACCATCGATGGAGGTTATTCAGCCGCCTCGATTGGCTGGCCGCTCGTCACCATCTTCGTGGTCATCGTCGCGCTTGGCATGGCCGAACTGGCCTCTGCTTACCCGACCGCAGGCGGTCTCTATTACTGGTCTTCCAAGCTTGGTTTTCGTGGGCGTGGTGGGCCTGCCTGGGGCTGGTATACCGGCTGGTTTAACCTGATCGGTCAGTTCGGTATTACCGCAGGTATCGTTTATGGCTCTGCCATTACCATTGACACGTTGCTGCATGCCTGGTTCCCTGCTGTCCCTGCCACGGTTTACAGTATTTTAGGCTCAGGGGTGATCTATGACCCTGCCACACAACAGGTGACTTTGCTGATCTATGCCATCATACTGGCTGTGCTTGCCATGCTCAATATCTTTGGCGTGCGTATTGTAGCCTTCCTCAACGATGTCAGTGTCTGGTGGCATATTGCAGGTGTGATCCTGATTGTCGCCGGCGTGGTGGGCGCTACTCTCCTTTCACTGCAGTTCAATCCTGGTGCCGGGGGAGTGACACCTGCTACGCAGGTGACGGGTGCTGCTGTTCACGGGTTTAATTCAGTCAGCACGGTTTTCACACCTAATCAAGCCTTCAACGCGACCGGCTACTCTCTCTGGTATGCCGTCCTCTTAAGCCTGTTGCTGGCGCAGTACACCTATACAGGCTATGATGCTTCAGCCCATATGACCGAGGAGACGATTGGGGCAGCGAGGCGAGCGCCATGGGGTGTGGTTATGTCGGTGGTCGTGTCTTTTGTTGCCGGTTATGCTCTGCTGATGGCTCTGGTGGCGGCTTCTCCCGACCTGGCTGCGGCTGGTGGCTTCGTCAATCCGGTGCTGTACATCCTGCAAAGCCGTCTCAGCTATGTCCTGGGAACCCTTTTATTCGCCGTGATTGCAGTTGCGCAGCTCTTCTGTGGTATGTCCTCGATCACCTCGAACTCGCGTATGATCTATGCCTTCTCCCGTGACGGAGCGGTGCCATTCCACAACGTCTGGCATAGACTGAATAGAGGTCGTACACCGCGCAATGCCATCATCCTGGCAGCGGTAGCAGCCTTTATCCTGGCTGTCCCCTCGTTAGGGAGCGCCACAGCATACGTGGCAGTTACTTCTATTGCCGTCATCGGCCTCTATATCGCGTATGTGCTGCCCATTTTCCTCCGCCAGTTTTCAACGGACTTCAAGCGTGGACCATGGCACCTGGGAGCATGGAGCAGGCCGATTGGCTGGATCGCTGTGATATGGGTTGCCTTCATCACAGTGCTGTTTATGTTGCCTACCTTCAATCCTGCATCTCTTGCTGCTGGTGTCAGCCCCTTTGCTACCTTTAACTACACACCTGTAGTAGTGCTGGGCACCTTCGTGATAATAACGATCTGGTGGCTTGTTAGCGCGCGTAAATGGTTCAAGGGGCCAATCATTCAAGGTTCGGAGGCTGAACTCGCCGCCATCGAGAGAAGTGTCGGCGAAACAGTCCTCGTCGATGTCGAAGGTGCTGCTGGCGGCGAGTAGGGACGCGAGGATACTCGCTGGTCCTTCGCACTTTTAATGGCAGCCTCATCTTTTCCGACAGTTTACGAGCTAGACGCCTATTTCTACCCTAACTTCTTGCATTTTCCCTTAAGCTAAGGTACAATTATGATGCTCAGTATGGATAGTATATAGCCTCGTATTCACGCATCGTAGTGTTCTCCGGCTCTGGCCTCAACCCGAAACTCATGTAGTTCCTCGTTTAATTGACTGTTAGCCAGCTTTGTAGGTTTCTTGTATAACAATAGTAAAACATGTCTGACATGCAATAAGCTTGTTCAAAAGAAAGGAACGGTTCTCTCATGGAAGAGAAACAGATTCAGGACTTCGTTCATCGTGTCTCCACGGATGAGGAGCTACGTAAGGAACTGGCGAGCGACCCCAATACGGTAATTATGCGTGAAGGCTTTTCACCGCGGGTCGCCCAGATCGTGATGCGCCTGGTGCCGCACCTGGCATTGGATCGACCGTTGGAACCTTCACTTACCTGGTGGAAGTGATTGTCACTCTTGTAATTGAGAATACAGATTCGGAAGGTCCTCGGTTGCCTCTACAATGAGTAATGATACTCAACTTCCTGTGAACCTCTTTGCCGCTCAACAACACTTGCTTAGTGAGCGGCTGCATTATCTTTTGGCAGTACTGCATCCTGTGCTATATGCTGATGTTGTACGTGCGTTAGAGGGAGAAGGGAAACTTCTCTCTCAACCTCATACAGATGTCGATTCTCTTCACCCGGTCCTTCCGGCTGGCGTTTGGCCGCTATTGACCTTGCTGGTGGCTCAACAAATTGCCCCAGAGATTGACCCTGTATGTGCAAGCAGTGTGGCTGTAGCGGTCGAGTGTTTTGTTTGCGCAATCGACCTGCTGGATGATATCATCGATGGAGATCACACTACAACCCTACAAGCCTTGGGAGCAGCGCGTACATTGAATGTCTCGACGGCACTTCTGGCGCTGGCACAGCAGGCTATCCTCTCTTTGTCGCAGCAGGGAGTCGTCCCTGAACAAGTTCTACGCTTACTCCACACACTCCAAGAGTCTGCTCTGATTACCACTGCTGGCCAACACCGGGATGTGCTGGCGGAGCAGCGCTCGGCCCAAGACTTCACTCTCGAAGAATGCATCGAAATAGCTGCAACCAAGGCTGGATCAATTATGCGCCTGGCCTGTCGGCTGGGTGCGCTGTGTGCAGGTGCAGATGATGCGGTGTGTGAGCAGTTTTCAAAACTGGGTGAATTGCTTGGCATAGCCCATCAACTTGACAATGATAGTCATGACTTGTATTATCTATTAGAAGGGGGAATTTCTGCTGCAATGCCTACACAGGCAGCAAGTATCAAAACGGACCTGGTGCGAGGAAAGAAAACGTTGCCTATAGTGCTTGCCGCAAGAATGGAACATACTCTTCAGAGAATATCGTCGCTAACCGATAAAGAGAAAGAAGAGTATCTGGATAACCTTCATGAGGGCATAACTACAACCTGGGGTATCAGTCTACTCTATCGCGAACGCGCCCGCGACCGTTTGCAGGAGATTGAAGCTCAGCGGCCTATCGATCCAGCGCTACGTCTTCTGTTGGGTTTCGAGTGACCATATCTTTTGAAGGTTATGTGGCGGGAAGTATGGGAGGAATCTGTTATGAGGT
>WNGL01023478.1_pt1 | contig 12994 bp, 8 predicted proteins | sample 5400591 | NCBI WGS metagenome assembly WNGL01 (sample SAMN13153377, study PRJNA577476) | soil metagenome | isolation source: 80 cm soil or saprolite under Garry oak tree replicate 1 | place: USA:California | collected 2016-06-15
GCGAAGACGAACTTGCGGTCGGTCGATGATACGGCATAGAAAGGTTTGTCATCGAGTCGCCCGCCCCCGTTCGAGCCGGAGCTGGGTGAGCTGTTATTGAGGAATCCGGTGGCTCCCATATCTCGAGAGTAGGTAAACGATCCGAGTATGCTCAAACCCTTGATCAATGCGCCTCCTCCGGAAAGCCGCTTGTCCAGCTTTACGACCATCGAGTTGTAATTGGATGAACCCACTGGCTCTGTATTCGAAAACAATGAGTTCCAGAACTGCGGAAACGGAGTCATCAGCATCTTCACCCGCACAGTCTGTGGGACGCCTAACGGGCTCGCTTTGTAACTAGCAACGAAGGCCGCCGGTAGACCCGTTAGGTTTAGATTTCCAAAGTAGAATGGGTTCGGCACCAGTTGCTCGAGAGCGGGACAGCTCGTGGTTCCCGGATTCTGGTTCACGAACTGCCTGCAGGCGTCCACCTGAGCCGTCGTTAAGTGGTTCATCTGCGTCCCGACGCGTAGATCCTTAGTATTGCTGCCGACGTAAGAGACATCCAGCACGATCTTACCCGGAAGCTCTCTCTGAATCCCGAAGGAATATTGTTGAATGATCGGTATCTTGCGGTTTCTTTGGTCAAAACTCTGGCCGTTACCTACGCCTGACAGCAGACCCAGAGTATTACCCACTGGCAGCACCACACCGTTGGGATATGGAATTCCGGTGTTGAAATATCCTGACGGAGTGTTGCCACCATCCGCAGGATTTCCGGTGGTGAAGGCAGTGTTCTGGGTCCAGGTCGTATTCCCACCGAGTTCCCTGGCGACCGCGGTAAATTTGCCCCAACCGCTGCGCAACACAGTCTTCGAGTTGAGTGCCCAGGCAACGCCGAATCTCGGTTGCCAGTGATTCCATTGAGTGTCGTAAGGAGCCAGGTCTTTGCTGGAGAATCTAAACCCACCGTTGATCGGCTTGACTATGGATGCGCCGTTCGGAAGGGTCGGGAAAGTGATCAGGTCATTGATGGGACTCTTCACGGTGTAATCAAATCCAGCGTTGAGTTTGTTGAAACGCTCATGGGGAGAGAGTTCGACGTCCCAGCGCATTCCGAGATTGAGAGTCAGGTTGCGACGCAGCTTGAAGTCGTCCTGCAGGAAGCCGCCGAAATAGTGATAGTACTCATAAACGTCGTAAGAAAAATCCACGCTCCCACCGGTCGGATAGCCAAGCAGCAGAGCGGCGACTCCGGCCCCGTCGTTGTTGGCGCTCGACGTTTGAGTGCCCGGATTTTGACGGGTGAAGTCCGGATTGAAAGCGAAACTTCCATTAGGATTACCGAGAATGAATCCAGGGATTGCGTGAAACCGCATTCCCTGTGCGCCGAAATGGAGACTGTGGCGGCCCATCGTTTTGCTAAACGACGGCGATATTTCGTACGTTTCGTACATTAAGGCCTCGACCGATTGGTTTACGGAGTTCCCGATTATCCCGTCATACCCGCTCACCGAAATGGACGGCGCCCAATTCCTGCTGACCGTGTTGATTATTCCCTGACGCACGGGCATGGTCAGACCCAAGTCCTGATCGGTCAGCGTCTCCAGGCCTCCAGCCACTGCGCCATTCGCCGTCGTCTTGTACGTTCGATTGTATGAAACTCGAAGATCGCCAAACAGTGTCGAATTGAATGTGCGCGTGACATCCAGAATCGCTGTCTTGTTTGAGCGGAAATTAATATCGCCTCTCATGGCTGGTCCAGGGAAGCCGTTATTGCTGCGGAATTCTGTTCCGGACCACCAGGCATACATGCCATAAAAGCGCGTCTTCTGGCTGAAGTTGTGATCGATGCGGATGAGGGGCTGGTTGTAGCGGTAGCGTCCGGGGTTGGTCGCAGTGAAGTTGCTGAACTCGCCGGCGCCGCCCCGGTTCGGCAATGGGTACAGGTTCAGAATCTTTAATCCGATTGCGCTGATCCGATTGGGCGGGATGATATCCAATACTCCGTTGTAGGAGAATCTGTTGCGCGTCTTGCAGGTGCCGTCGGCATTCTTTGTCGCGCAACTCAGAGGATCGTAGATTCCGCCTCGGGGTGACGTGCCGGTGGGATTGTAGCAACCAGTTGTCACGGACCCGCCGCACAGGGGTAGTTGGCTGCTAAAGAACTGCCGAAAGTCTACCGCGCCGTCGGCTCGCGGACGCACGTCGACGGCCGGAGTCGTACTAACGAAACCGTTCGGCAGAATTTCTCGCCATCCTTCAAAGCTAAGAAAGAAGAAAGTGTTCTTGCTTATCTTCGGAATCGGCCCGCCAAGCGTACCGCCGAACTGATGCTGGTTATGGCGTTGTCGCGGAGTCCTGCTGGCGTTCAACTGGAAGGTGTTGGCATCCAGAACATCATTGCGCCAGAAATCGAATGCGGTGCCGTGGAATTCCTTGGTGCCGTTCTTGATGATGGTGTTGATTGTGCCGCCACCCGCGCGCCCGTACTGCGCGTCGTAGGTATTGGTCATGATTTTGAATTCGTGAACTGCATCCACATTAGGCGCGATTTCCCACTGGCCGGTGTTCGTGCTGGTTTGTTGCGTGATTGGCGCGCCGTTCAGAGTGAACTGGTTATAAAGACCTGATACTCCGTTTATCGAGTACTGATTCGTTTCATCCCAACCACGCGTACCGGAGAAACCGCCCGGGCCGAAAGTGCTTTGAGTGAATTTCACTCCCGGGGTCAGATCCAGCAGGGTATAGATTTGTCGTCCATTCAGAGGCAGATTTTGCACTCTCTCCGGATCGATGACTGTGCCGCCGGAGGCATCGGCGGTATTTATCAGAGCTGTTTCCGCCTGAATGGTCACAGTCTCTGAGATCGAGCCAACGTCCAGAGCAATATTCAGATTGACTTTTCCAGCTACGTCCACAGTCACGGCCGTACGCAAAGCCTTCTTGAACCCGGCTGCTTCTACCAGAACGGTATAGAGACCTGGTTGCAGATAAGGAATCGAAAAGTCTCCACCGCTATTAGTCTGAGCTGTGTACTTCTGCTGAGTACCTTCTCTGACTGCGGTAACGGTGGCGTTAGGGACAACCGCGCCTTGCGGATCGGTCACTTGCCCAATAATTAAGCCGCGACCTTCCTGGGCATTGGCTAGGTTTAGGCAGAGCAAGCTGATAAATCCGACGGTCAAGCTCGTAACAATCAAACCTCTCACTGTCCTATTCATAGTGCCTCCTTGGTGGACGGGAATGGAATTTCAAAAACTTTTGCACGCTACTACCAACTGCGTTAGAATCCGTGCCGGCTTCCCCGATCGTCGTGGCTGCTTATTCGGTTGAAGAGGGTAAGTCTTCCCGGCACGCAATCGCGAGCGCACTCGAAGCGTTGGCAAGACCACAAGGTTTTACTTCTTTCGGATAACCGTTGTAAAGGCCGTCTGGATCAATACCGGATGCGGCGAAGGTGCGAAACACTTCTACGCGTCCCCAAACAAAGAGTCTTCTTAATATAAGATTCGGCAGCATATTGTAGGCGGCTAGGAAGAAAAATCTTTCCGAAGACTTGGTAAAGTTCTGGTAAAGTTTTGGGCTCCTTGTCAAACGTACGATTTCTGAATTATATCTGCCGCGTCCTATGAGCCAGACACTGCGCCATCTGTACGAATTCGGCCCCTTCCGTCTGGATGCTACGGAGCGTCTGCTCCTGCGCGACGAACACCACATACCGCTCACCCCGAAAGCTTTCGAGACCCTGTTAGTGTTGGTAGAGCACGGCGGGCACGTGATGGACAAAGATGAACTGATGAAGAAAGTCTGGCCAGACACCTTCGTAGAAGAAGTGAATCTGGCCAAGAACGTTTCGCGCTTAAGGAAGATTTTGGACGCCGAGCAATCAGAGCACTACATCGAGACAATTCCCAAGCGAGGTTACCGTTTCGTGGCCGGCATCAGGGAAATCTGGGCCGAAGATCCTGGACCGATTGGACCGCAACGAGACAGTTCATCTCTTCATGCCAAGGTTGATGACAAGGAGAAGGTTGAGACCAGGGCGGAAGTTCACTCGAACGTACGGCCAACCTTTGAATCCACCGGTGTGGTGGTCGACAAGAGTGCCGTCGCGGACTTAACTCGCAGCCGCTCCTTCGGAAGCCTCGTTGCTCTCCCGCTTGTGTTTCTAACTCTGGGTGCAGTGGCCGCTCTCGGCGTTTGGTTTTTTGTCTTACGGCCCGCGCCAAAACCACCCGCTCCATTACTGAGGATTAGTCCGGTTACCAGTTTGGCCGGCACCGAGGATCAAGCTGCCTTCTCGCCGGATGGTAATCAGATCGCGTTCGTCTGGAATGGCGAGAAGGAAGACAACAGTGACATCTACGTCAAGCAGATCGGCGCCGAAAGGCCACTCCGTCTGACCACGAATTCTGCTTCAGACACCGACCCTACCTGGTCACCCGATGGTCGCTATATCGCTTTTCTGCGCCTGTCGAACACCGATGGGGGCGTCTTTTTGGTTCCTTCATTGGGCGGGGCTGAACGCAAACTTGCGGATGCCTTTCCGTATCGACCCGTAGTGATCGGGAACACGCTGAGCTACTCTCCGGACGGCAGACTTCTGGCAGTGCCGGACAAGAATTCCCAGCAACAACCCTTCAGCATTGTTTCGATCTCTATTGAAACCGGTGAGAAGACCAGGCTCACTTCGCCTCCGACAGGGTCAGTCGGCGATTTTTTCCCGGCCTTTTCTCCGGACCAGAAGACGCTGGCCTTTGTCAGATCACTCAGTATCGCTGCCGCCGACATTTATCTTCTTCCGCTCCACGGTGGCGAGCCCAAACGTCTCACCACTGACAACACTTCTATTCGCGGATTGAGTTGGACCTCGGATGGCCGGGAAATTGTTTTTGCCTCGAGACGCGACGGCAGCACTTATAACTTATGGAAGATTTCTACTACTGACGCGACCCCGGAACGCCTGACGACCAGTGAGCGTGATGTTTACAGTCCCGCGATGTCCGTTCACGGCAATCTGGCCTATACGCAATCAATGGTGGACGGAAATATCTGGCGGATGGGACTACGCGGTTCGAAGGGACCGGAAAACGCCCCGCTAAAGCTGTGCCCTTCAACCCAGGAAGATAACGGTCCTCAGTATTCTCCGGACGGCAAGAAAACTGTCTTTGCTTCTCGCCGCTCCGGCAGTTTTGAAATCTGGCTGTGCGACAGCGACGGCTCCGATGCGCGGCAACTGACGAATATCGGCGGCCCGCTCACCGGTACTCCGCGCTGGTCTCCGGACGGCCGGCAGATTGCTTTCGACTCATGGATCGAAGGAAACGCCGACATCTATGTGATCAGCGCCGACGGTGGCAAGCCCCGCCGTCTTACTTACGACGCAGACGAAGATATCACCCCGAGTTGGTCCCGCGATGGCCATTGGATTTATTTTGGCTGCACGCGTAGCGGCAGCATGCAGATCTGGAGAGTGCCTGCTGAAGGTGGTCCGACGGTTCAAGTCACCAGGCAGGGTGGCTTTGAAGGGTTCGAGTCCGCTGATGGCAAGTATTTTTATTATGCGAAGGGGCGTGCCATGCCGGGAATCTGGCGCGTACCGGTCGCGGGTGGGGAAGAGAGCCTGGTGCTCGACCAACATCAGGCCGGCTTGTGGCGCTATTGGGCCCTCACTGATAAGGGCATTTATTTTGCTAGTGCTGAAATTCCTTCTCACCCCGTAGTCGAGTATTACAGCTTTGAAACTAAGAGGACTTTGCTCATTGCCAAGCTCGATAAGCCCATCTTCAAAACCGATCCGGGTCTGGCCGTTTCTCCCGATGGGAGATGGCTTCTGATCGTTCAGGCGGATCAGAGTGATGGAGAACATTCGCTGAAACGTAATCTGTAGGCTCCGAAGTCGTGGCGGGTTGAACGGCTCGGGGGCTAAATTGAAAAAGTCCTGGCCAACGCGGCTTCGCACAAAAAGTCGTTCGCACACCGGCTATCGAATTTCGGCCAATTCAATCGCATTCACACCTGGCTTTAGCCAGGTGAACTGCGCCGAGCTAATACTGGAAACCGTTTAAACGGTTTCCTATTTCTCTTGTTGCTGATCACCCGGCTGAAGCCGGGTGTGAATGAGAAGGACCCTTCTTTTTTGTGTAAGGCTGGACAAAGCACTTATTCATTCCAGTTTCCTTAATGTCGATGCGCCAATTCCGCGTTCCGCTTTGCCGTTCTTGCTATGCAGTACATGTCGTTCGGATCACACCCTTCGACCTCGATCTGAATCGTCGAGTGTGAAATTCGGAATCGATGCTCCAGTTCATCCATAACCGCGTGCAGCACGTTCTGCCCGCTGCGAATACTCTGTTCGCCGACCGTGATGTGGCAACTACAAGCGATGATACCTGAGCCTATGGTCCAAACGTGGAGATCATGTACGGCGAGCACGCCGGCTACGCCGGCAATGGTTTGCTCCACCAGGTCCATGTTCATGCCTTTGGGAATTGCTTCCAGTAGAACATTCATTGACTCCTGAAGGATTCCCCAGGAACTCCACAGAATCAGCAGGCCAATCAGAATCGAGACTAGTGGGTCGGCGACTGATCCGCCGCTGAAAGCTCTCCCAAAAGATCAAGAGCGCGATCAATACCAACGAGACGGCGTTAACCAACGCAGCCAGAATGCCGACGCGGTGATAGCCGAAGGTGCGCTTCTGGGTCGAGGGTTTGCGGGCGATCCAGATTCCATACCAGGAAAAAACCAGCGCCAGCGCATCAGCGAAGTTATGACCGGCGTCAGACAGCAACGCCAACGAGTGCGCAAAGTATCCCGCGAATGCTTCGCCGGCAACGAATGCAAGCGTCAGAAAGATTGATAGAACCAACCGGCGCCCGGTTAATGATTCGCCGTGGTCATGGCTGTGTCCCATTTGAGATTTCGCGGTTACGCCTCAAAACGCTCCACAGGTTCATTTGTCTAGCATCCGCACCTGTGGTGTCTCTAGAGTTCAGACCACAAATCGTGCCCGGGCCGCAGAGCGGCCAAATGTTTATAGTTCACGTTACGCTAAAGTATTCTTTAGCTCCGAAGGAGCGCAATGGACCTCGATACCAACTATTTCGCTCCTCTGGAGCTTCTCTACTATTTTTCCGATTCCGGTTCTATAAACATTTGGTCCCTCCGGGACCGAAGAAACGAACCTGAAAATAGACACACTTCTTCAGCGAACTTTAGGGACATAACACTGGAGGGCATCAGCGCTCCGGCGAACGACGGAAACTTCCACCTCAAAATTGTTGTCGCTTCACGGTCGCGAGTTTCGTATCGGGCAGCGGCTGACTCTGCTGAAGTGAAAAGTCTTCGACGTCTTTCAAAATAAAGCTAGCCAGACCCTGACCATGTCGCGCTTTAATATTGCGCAGGTCAACTGCCTTGGCGTCGGAAAGGATGAATGCTGGACGCGCATCATCCTTTAAATAGGTAACCGCTACGTCGCTCATTTCGAGTCCGCGCACGTGACGAATGAAGAAGCCATAAGCTGGAATCCGACCGAACATCGTCGGCTCAGGATAGTCGTTTTCCTTCTCGGGCGGCTCCAGCGCTGCTTGCTCTTTAGTCCCTCCGCCCTGGTAGTAAACGCGGATATTGCTGAGTCTCAGGTCTTCAATATCGTGACCGGGTATTCCGGAGATAAGCGAGGCGTATCCTGGTTCGGCGTTATAGACGATTACATTGTTGATGTTGACGCGTCTTAACGCTCCGATCGGCGTCCCTTGCGGCCCGCGCACCCGGCTGCCCAGCCTGAGAAAGATGGGCGAATTACTGATATCGCGCATCGTGAGGTTGCTGATCGTAACGTCTTCGAGTAATCCGCCATCGACGGTCTCCAGCGCCAGTCCGCGACAATATTCAAAAACGCAATTTGAGATCGTAATATTCTTAAAGCCGCCATTGGATTCAGTGCCAAACTTTATGCGGCCCGTCGGGCTGAACGCGCCATTCTGATTTCTGAACGCGCGCTTGTAGGTTCCGTCCAACAGCGAGCCTTCATCGTAGCCGCTGACCTGACAGTTGGTGATTGTGACATTCTCGGTTGCGCGCGCGGAACCGAGCGCGAATGAACTCTTCGGGCAAATGCCGTCGTCGAATGGCGAGTTGACGGTGCAATTCGAGATCCGGACGTTTCGGCAAGCGTCGACGTCGATGCCGTCGCGGTTCGTATCGATCTTCAGATTGTCTATCGTCAGGTTATCAACGCCGGTGGCCAGAATCGCGAAGTGCCCGCCATGCAAAATCGAGATGTCGCGAATGATTACGTTGCGGCAGAGCTTAAGACTGATCGATTTGTTTCCCCATCCCGGCTCGACTGCATCGCGCGGATTCGGATAACCAAACGGAGTCTTCGGTTCGCCGGCGCGCGCCGCATTCAACGCGTCGTTCTGTTGCGGTGTGCGCGATTGCGAGCCGCTGCGAACCAGACCCTTGCCCCAAATCATTCCCGGACCGAGGATAGAAACGTTCGTCAAGTTCTCGCCCCAGATTAAGCTGTTGTGCCAGTGACTGTGCCCGAAGTCCTGATACTTGTCCCACTCGTTTGGCTCGGGCGGATCGTATTTCGCGTCACTCGAAGCATTGGCGGCCACGATCGTAGCGCCTTGATCGAGATACAGAGCGATGTTGCTTTTTAGACGAATCGAAACTGACAAATAATTTCCGGCCGGGAAGAATACAGTACCGCCACCAGCCGCTGCCGCCGCGTCAATCGCTTTGTTGATGGCCGGAGTGTCGAGCGTCCTGCCATCGGCCTTCGCGCCGAAGGTTTTTACGTTGTAGAGGCCTGGATTATCTGCGAGAGAATACGACCTCGGGTCAGTTCTATTGGCCGAAGTGACGGCAGTAAACGCTGCCACCACCATTACAACGGCAAGTAAAGTCCAGCATTGATTTTTTGATCTCATTTTAGCTCCGGTGGTGCTCAGGAATTTAACCGCAGAGGTCGCCGAGGTTCCCACAGAGGTCGCGGAGGAATTCCTCTCTGCCGCGTTGCGTTCTCTGTGGTTAGGATTTACTCCTCGTCAACTTGCTTTTTCGCTTGGTCACGCAAGAGCTCGAGAAACACGTTCGCCGCGTGCGAGAAGGTCATCTCGCGACGATGCGTTACCCAAAGCGTGCGCTCATAAGTTAGATCTTGAACCGGAACCGCAGCGAGACTTCCGCGCTCCAACTCTTCGGCCACGCACATCCGCGGAACGAACCCAAGTCCAATTTTCAATTGCACGAATCGCTTGATGGTCTCAATCGTCGCCAGCTCCAACGTGATGTTGAGCGGCGTGCGATGGTGCGCGAAAGCCTCGATTACCCTTTGCCGCGAACCGGTCTTGACGTTATGCGCCACGAACGATTCCTTGCCGAGCTCCTCAACAGTAACCGCAGCGCGCTTCGCCAGCGGATGATCGGGATGCATGATCAGCACCAGTTCGTCCTTGAGCAGCGGAAACGATTTGAGGTCGCTGTCGACCGCCTCGAAAGCCATCAAAGCGAAATCTACGTTGCCGTCCAGCACTTCACGCGGTAAATGATCTGATGAGTGACCGAAGATTTCAACCTTCACCTGCGGATAACGCTTTAGGTAATCAAGAATGATTTGCGGCAGAAAATAATGAGACGTGCTTTCATTGGCGCCGATTCGCACCCGCCCACGCTTTAGCAATTTCATTTCCGCGACGCCGTCGAGCGCTTGATCGCGCAACGAAAGAATTTGTTTGGCGTAATCGTAAACCACCTGGCCCACGTCCGTTAAGGCAGGCGTTTTCTGCGATCGTTCAAACAGCGGCGCGCCAATTTCCTCTTCCAGACGCCGAATCGCAATGCTCACCGCCGGCTGCGTGCGATAGACGCGCTCAGCCGCTTTCGAAAAGCTTCCTTCCTCGACCACCTTTCGAAAGAACTCGAGTTGGTTCATTTCCATGCCGAAACGATCACCTTTGGCCGAGATACTAACACAGACGGTCGGCCAAGAGACTAACGTTTGCACTCCACATTTATAAGGGGCAAAAAATTTTTAATTGGGCAAAGCGGAACGAAATCTGTAGAGTAGCCCCCGGTGATTACAGTAATTCTTAACCGGTGAGTTTCAGCTTGTCGCGCGGTGACGACGAGCTGAAGCTCATCGGACATGTGGGGCCATCAACGACTGATGTTGGTGGCTTTATTTGTCAGATATTGAAACTTACTCGATGAGTGCACAGGCAGCCCTATTGATTCCGGCCGAGCCACTTTTCCCGGCTGCGGAGAAACCGCCGATGCCGCGTGGGGCCGAGATTCTGATCGAAGCCCTCGTGCATGAAGGCGTGGATTCGATCTTCGGTTATCCGGGCGGCGCGGTGCTGCACATTTACGATGAGTTGTGGCGTGCGCGCGATCGCGTCACTCACTACCTCGTGCGGCACGAGCAGGGCGCAGTGCACATGGCCGAAGGCTACGCGCGCGCTTCGGGGCGTGTGGGCGTGGCGCTGGTCACGTCAGGGCCAGGCGCTACCAACGCGATCACAGGCATCGCCAATGCGTACATGGATTCAACGCCGATCGTGGTGATCACTGGCCAGGTGCCACTGGGGCTGATCGGCACTGACGCTTTTCAGGAAGTTGATACCGTAGGAATCACGCGCCCTTGCGTTAAGCACAACTATCTGGTGCGCGACGTGCGCGATCTCGCGGCCATAGTCCACGAAGCCTTTCACTTGGCGCGCACGGGAAGACCCGGTCCCGTGGTAATTGACATTCCAAAAGACGTATCGGCGGAGCGAGCTTCTTATTCGCGACTCGATCACATTCGATTTCCGGTCGTCGATCCCATTTCACGCCCGGATAGGCGGGCAGTCAGTCGCGCTGCCCTGGCGATTCTGCAAGCCAAGCGACCGGTGATGTACGTCGGGGGCGGCATCGTTAATTCCGGGGCAGCCGAAGAGCTGCGCGCCTTCGCCGAAGCGCTGCAACTTCCGGTCACGCCAACGCTAATGGGTTTGGGCGGATTTCCTTCGGCCCATAGTCTAAGCTTAGGTATGCTCGGCATGCATGGAACGTATGCGGCAAACATGGCGGTCTCTGAGAGCGACTTGCTGATTGCCGTCGGCGTGCGTTTCGACGATCGCGTGACGGGGAAGCTGGCTACGTTTGCGCCGCACGCGCGGGTCATCCACATTGACATCGATCCGGCCAACGTGGGCAAGAATCGCACGCCTGATCTTTCGTTGATCGCCGATGCGCGCGAAGCACTCGCGGCCTTGCGCGCCGAAGTCTCCGCTCGCGATCGTGCTGAGATTGTTCGCAGCATCACCCAAAGAACGCGCTGGTGGGACCAATTGCGTGGTTGGCAAAACGAGCAGCCGCTGCGCTTCAACGGATCTCGCGATCAAATCAAGCCCCAGCACGTCATTCGCGAACTGCATCGCTTGACCGGGGGCGAAGCGATTATTGCCACCGATGTCGGGCAACATCAGATGTGGGCCGCGCAGTTTTATCCTTTCAAACGAGAGCGGCAATGGATCACCAGTGGCGGTCTGGGCGCCATGGGTTTCGGCGTACCGGCGGCTATCGGCGCGCAATTGGCTTTTCGAGACGCCCTGGTCGTTGCCATCGTTGGTGACGGGGGATTTCAGATGACGAACCAGGAATTGGCTACCGCGATGCAATACGATTTGCCGGTGAAGGTTGTGATCATGAACAACGGCTATCTGGGCATGGTGCGGCAATGGCAGGAAATGTTTTATGAGCGGACCTACTCGGAAGTTGATCTCTCAGTCGCGCCCGACTTCGTCAAACTCGCGGAAGCTTATGGCGCGTTTGCCCGGCGCGCCACTCACCCGGAAGAGTTGTCTGAGGTGCTGGAAGCGGGGCTCGCTCATGATGGCGTCTCAGTAATTGATGTCGTGGTGGCAAAGGAAGAAAACGTCTTTCCCATCGTGCCGGCGGGAGCCAGCTCGCGCGATATGATTTTTCAGAGCGAAGGAGTCTAAGGTTACAGAACCGCGAGCGGCAGCGACCGGATCAAACCAGGCGGTTGTTTTCATCAAAGCCAAAATGTTCATGCTGCGGGTGGCGCTAATGATCCGGTCGCTACCGCTCGCGGTTCTGTAACTAAATCATGAGGCACACGCTTTCCATCGTCGTCGCCGATCAGCCGGGCGAACTTTCGCGCATCGTCGGGTTGTTCAGCGCGCGAGGTTTCAATATTGAAACGATTTCGGTGGGGGCGACGCTTGACCCGCAGTGGGCGCGGGTCACGATCGTCACCCGGGGCGACGATCGCACGATCGATCAAATCTGCAAACAGTGCGCGCGGCTCGCCCGTGTGCGTGACGTGCAGGATGTCACGACCCGGCCACACATCGAGCGGGAAATGGCGTTGATTACCGTGAATGCCGAAGCGGGATTGCAGCGCCAGGAAGTGCTGAATCTGGTCAGCGTTTTTCGCGCCAAGGTCGTCGACATCTCGCACGAGCAGATCGTGGTGGAGGCTTCGGGTAATAAAGAGAAAGTCGAAGCTTTCATCGAGATGCTGCAACCCTTGGGCATCCGCGAGATTACGCGCACGGGCCGCATTGCGATCGGTCGATTGTCGAACGTGGAGGCCGTTCCGCCCGCTGAAGAGGAAGAGGTGTTTGCGATCGCTGCGCATTGAGAGCTATTTCAGTTGCGGTGGGGCATAGCCACCACCGCACATCGGGCGGCGAAGCCGCAGGGTGAGGAGATTCGAACATGAAGATCTATTACGACAAAGACGCTAACGCCGCCGCTTTGGGTGAAAAGAGAATCGCGGTTATCGGCTACGGCAGTCAGGGCTTCGCGCAATCGAACAACCTGCGCGAGTCCGGATGCAACGTCACGGTGGGCCTGCGACCGGACAGCCCGTCGTTTGCGAAGGCCGAAGCCGCCGGCTTGCACGTACAACCGGTGGCGACGGCAGCCGCGGAGGCTGACATCGTAATGATGCTCGTGCCTGATGAACTCGCGCCTGACGTTTACG
>WNGL01010802.1_pt1 | contig 12993 bp, 15 predicted proteins | sample 5400591 | NCBI WGS metagenome assembly WNGL01 (sample SAMN13153377, study PRJNA577476) | soil metagenome | isolation source: 80 cm soil or saprolite under Garry oak tree replicate 1 | place: USA:California | collected 2016-06-15
TCATCGAGGCAGTAAAACGAGGCATGGAGTCACTCGACCGGGGTGAGTACGTCTCGCATGAGGATGTCGCTGCCCGCATCGAACGCCTGTTTCAATCCTGATGGAAATCCGTTGGTCGCCGCAAGCTGCTGAAGACCTCGAACGCATTGCCCAGCGCATCCGGCGAGACAATCCCGCCGCAGCACGAGAAGTCGCCGGAACTCTCTACAATGGCATCACCGATCTGAAAACTTTCCCAAACCGTGGGCGTGCCGGGAGGATCGAAGGCAGCCGTGAGCTAGTGTTTCCTTCTCTCCCCTATATCGTCGTCTACCGCCTGAAAGACCAAGCCGTGGAGATTGCGCGCATCTATCACGCTGCGCAGGACTGGCCATAGAAATACCCACGCGGCCCGACCTCCCGCCGATACGCTCCCCACGCCCCGTCGCACTCGAATGAAACTTCGTCCTCCGCGTTCGACGCCTGCCCCGATCCTATCGGGGTGTTCTCTGCGCCTCTGCGTTTAGCTTTCCGTGCTTCTCCTGCCGTGAACCGAATCCTCGCCGCCCTTTATTTCTCGCCGTGGTAAACTTGCTCAAGTCGGGAGTTCGGTGTGAAGCCGCAAAGAAAATTCACCGTTGTCATCGAACGCGACAGGAAGGTTATTTCGTCGCCACGGTCCCCGCGCTGCGTGGCTGCCATACGCAGGCCAAGAATCTGGATACCTTGATGAAGCGTGTGCGCGAGGTCATCGAGCTTTGCTTGAAGGGCGAAAACGGTGACATCGGAACGCTCGAGCTTGTTGGCATCAAGCAAATCTCCGTATGACCCGCCTTCCTCGCCTGAAGGGTAAGGAGCTTGTTCGAGCCCTCGAGCGAGCGGGCTTCCACCGCCCATTGCTGCAAACGGCAAGTCAGGCATAGACTTAATCCCAGGCGCAATCGTGAATTGGTTTGCCATCTTCGGCAAATGGTTCTGGGCAATCGGCATTTTCTTCTCGTTTTTGAACGCCCGCACCTTCCAATCCAGAGCGCGCCCGCATATTCAAGCGCATCCCGAACTGGAAGAAGGCTATCGCACGCTCATAAAGGGGTACCTAACTTGGGGCAACCTGCCATTGGTTGTCATGGGAGTCGGATGTACCTTCGGAGGAGTTCCCACGTTCTTTGATTTCTTTCGCCCCCATGATCGGAACCCCTTTGTTCTTGCCTTTTACTTCTCCATTCTTTTGGTGTGGATATTGGGAACAAATTGGTTGCTGTTTCGGGGTGGCGCCGAGATGCTCGTCAAGCATCCCGGATTTCTAAACATCTATTTCAAGAGCCCGCGCTCGATTGTGCTTCTTTGGTTTCTTTCCATAGCGGGCGGCGTCTTTGCGTTTATCATGCTGTCTTCAGGAGACATCCCCCTGCCACCCCATTGATAATCCCCGGTTTCCAGGTGCTAATGCTATTGCAACCTCCTCATTCCTGACAGTTTACAGAAATTCCTTGACTTCAACATACCAGTATGGTAAAATACGCTCTGCAAAATGACGATGACCGCTCTGTCGAACACGCTTCCGCCGCCCGGTACTAAGCCCGACGTCTGCTGCTCTTCGTCTGTCCCGCTCACGAGTCACCAGTCACGAGTCACTTTCTCCGCTAACTCCTTTCCATTCACACTCTTATCGAAAAATGGCTCCGCAACTCCTTTCTTTTCACACTCTTGCAAAAACAAAGGACTTAAAACTGCCTAGAATCATACTCTTACAAAAAACATAGGGGGGAGGGGGTCCCGAATCCTCAATTCCTCAGTCTAACCTCAAACGTCTAACCTCCATCCTCCAGAAAGAGCCCACCAATGCCCGCCAAGCACCGCATACCTCACGAGCACCAGTCGTCTCGCAGACCTGAGCCCGACAACCTGTGTCAGCACACTGATGCCGCCGGGCGCCGCTGCCGCATGCCCCGCGCCGCCGGCCACTCTTATTTCTGCTTCTACCACTGGCGCCGCGAAGAGCAGGACCTCCACGCCGGCCAGATCGGCGCCGAAATCCTCGGCGTTTTCGGCGAACTCCGCACCGCCACGGCCGTCAACCATGCCCTCGCCAGGCTCTTCGCTGCCCTGGCCCAGAACCGCATCCCGGTTCGCCGCGCCGCCGTCCTCGGCTACATCGCTCAGTTGCTTCAGCACGGCCTTGGCTCGGTGAGACATGAGACCGAAAGCGTCATCGGCCGCAACGCCTGGAATGAATCCGTCCGGCGCGCCCTGGATGCCGCCTCGGAAAGCGTCTCCGTCTCCGGCCGCGACACTTTGGCCGTCGTGGACTCGCCCCCGCCGGAGGAATAATGCCGCGCATTCCTGATAGAATGATTGCCATGCGCGTCAAAGTCCTGTTCTTTGGCAGGCTCAAGGAAATTGTCGGCCGCGCGGAAGACGACGCCGAAATCTCCGAAGGCGCTCGCCTCGAAGATTTGTTCGCGCGCTATGGCGGACGTTTTCCCGAACTGGCGAATTTCCGCCCGTCGCTGGTGGCCTCGGTCAACCAGGAGTTCGCCGTATGGAACGCGCCGCTCGCGCATGGCGACGAAGTCGCTTTCCTCCCGCCCGTCAGCGGCGGCCAGGCCGCGCCGTCAAAATCTCTCGCCGATGACCTGTTCGACCTGGTCCGCGCTCCCATCCGTGCCGCGGAGCTTGTCGAACACGTCAAGGCCCCCGAAGACGGCGCCGTCGTCGTCTTCGACGGCATTGTCCGCAATCATTCCGCCGGACGCCCCACGCTCTATCTCGAGTACGAAGCTTACGAAGCGATGGCCCTCGCCAGGATGCGCGATATCGGCGCGCGGATTCGCCGCGACTTTCCCATTCATCGCATCGCCATGGTCCACCGCCTCGGACGCCTCGCAATCGGCGAAACCAGCGTCTTCATCGCTGTCAGTTCGCCGCATCGCCGCGCCGCCTTCGACGCTTGCCGCTTTGCCATTGACACCCTCAAGAAAACCGTGCCCATCTGGAAAAAGGAGTATTTCAAGGACGGCGCTGTCTGGGCCGAAGGAGAAATCCCGCCTCTGGCATCTCCGCAAGCCTCGAAAGAATCTATCTGAGAATGAATACGCCGATTTTTCTCTCCCGTTTTTCCAGCCGCTGCCGCTCTGCCCTGGCGCTGTCGCTCTTTCTTCCTGTCGTCTTGCTGGCCGCGCTCCAGCAGCCTCCGTCGCGTTCTGATCGCCCGCCCGAAGCAGGTCAAAAACGCGGCATCCGCGTCGAGGTCAATCTCGTCAATGTCCTCGCCAGCGTGCTCGACAAAGACAATCGCCCCGCTCCGGATCTTCCTCCGGAAGCCTTCGAGCTGTACGAAGAGGGTGTCTTGCAGAAGGTCGAAGTGTTTGAGAAGGAGACCCAGCAGCCGCTCGACCTGGCCCTGATGATTGATTCCAGCCTGAGCACGCTATTGGAAATGCCCTTCGAGCGCGAAGCCGCCGCGCACTTCATCCGCCAGGTCGTCCGCCCGGGCGACAGCCTCGCGGTGTATGCCTTTGACGAGGACGTCCACCAGCTCTCCAAGTTTTCCTCCGATGTTCCTACCTTGCAGCAGGCCGTGCGCAGTATCCAGGAAGGCGCCGGGACCTCCATTTACGACGCCGTGTTTCTCGGCTCGCGAGCCCTCGGCGGCCGTCCCGACGACCATCGCCGCGTCATCGTCATGGTCACCGACGCCGGGGAAACCACCAGCCAGGCCGACTTCGAAACCGCGCGCCGCGCGGCGCTGCGTGCCGGCGCGCTGCTCTACACCATCGTTATCCGCGCCGTGAAAAACGAGAGCGGCCGCAACACCGCCGGCGAGCACGCCATTCAGACCATCACCGAAACCACCGGCGGCGCCATGTTTTTTCCCGACGCCCCCAAAGAGCTCGACGCCATCTTCGACCGCATTGACCGCGAGCTGCGCACTCAATACCGTCTCGGCTACTATCCCAACCCGCGCGGCCCGGCCAATACCTTTCGCAAAATCGAAGTTCGCGTCAGGGGTGAATACACGGTGCGGCACAGGAAAGGATATTTCACTGCCCCTGCTCCGGATTGAACGTGCTACCCATGACGGTTCCGGATGAAGCTTGGCGCTCGGTCAATGTCATGACCAAGACTTACCTGCAAGCGGCCATCGAGACGGCCCAGGAAGCCGGAGAGATTCTGCTCCAGGAATTCGGCCGACCGCCGGACATCACCTACAAAGGCGACGCCGACCTGGTGACCCAGGCCGACCGCCGCTCCGAACAGGCCATCGTCGAGCGCTTGCGCCGCTGGTTTCCCGAACACGCCATCGTCGCCGAAGAGGGCGCCGGCCACGAAAACAGCTCGCCGTTCCGCTGGTATGTGGACCCGCTCGACGGTACGACGAATTTTGCCCACGGCTATCCGTGCTTCGCGGTTTCCATCGGGCTTGCCGAAGGCGCCTCCGTGATTGCCGGGGTGGTTTTCAATCCGGTGAGCAACGAATTGTTTGCCGCGGCGCGCGGAGAAGGCGCAACGCTCAACGCAAAGAAAATCTCCGTCTCCGCGATTGATATTCTGGCGAAGAGTCTTCTTGCCACCGGCTTCCCCGCGCACAAGCGCGTCCAGAGTCCCAACATTCACTACTATTGGGATTTCACGCTGCGCTCCCACGGTGTCCGACGCGACGGCTCCGCCGCGCTGGATCTCGCCGCCGTGGCCGCGGGCCGCTTCGAAGGCTTCTGGGAATTTGGATTGCACCCGTGGGATACCGCGGCGGGAATCATCCTCATCGAAGAAGCCGGCGGGCGGGTCAGCGATTTCGCCGGCAAGCCTTACCGCTTCGGCGCTCGCGAGATTCTCGCTTCCAACGCGAAGGTGCACGCCGAGATGCAGGAAGTCGCCGCGGAAATCGCCGCGAAGACGGGGAAAAAATGAATTCTTTTGACGATGAGGACGGGCGATGCTACGCTCGCGCGGCTTGCCTGCCGGACTTCATGAGAGCCGTTGACATCATACGAAAAAAGCGCGACGCCCTGGAACTCACCCGAGAGGAGATCGAGTTCCTCATTCGCGGCTGCACAAGCGGCGAAATTCCGGACTACCAGATTTCGGCGTGGCTCATGGCGGTGTGGCTGCGCGGAATGTCCGGAGGGGAGCTTGCCGCGCTGACCGAAGCGATGCTGCATTCGGGCGAAGTCCTGGATTTGTCCGACCTGCCCGGAAAGAAGGTGGACAAACACTCCACGGGCGGCGTGGGAGACAAGACGTCGCTGGTGCTCGCGCCGATTGCGGCGGCGGGCGGTTTGCTGGTGCCGATGATCAGCGGACGCGGGCTGGGCCATACGGGAGGAACGCTCGACAAGCTCGAGTCCATTCCCGGATTCAACGTGAATCTTTCGGCCGGAGAGTTTCGCCGCGTGCTCCGGGAATGCGGCCTCGCGCTCATCGGACAGACCGCGGAAATCGCTCCGGCGGACAAGAAAATCTATGCGCTCCGCGATGTCACGGCGACGATTGAAAGCCCGAATCTGATTTGCGCGTCCATCATGAGCAAGAAGCTGGCCGAGGGAATTGACGCGCTGGTGCTGGATGTGAAGACCGGCTCGGGCGCGTTTATGAAGAAGGAAGAAGATGCCGCGCACCTGGCGGAGTTGATGGTCGAGACGGGGCGGCGCATGGGGAAGAATGTGGTCGCGCTGATCACGGACATGGAGCAGCCGCTGGGGCGCGCCGCAGGACATTCACTCGAGGTAATCGAGTGTGTGGAAGCGCTGAGCGGCGGGGGACCGGGAGACTTGCGCGAATTGAGCGTGGAGCTTTCGGCGTGGATGTTTTTTCTCGGCGGACGATCTACGTCGGTCGGCGAAGGGCGGCGGCTCGCGGCGGAAATGATGGCGAGCGGAAAAGCAAAGGCCAAGTTTCGCGAAGTGGTGCGACTGCAAGGCGGCGATGCGCGCGTGGTGGACGAGCCCGGGCGTTTGCCGAAAGCCAAGGGGAAAGTGGACGTCGTGAGCGGGAAGGCGGGATTTGTGGCCGGGACGCAGTGCGAGCAACTGGGAGTTGCTTGCGCCGTATTGGGCGGCGGGCGCGAAAGAAAAGAAGACACCATTGACCCTGCGGTCGGTTTGGTGTTTCACAAGAAAATCGGGGAGCGGGTAGAAAAGGGCGAGGCACTCTGTACGCTGCACTACAACGCGGAAAATCGTCTCGAAGAAGCGAAGAGGTTGGTGGAACAGAGCTACCGCATTGAAGCGAAGGCGCCCCAAGGAAACAGAGCCCTTGTCCGCCGAATCATCGGCGCGGAGAGGTTGCCTTGACTTTGCCGCTTGCGGTGATCACCGGCATGATGCGACGAACCATAAAGGAGCGCGCATGGGACGCCTGACCGGAATACTCGGGTTGCTGACGATGCTGGGGCTGGCGTATGCGATGTCCACGAACCGCCGGGCCATCAAGCCAAAAACCGTGGCCTGGGGACTGGGCCTGCAGCTCGCCTTCGCCTTTTTCGTGCTGCGATTCGAGGCGGGACGCAGACTATTTGAGTTTTTGGGCAAGATCGTGAACGGCCTGCTGGGCTTCTCGTTTGCCGGGTCGGAGTTTGTGTTCGGCGAACTCGGGAAAAAGCTCTCGTCCTACGGGTTTTACTTTGCCTTCCAGGTGCTGCCCACGATTATTTTCATCGCCGCGTTCTTCGCGCTGCTCTATCACCTGGGCATCATGCAAATGATCATCAAGATTGCCGCGTGGATCATGACGCGGGTGATGGGGGCGAGCGGAGCGGAATCGCTGAACGTGGCGGCGAGCATTTTCATGGGGCAGACGGAGGCGCCGTTGACCATCCGGCCGTTTCTGGACAAGCTGACCAAGTCGGAGCTGATGACCGTGATGACCAGCGGGATGGCGCACGTCTCCGGCGGAATCATGGCGGCGTACATTGCCTTCGGGATCGAGCCGAAGCATTTGCTGACCGCGGTGATCATGACGGCGCCGGGAACGCTGCTGATGGCCAAGATGCTCGTGCCGGAAACCGAGCAGCCGCTTACGGCGGGGCGGGTGGAGATGCCGGAGATGGAAAAGGACGCCAATGCATTGGGAGCGATCGCGCGCGGCACAAGCGATGGTCTGAGCCTGGCGATCAACGTGGCGGCCATGTTGATTTCGTTTCTGGCGCTGCTGGCGCTGGTGAACTACTGTTTTGGGTGGGCTCACGGCTGGATGCACTGGTTTCCCTCGAGCCTCCAGCAGGTGTTCGGCTGGGTGTTTTCTCCGATTGCGTTTGTCATCGGGATCCCGTGGCACGATTGCGCGAGCGTCGGGAATCTGCTGGGAACCCGAATGGTGGTAAACGAACTGGTGGCTTTCCACGACCTGGGAGCGATGCGCGGAGCGCTCGATCCGCGGTCCTTCACGATTGCCACTTTCGCGCTGTGCGGGTTTGCAAATTTCAGCTCCATCGGGATCCAGATCGGGGGCATCGGCGCACTCGCGCCGGGGCAGCGCGGGCAGCTCGCCCGTTTTGGAATCCGCGCGATGCTTGCCGGAACGATGGCGAACCTGATGTCCGCTTCGATTGTCGGGATGCTGTACACGGGATGAAGACGAAGGCCAACAGCGCAGGCGACGATTTTGCGCGGGCCGAGCGCGCGGCGAAGTTCATTTTGTCGAAGACCAAGCTGCGGCCGCGAGTCGGGCTGGTGCTCGGTTCAGGGCTGGGCGCGTTCGCGGACGAGTTTTCCGACTCGGCGCGGATTCCGTACGGGAAGATTCCGCATTTCCCGCGCTCCACGGCAATCGGCCACGCGGGAAAACTGGTGGTTGGAACAGTGGACGGAGTAGCCGTGGCGGGAATGCAGGGGCGCGTGCACCTGTATGAGGGATACGCGGCGAAGGAAGCGGCGTTTCCGATGCGGGTGATGGCGCGGATGGGAATCCGCGCGGTGATTCTGACGAATGCGGCGGGCGGGATCAACCGCGAGTTTGCCCAAGGATGCCTGGTGGTGTTGCGCGACCACATCAATCTGCAAGGGGCGAATCCGCTTTCCGGGCCAAACGACGAGCGATTTGGGCAGCGCTTTCCCGACATGACTCACGCCTATGCGAAAACATTCCGGGAAGCGGCCGTGGCGGAAGGGAAGCGGCTGGGGATTGCGATTCACGAAGGCGTGTATGCGGCGGTCGCGGGGCCGAGCTATGAGACTCCGGCGGAGATTCGCTACCTGCGCACCATCGGCGCGGACCTGGTGGGGATGTCCACCGTAGGGGAGGCCATTGCCGCGCGGCACATGGGAATCCAGGTGCTGGGGATTTCGTGCGTGACGAATCCCGCGGCGGGAATTTTGGACAAGCCTTTGGACCACAAAGAAGTGCTGGAGACCGGCGAGCGGGTGAAGGGCCAGTTTATCGCGCTGCTGCGCGCGGTGATTCCGCGGATCGCCGAGGAGGTGAAATGAGCGAGCGCGGGGCGCAGGAAACTTTGATCGAGGCGGCGCGGAGGGCGCGCGAGAATGCGCATGCGCCGTATTCGAATTTCCGCGTCGGCGCCGCGCTGCGCGCGAAGTCCGGCCGGATTTTCGGCGGGTGCAACGTGGAGAATTCCACCTATGGGCTGACGGTGTGCGCCGAGCGGGTGGCGATTTTCAAAGCGATGTCAGAGGGCGAACGCGGATTCGACGCCATTGCGGTGGTGACCGATGCGGATACGCTGACTCCGCCGTGCGGGGCCTGCCGGCAACTGCTCTGGGAGTTCTGCGGGGATGCGGAAGTGATTCTGGCGAACCTGAAGGGGAAGCAGGAAGTGCACCGGATGTCCGCGCTGTTTCCGAAACCGTTTGACTCCTCCCATTTGTGAGTTTGCACGCAATCCATCAAGAGGAACACCGACCATGAAGAAACCGATCAAGTGGATGAGTATTTTCCTGATTTCGGTTTTGTCTTTTCTTTCCGGCGGGCCGGCCCGTGGACAGAAAGCCCCGGCAAAAGAGCGCGCGGATTTGATCGCCGCAGGGGGAACAATTGTGACGATGAATGGCGAGAGGCGAATCATCGAGGACGGCGCCATTGCAGTAAAGGGCGATGCGATTGTGGCTGTCGGCAAGCGCGCAGAAATTGAAGCGAACTACACGGCGCCGCGGCGAATCCAAGCGCAGGGGAAGCTGATTCTTCCCGGGCTGATCAACGGGCACACGCACGCGCCGATGACGCTGCTGCGCGGGCTGAAGGACGACGTCACGCTGGAAGAATGGCTGACGAAATACATTTTTCCGGCGGAGGCCAAGAACGTCACCGAAGATTTCGCGCGCTGGGGAACGCGCCTGGCGGCGCTGGAGATGATCCGCGGCGGCACGACGACCTATGCGGACATGTATTACTTCGAGGACGCCATTGCGGAAGAAACCAAGGCGGCCGGGATGCGGGGCGTGCTCGGGGAGACGGTGATTGATTTTCCCGTTCCGGACAGTAAGTCGCCGCAGCAGACGCTTGCCTACACCGAAGGCTTCCTCAAAAAATGGAAGGGCGATGCGCAGATTCATGCCGCGGTTGCGCCCCACTCGATTTACACGACTTCGGAGAAGACCCTGCGGGATTCCGCGGCGCTGGCGCGGAAATATGGCGCGCCGATCCTGATTCACGTGGCGGAGACAAAAAGAGAACGGGAGGAGAGCGAGGCCAAGAACGGGCTTTCCCCGGTGGCCTATCTCGAGAAGCTCGGCGTGCTGGGGCCGGACGTGCTCGCGGCGCACTGCGTCTGGGTGGACGCGGACGACCGCAAATTACTGGCTGCGCGGGACGCGGGTTGCGTGCACAACCCTTCGAGCAACATGATGCTGGCGAGCGGCGTGGCGCCCGTGGCGGAACTGCGCGCGGCGGGGGTACGGCTGGGGCTGGGGACAGACGGAACGGCGGGAAGCAACAACGACCTGAACATGATGGAAGAGATGGACCTGGCGGCGAAGCTGCAGAAGGTGACGCGGATGGACCCGCGCGCGCTGGGCGCCCGGGACGCCGTGGAAATGGCGACGATCGAAGGCGCGCGAGCGCTGCACCTGGAAAAGGAGATCGGCTCGCTGGAACCCGGGAAGAAAGCGGACTTTATCATCCTGGGGCTCGATGCGCCTCATGCCGTGCCGATGTTCGAGGTGTACGCGCAGATCGTCTATGCGTTGAAGGCCTGCGACGTCGAGACGGTGGTGATCGGCGGGAAAGTGGTGATGAGAGAGCGGCGCGTGCTGACGCTGGAGGAGGCCAAAATAATCGAAAAAGCCAGAGAGTACGGGAAGAAGGTGGCGGAGTCTTTGAAATAAGAACGGGCAGCGCCGATTACTTTTCGCGGGCTTCTTTGCGCTGGCGGACGAGCTTGAAGGCGGTAGTGCGGAGGGTTTCCGGAATATTTTTGTTGGTGGTGAGGAACTTAAGGTCCAAGGGATTGAGAAGCGGAAGCATGTGCAGGGAAACGTCCAAGGGAGTTTTGGGGTTGTTCATCAGATTGCGCACCACGGTGTAGTTCTTGCGAAACTTACGGTTGCTGGCAATCAGGCGGAGGATTTCGCTCTTCCGAGCCTCCCTTGAGCGCGAGCTGGACCTTCTGCGAGACGTTCATGGTGGCCAGCCGCTGGAGGAGCGTCTGGCGGCGCACCGGGTCCGGCTCGGCGACGGCGGCAGCTTCTGCAATGGCCGCGGAATCGTGCGTGGCTCCTTGCAACTCGTGGAGCAGGTGCTTGTGCTCGGGACTTGCGGCGGTGGAGTGTTCGAGAGCCGCCGCCAGGGCATGAGACGCGCTGACGCGGTCGAGCTCTTCCATGAGCGATTGAATCCCGGAGGAAGTAAGGAAACGCGCGACGGGGATTAAATGATCGGAGCCGCAATGCGGGTTCCGGGCCAGGGCATCAGCCACTCCCGGCTTGTCAGCGAGATTGTGGGTGCAGTAGGAAAACAGGGCCGGGAGCGCATTCTCGCGCTGAACCGCTTCGAGGAAGGCTTCCAGGGGGACGGAAAGAAGGGCGTCGGCGGCGCGCTGGGCAATCAATTCGTCGGGGTCACTGACCAAGACGACGAGGATTTCGGCGCGGTCCGCGGGAGTGAGATGCAAACCGCCGGAGCAGACGGCAATCTTGCGCTCGCGCGTCGTGCGGCCCACGCGTAACTCTCGCAGAAGTTCAGGACTAATGGGTTCCACCGGGCTCCTTCTTCAGGTCCTTCCAGCTCAACGATATTTTACCCGGAGAGCCCGGCGGGCCAAGCGGCGGCATGGTCTGGCCGTTCAATTCCAGCAACACCCCGCCGGAGTCCCCCGTCGAAACCACGAATTGACTACGGGCCCGGAAATGGCGGGCTTCGCCGGCGTTGAGCCTGCGGTCGAGGAGGACATGGCCGTCGGCGGTGACGCGGACCCTGGTCGAGATGGCGATGGCGACGGAGAGAGCGAGGATGGAGGAACGGGCGGAAGAGCTAGGCGAAGGCGGTGGGGTCTTCGGGTCGGGCGCCGAGGCTTCGGGATGGTTTGCACGGGAAGCCGCGCGGATGGGTGCAGAAGCCACAATAAGCGGAGCAGATTCTTTTGCCTGTGAAGACGTGGAAGGGGCATTTTGCGCACGCCGCCAGAGCGACAGACGATGCCAACCGTAAATGCCCCCGGAGAGGATGGCCGCAAACAAAAGGAGAACTAGGAAAGGAAACCAGCGGGGGAACGAGCGCGGGATAGGTTGCGGCGGAAGGACGGGAGCCGGCGCGCCGGCACGCTCCGAGAAGGCCACATCGTACTCGGCCAGCATGGCCTCTTCGTCGAGGCCGAGGTAGCGCGAGACGGAGCGAACGAACCCGCGATTAAAGACGCCGCCGGGAAGTTTCTCCCAGTCTTCATTTTCCATAGCCTGAAGGAAGCGCGTGCTGATACGCGTGGCAGCGCAAACCTCTTGGAGCGAGACTTCGCGCATCTCCCGCTCGCGCTTCAGGCATTCGCCAAACGTGCCCTTGGACATGGAAATCGAGCCGGCTGGGTTTCCGAGGCGGGCGCCGGTCTCCCCGACCCTGCCGCGAACTGGCTGAATGCGACTATAGGCGGGAGCGATAAGGCTGTCAAAGGCTGGAAGTGTGGGGTTTGGGGGGCGCTGTGGAAAAATGGACGAGGGTGGCCCGTGCCCGCGGAGAGGATACCTCACTGGAAACGCCCGTTTGAAGTGAACATTGCGCGGCGCGGAAAACGATGCCTATAATCTCGCAGCATTGTCGACGCGAGTGGTTCTCCGGGGCAGGGGGTTGCCCCGGCGCTGCGGCGAGTTCTATTTTCTAGTCCAGGTGCAGGAACGGAATGGAAGAGACCAAAAACTTCCCCGGTGTGGAGCGGCGCAGAGGTCCATCGCTGATCGTGGGGCAGCGCGAGGCAGGGGAAGTCGCGGTGTTTCACGAGCTCGGCAAGGCGCTGACGTCGTCGCTCCAGCTCGACCAGGTCCTGCGGACCATCATGGAAAAAATCGACGAGTTCCTGCGGCCGGATACATGGTCGCTGCTGCTGATTGACGAGGCCAAACAAGATTTGTATTTCGAGCTGGCTGTGGGAAAGGGATCGCAGGCGCTCAAGGACGTGCGCATCAAGCTCGGGCAAGGCATCGCCGGGTGGGTGGCGCAGCACGGCGAGGCGGTGATTGTGCCCGACGTCAGCCTGGACACGCGATTCTTTTCGAAAGTGGATGAGAAAACCAAGCTGGAAACACACTCGATTGTGGCCGTGCCGGTGCGCATCCGCGACCGCTGCCTGGGCGTCATCGAGCTGGTCAATTGCGTGGGGTCGGAGGGATTCGAGCAGCGGGACCTGGCGCTGCTGGAGGCCCTTTCGGATTTTGCGGCCATCGCGCTGGAAAACGCGCGGCACGTGCAGCGCATCCACGAACTGACGATTACGGACGACTGCACGAGCCTGTACAACGCGCGGCACCTGAATTTTATTCTGGAGACGGAGATTTACCGGTCGGTGCGATACGGCTACGAGTTTTCGCTGGTGTTCATTGACCTGGACCACTTCAAGCAAGTCAACGACACGCACGG
>WNGL01007289.1_pt1 | contig 12992 bp, 13 predicted proteins | sample 5400591 | NCBI WGS metagenome assembly WNGL01 (sample SAMN13153377, study PRJNA577476) | soil metagenome | isolation source: 80 cm soil or saprolite under Garry oak tree replicate 1 | place: USA:California | collected 2016-06-15
GGCTCAATCATTGCCTAACCAGTCCGAGCGTGTTCGCCAGATCACCGAAACGTACATCGCTTTGCGTTATGCGCCGGGATCTGACGTGATTAGCCTCCATAAATTCGCAAAGGAAGTGAATGCGTTTACCACCCACAGGTAGCGAAGCCGCGCTGCGGTCAGCGCAGCGACACAGCGCAACGCGTGGCCGCTCGGTTTTGCCGCGCCACACGGGTCATCTGCAGCAGCGCGTGCTAATCAACAAAAGCACATGCGCGCGCACGAAGCGGAACATTAAAGATACTTTTCGGGGAGCGAGTGCTGCGCGCTTTCGTGCTGCCAGTAGATCGACACGATCCACCAGCGCTTTCCGTCATTGAAAAGCTGCATGCTGTTGATCCCGCGCATGAATGGCTTGGGGTCGCTCGGATCGTGACGCGATTCGTATGTGCTCCAAACGTGTGCAATCTGGCCAAATTGTTCGACCCGCCGCGCGATTTCTTTTTCGTAGAACCCCTTTTTCTCAATGAGCGGTTCCACGCGCGCGATGTAGCCTTCGACGTCGAGCATCTGCGGCGCAAGATCAACATCGTTCCTTCCGGCTTCTAGGGCAGTTGGAATCAAGCGCGCGCCGGAAAGAAACAGTGACCGCTCGCGGTGCCAGTCACGCTTCTTACCGGCGGGTCCGGAGATTACTTCGTACGCCGCTGTAACAATCGCATCGATTGACACGACATCAGACAGACTAGCTTCCGGAATGTTTGATGTCTTAGCTTTGACGTTTGATGTAGATATCCGGGTTGCTGGTTTAGGCATTGGATATTTCCTTTTGTTCTTCAAGCCTCGCAATCCTCAACGATTAACTTTTTACCTCCTGCAGCACCTTCATCGCCGCGTTATGGCCGGGAATCCCGCTGACGGCGCCGCCGCGTAACGCGCTCGATCCACAGAGGAACACATTCTCATATTCAGTCTCCACACCCCAGGTGCCCACCTGCTCTCTGCGTTCGGCAAAAGGCCAGGTCAGCGCGTTTTGAAAAATGTTCCCACGATACATCCCCAGCGCATCCTCGATATCCACTGGGCTTTTGCTTTCGATGCAAGGCCGGCCATCGCGCGCCGCGGCGAGACAATCTTCAATCGGCTCTTCCAGCCACTGGTTTACGCTTCCGAGAAATCTTTTCTCCGCGAGACGCCGCATGTTTTCGTTGTCTCTGGCGAACAAGCTCCACGGCGCATCGAGTCCGAACAACGTCATCGTGTGAAAGCCTTGCTCACGCAGGTCTGGCGCGAGAATGCTGTCATCGGTCAGCGTGTGGCAATACACCTCGCACGGCGCCTTCTCCGGCAATCGGCCTTCAAAGGCCCAATCATAACTGGCATTCATTTGGTCGTAGCCTTCGTCGCTGTGAAAGGTCCCGCAAAACGCCTCCGTCGCCGGATATTTTTTTGCCTTCATTCTAGGCAACCGACGCAGAAGCATGTTTATCTTGAACACAGAGCCTTCGTCGGTGCGATCCGGCTGAAAAAATCGGCCCGTAAATTTTGCCAGGACGTTCCGGCCAAAGTTCACCAGTAAAAACCGCGCCTCGACGGCGTCGCCTTTACCATCGACTCGAAATTCGACGCTGCGTGTTTTGCCGGTCACGTTCAGCCTGTGCACATCGACATTCGTTAGTAGTTCCGCGCCGGCTTTGCGCGCCGCACGCTCCAACTCGGACGATACTCTGCCCATCCCGCCCACCGGCACCTTCCATTCGCCTGTCTTGTTTCCGATGAGATGATAAAGAAAACAGCGGTTCTGCACGAACGAGGGATCGTGCGGATATGTGAACACCCCAATCTTCGCATCGGTGAAGACAACACCGCGCACGAGATCGTTTCGCAGATACCGCTCGATCACGCTCCCGAGCGGTTCGTCAACCAAACTGCGCCACGCCTCGCGCGAGATTGCATCAACATTAAACCGGCGCGCCATTTCCTCCTTCGAGACCAACGGCTCAAGCATCGAGTCCCAAACCTGCTCGGCAAAAACGCGCGGCAAATCGTAAAACTTTTTGATCCCGTCGAATTCGGCATCGCTTCCAGTCAGATCGACAATCGATTTTCGACTCACATCCTCGTCGAGGTTGCTCAAAACCAGGGCGCCATGCTGACCGTGGTTAAGGTACGGCGTACACGACGCAATCGCGCGTCTGCGCAGCTCGAGCTTCAGCCCAAGGTCGCGTATGATTTTCTGAGGAAATAGACTGACCAGATAGGCATACCGTGACAGTCGTGCATCATAATCCGGGAATAACCTTTGCGAAGTGGTTGCTCCGCCAATGTAATCATTCTTTTCCAGTAACAGCACACTCAATCCTGCGCGCCCGAGATAACTCGCCGCCACAAGCCCATTGTGACCGGCACCAAGGATGACTACGTCGTACTTGGTCTTGATCGTGCTCATGCTCGTAATCGAAAACGTCCAGGAATGAGCAAACGTTCAACGCCCAACGCTCAACGTCCAGCGCCCAATTGATGATGAGTCGCGCGCTGTGAACGTGCCGTGCGACAGGCGCTAAGCAAATATCGCTGAGGGCAAGCGGACACTACAGCGAAAAGAAAACTCCGCCGAGCGGCTGGCTAAACCAGACTAAGGTGCTCGGCGGAGTCTCTCCTCTGCCTCAAATCAGACTGAATTCAGAGCAATCTTGTCGGCGAAAAATGATTTGAGCGAAACTTGCTCTGACAATGATTCAGGATTTTCTCCTTCTTCATCATCACCGTCATCATCCGCATCCCCATTATCGACATCGGCTCGCGGCCCGACTTCCGGCAAGTCGTTCTGCTGTAATTTCTCGTAACGCTCACGAACGTCGGCCGGCAATTTATCGAGGTCTTCTTTGGATTCGACCGGTCCGCTGAAAAGCAATTTGCCCTGCGGGTCTTTGATCGTCAGCAATTTCTTTCCATCCACGTTTTCCAATTTCAACTCGCCCCTGTCGTCGGAGAAAACGATTTGCGCCTTGCCCAGGTCGATCTTGGTAGCCCTGAGCGATCCGTTGTCTCTACTCAAAATGCGAATCTCTCGCGCAGCGCGACGGGCATCTTCCCGCGCGCGTCTCGCCGCCTCGTGAGCTTTCATGACTGCTCCACGGATGATGCCGCGTTGAGTGTCGCCCAACTGCTCCTTCAACTGTTCCTTCAATTCCTGCATTTGCTCGCCTAAATCGCCCGTTTCGTCGAAATCCCAATGCGAATCGTGGTTTCCTCCGGGAATCAATGAATGGCGCTGCGGCACTTCTTTTTTAGCGAGCTTGGCGGTGATCTTTTGCTCTTTCCCCTTGCGCAAGATTGTGAGTGTCACCTCTGTGCCGTCTGAGAAAGTCTGCAGGAGTTTTCGCAGTTGGCTGGGTTCGATCAGAATCTGGTCGTTCACCATTTTGAGGATGTCGTTCTGCTGAATCCCTGCCGATGCGGCAGGGCTATTCGGCTCCACGTATTCGACCACCAATCCGAGACCTTTAGCCAAGCCGAGCTGTTCACTGACGACATCCGGAACCTGCGATGTCTCCACACCGAGATATGTCACCGGGATCTTCGGCCCTTTCTCATGATGACCTGGCATTCCTGGCGGCCCTGGTGGATGGGGCGGAGCAGGCGGCTCTGGCGGCGCAGGTGGTGTTTGAGTAAACCCTGAGATCGGCAACAAGCCGATGGCTGCGATTGTAACGATGGATTTTATTTTCATATTTTTGTTTGTCGAATCATTGGCCTGAAACCGGAATGAGGACGACTTCCTCGCTGGGGTAGGAAACACGCAGTGATGCGCCAGTCGTCGGATTACGCCACTGCCACGTCTGATGCGTCTGATAGCGAAGACGGCGCAGCGGTTGTTCTGAACCTCGTGCAAACTGCAATCCTTCGTCGCGCGTGTTATAAACGACCTGCGTCGTACCGGCAGGAATAAATCGATTGGAGGATGAGGATCCTTGGACGCCACTCCCGTCACGGCGGGTAGGTGAAACCGATCTTGTTTCAGGCGCAGGTGAAATTTGCGCGATCTTTTCGCCTCGATCCTGCCGACGTTCCAAACTGATTGCTGCGAACAAAACCAAAACCGCCGCCGCCGCGAGGCCGAAGCCGAAACTGTAGGGCGTTTGTGTCAAACGCCACCAATTCCATCTGGCGCTCGCCGCGGCGGACGCCCTACGATCAGCGAGGGCTTCCTCTATGCGCTCAAACAAGATCGGCGACGGCTGCGCCGGTCGCAGCTTCTTGAGTTCATCCTCGAGCTCGGAGAAATCGTTCATTGCGGTTGCAAGCTTTTCTTGAGGTTCGCTAAGGCATACCGATAGCGCGATGCAGCGGTATTCTGAGAAATCCCCAGCGCGCCAGCGATCTCGTTAAAGGTCAGCTCGTTCCAAATCTTCAAGACGAGCACCTCCCGTTGATCGTGCGGCAAAGAACCCACTGCCGCAGCCAGCGCCGATTGTGTCTCGTCTCCCCATTCAAACTGCGGCTCGATGGCTGGCTCGGTCTCGGCGAAAACAGTGGCCTCGCGTCGGGCGCGGCGTCTGTCGCGACGGATAAAATCGAGCGCAATGGAGCGCACGGCGGCGTAAAGCAATGCGCGGTTCTCAATGTTGTGGTTGCGTCGCCAGAACTTGACGAACGCTTCCTGGACAACGTCTTCCGCGTCGGCAGCTGATTGCACCCATTGCCGGGCAAAGAGCAGCAACCCCGGAGCAACTTCAGAAAAGCAACTCTTCCAATCCTCATGGCTGGCGACATGGTCCATGACCTTTTCACGGTCTTTACATTCAAGACGCTGCCAAGTGCGGATTTTGTCTATAAGCGCAAACAAAATGGTTGGGCGGGCTCACCGAGCACCCGGCGCTCGCGCCCTACCGGAATCACCTTTTCGGAATCGCACGCAGGATCAAGTCGCCCAGCCAATCCGGATGCGCGACCCCCTCGCGATAGGCGTTGAGGGATTCGACGGAAGAATTGACGCGCAAGTTGCTGTAAGAGCCGTCAGCGTTTTGCCAGCGCTCGTGCCAGTAAACCGCCGCTTTAAGCCGCGGATACTGCGTGCGAAATAGCTGGAGCCCCTGTTTGATCCACGCCGCTTTCCCTACTCCGCCGCCTTCGGCCGAATGCGGAAATTCGCCGGTTGCCCATTCAGCAATCATGATTGGCTTATGTGGATCGAGCTTGGACATTTCCTCATAAGGCCAGCTCACAAGTGATGGAATATCCGGATTGGGCTCGTCCTTGTATTGCTGCCCGTAAACGCTCAGGCCGAGCCAATCGACGTAGTCCGAGCCGGGATAATAGGCAGGCGCACAGTTCCAGGTTTCGTACGGATAAGGATAATTGTTGGTGTGAAACATCCATTTGATATTTGACGCGCCACGCGCCCGCACGCGATCCACTACGTAGCGATAAGCCGCCCGAAACGTTTCCGGGCCTTTCCAATTTTTCTTCTCGGGGTCCCATTGCGCGCCGCCGTAGTAAGCGCCCGACCACGGAAACCATGTCCCGTTCATTTCGACGCCAAATACGACGATTAATGGATGACCAAATTCTCGAGCCGCGTCGGCCCACTTGTCGATGTAGGTATCCCACTTGCCTGCAAGAATCTCAGTCAAACTGAACTTGTCCGGCCCGTGATCTTCCTCGTAGGGTTTGTCCCACGGCGACCAAAAAACAAGCGGCAACGACCCGTGTCGCCAGATGACGTTGAGATTGTCCACGGGAAAATTTTGTTCTCCCCAATAGCTCGACGAAGCGATGATTGCCTGATGTTTGCCCACCATCTGCTCGAAGTTTTCGATTTCCTCGAGACTGACGTCATCCTCCCCTTCGCCAAAATCCATGAATGCGCCCGTGTAAGCTCCGTGCTCGGGAATCACCACCTCGACTGGGCCGTTTGGATCGACTTGCGCGACCGCGACGTGCTTACGGCATCCAGTGATTCCCAGAGTCACTGCAATCGCTGCAACAGCCGCCCTAGAAACTGCATCGATGCGCATCCGATTCCGCAAGCTCGCTACAGCGCGACTGTTGTTCACGAACGCTACTACAAGCCCTGTCATAGTGTCATTCTGAGTGAAGCAAAGAATCTCGGATCACTTTTGGACCGATCGCCCCAACGCAAATATAGACCAGAGATGTTTCGCTTCGCTCAACATGACAGTCATCCCGGGAATTCTCCTTGACCTGAGACTCCCGAATATGAGAAGGGAAAAATTCCAATTGAGACAAGAGGTGAACACAAAAGTTCTCGCGTTTTTGATCGTGTCTTTCGCATCAGCTGCTTTCTCGGAAGATTTCAAAACCGTTAATGGCAAAGAATACAACGACGCTACTATCAGTCGCGTCGAGCCCGATGGCATCGTGATCAAAACGAAATCGGGAATCACAAAGGTTTACTTCGCCGAACTCCCAAAGGAAGTCCAAGAGCGCTTTCATTATGATCAGCAAAAGGCCAGCGCATATTCTGCGGAGCAGGCTGCAAATTACACGGCATATCAAAAGCAGCAGGAAGAGGCCCAACATCAACGAGAGGACGCGGCAGGAAAGCAGAGGACGATTCTCGCCGAACAAGACGCAGCCAAAAATCGCACTCAGGCTTTGCAAGCCCGCTATGGTGAGCTTCAGAAACAGGAGGACGACTTGCTTCTTCAGATCGGCGAGGCGAAGCAGCCGGGACCTGCATACTATGGTGGTAAAAACAACAGGACTCTGCTTCATCACCCGAACCCGAAAAAATCCCAGCTACCGCTCCTTCAGAGCCATCTGAGCGATATTCGTCGCGAAAAAGGCGAAGTTAGAAAGCAATTGGAGAAAGCGCAGCGCTGGCGCGAAAAAGGGGAATAGATCTAGGCCACTTCTTTCTCTCGGTGCCTGCAAATAACGCGCGCTGCAATCTCGTAAACATCATTCCGAGCGAAGTCGCGCAATCCCGTCGCACTACTCACGGGTAACTTCACGGGATGTCTCGACTTCGCTCGACATGACAGGCCATTTGTGAGTTGGCTTCTAGCGATACGCGCTTATGTAGGACGCGGTGAATAGGGCGTGGTTCGCACGTTGGCTCCGAAGACAGTGGCTGCGTATTCCTGCCTTGGTCTTAGCGATTGCCCAATTCGGATCGGCAGCAGAATCGCGCGCCGGCCAGAAGCCGCTCGTAGTCTCGGCTATTGTCTCGGCAGATCATCCGGCAAACCGGTGCGTGCCGACTCGAGCGCTAGGCGCGGGCGTTGACGGCCACGAGAAAGGCGAATGCGCTCGGATGTTTACGGACAAGAACATTGTGGAGATGCTCTCAGCCGGGTTCGGGCCGCTGACATATCGTTTACGCACTGAGCTTGCCGGTGAAGTCTGGCATTGGAACCCGCGAGGCACGTGGAGCGATCCGGTCCACCAGTGCGGATATTGGACGTCGGACGATTCGCTCGGCCAACCGATCAACGTCTCCTACGGCTATCATTTGCCACGGCGCGGAAACACAATCGATCAAGCGAACGACGACGGTTACTCGTGTGTCACCGACGGCGATCAGGATTCGTTTTGGAAAAGCAATCCATATCTCGATTCACATTTCACCGGCGAATCCGAAGACACCCATCCGCAATGGGTCGTGATCGATCTTGGATCGCAAAAACCAGTGAACGCGATCCGGATTCACTGGGGCGTGCCGTATGCCAAGCAATACAAGGTCGAATACTGGCCGGGCGACGATCCGATGCACTTGCACACCGATGATGATGACGACTGGCAGCCATTTGCGAACGCAAACGCTAATAACGCTCACGGCGGTGAAGAGCTCATTCGGCTCGCCGAAAGCCCGCGGCAGGTCCGATTCGTTCGCGTTGTGATGAGCCACAGTTCGGGAACAAGCTCGGAACCGTCGGATGACATTCGCGACCAGCTCGGCTTTGCGATTCGCGAGATCGAGCTCGGCAAATTAGATAAAACTAATCACTTTCGTGATTACATTCGCCACGCACGTGATCGACATCGCCAGACAGTGATCTACGTCTCGTCCACCGACTCCTGGCATCGCGCTGAAGACATTGACTACAGCACGGAGCAGCCCGGCCTGGATTTCATTTTGCAAAGTAAACTCACCAACAACTTGCCTGTGCTCGTGCCCGTCGGCGTGTTGTACGACACGCCGGAGAATGCTGCTGCTGAGATCAATTATCTGCTCCGGCGCAATTATAGTTTGGAAGGAATTGAACTAGGCGAAGAACCCGATGGACAATGGGCCTCACCCGAGGATTACGCTGCACTCTACACTGGCGTCGCGCGTCGGCTTACTTCGCTGAATTCGCAGGTAAAGCTTGGCGGGCCAAGCCTGCAAAACTTCGAGGACCAATTGCTCACGTGGGCGGATTCATCAGGCAATCGCTCATGGATGAATCGGTTTTTGAAATATGTTCGAGGCGCCGGAGCGCGCTTCGATTTTTTTTCGTTCGAATTTTATCCGTTCGACAACATCTGCGCCGAGGCCGCGCCGCAGTTGCTGGAAACTCCAAAACGTCTAAGTGCAATGCTCGCGAGCCTTCGCGCTGATGGTGTTCCCACTGATATCCCGTGGCTAATGGCGGAATACGGCTACTCGGTTTTTTCTGGGCGCGCTGAGGTGGACATCGAAGGCACGCTATTCACAGCAGACACTGTGGGAACGTTTCTCAATCTCGGCGGCGCAAAGGCGTACCTCTACGGATACGAGCCGAACTATCTCCAGGACGAGCTGAAATGTTCCTGGGGCAATTTGATGATGCTTCAGTTGAATCCAAGAAACGACCAACTGAATCGCTTGTCCGCGTACTACGCCGCTCAGCTCATCACAAAGGAATGGATGCAAGCAACAAACGAGACACACGAGATATTTCCCGTAACGATCGACAAGAAAGCGACGTTATCCCCTGTGGTCACATTGTACGCAGTCCGGCGACCGGACAAAAAATGGGCCCTGCTCGCAATCAATAAGAATCCTAATCGCGCTGCACGACTCGATGTGCAGTTCAAGATTCCCGGCGCAAAGGAGCTGGTGAGTTTTGTCGGCCAGGTTGAAGTGATCCAATTCTCACGAGCGCAATACGCCTGGCACGACAACGGCCCGAACGGCCATCCGATCCGGAGCCTCCCGCCCGCGCGCTTTACGCGGGAGGCATCAGCATCCTACGACCTCCCGCCGTATTCGCTCACTATTTTGCGCGGAAAAGTTGCAGATTGAAGATTGGCATTTCATTTGCGCAAAAGTCCCGAAAACCACCCTTTTCTCTGGGTCTTCAAAGCTTTCTGGAACTCCTCCTTCACAAAATTGGCGTCCCTCGCGTGAGCCATAGCGTCCATGAGACTGATGCGCTCATCCAGAAGCAACTCGATAAGACTAACGTCCACGGTATGCATGCCGTCCGCAGCTCCGATTTGAATTAATCCTGGTATCTGCGAAAGCCGTCGCTCCCGGATACAGGCCTCGATTCCCGAGTTCACGATCATCAATTCCGTGGCCAAAATCAGGCCTGGCTTGTCTCCGCTTAGCGGCAGAAGATACTGGCACACCACTCCCAACAGCGACCACGCAAGTTGGGCGGCGACAAACTGCTGGCCTTCCTTTGGAAAGGCATCAATAATGCGCCCAATGGCCGATGGCGCATCGTTCGTGTGCATGGTTGCAATCACGAGGTGCCCTGTTTCCGCTGCCGTAATCGCGGTTTGCATCGTGTCCGTGTCCCGCATCTCTCCCACGAGAATGACATCCGGATCCTGTCTCAACGCGTTCCTAAGCGCGGACGCGAAACTGTGCGCGTCGGAACCGATTTCGCGCTGGTTAAACAGGCTTCGCCCGTGCGAATGAACGAATTCGATGGGGTCCTCAATACTGACGATGTTGACGGAACGCCGCTGGGCTATCGTCTGAGCCATGCTCGCCATCGTTGTGCTCTTGCCTTCACCGCTCGCGCCAGTCACCAGTATCAGGCCGGCTCTCTCGTCACACCACTTATCCACCACTGGAGAATGTCCCAACGACTTTAGATCGCCGACCTCAAAAGGGATACGCCGGAAATTGGCCTCAATCGCGCCTGACACATAGCACGCATTTCCGCGAAAGCGCCCGATACCCTCGACCTGCAACGCAAAGTCAAGCTGCCACTCATTTTCCAGCTTCGCCCGTTGTCCCTCCTTCAAGGTATCGATTACCAACCTCCTTGTATCCTCCGCGGACAGTGGATCTTCCGCCAGCGGTTGGATGACACCAGCTACCCGCATCATCGGTGGCGCCCCTGCTGTTAAGTGAAGATCAGAAGCACCCTTCTCGGAAGCAAGCACCAGAAGATCGATCAAGTCATGTTTCTTCATACGGATTCAAATGGTGTGCGGACTCCTCTAGGCGATTCCTCTCATGGCACGACGAAGCTCGGATTCATTGCTGACCGAAGCCAGGGCAGTCGCTTCCGTGATGATCTTGGCCTGGAGAGCTGTAAGGGTCGATTGCAAAAATGAAACGGCGGCAGGGTCCGATCCACGGGAGATATACTGATCGATATTCTGCAACTCTCGTCTGGCGATCCAGTCGCGCATGGCGCCTGCATTTTCGACGTGCTCCACCAGCAAATGCAAGCCTCCGTCAGCAGATGGGACCAGCTTCTGGCACAGGACGCCCGACAGCTGATTCGCCAAAAGGTTCACACCATGCTTCTCGGTCCCGGTCGGAAAAAGATTCAGATAGCGCTCCATCGTGTCGGCAACCTTCTCCGAATGCAGGGTCGAAACAACGAGATGTCCGGTCTCCGAAGCCTGCAAGGCCGTCAATGCGGTTTCGTAATCCCGGATCTCACCGACGAAAATGACATCCGGCGCCTGACGAAGTGCGCTCCGCAACCCGATCGCAAAGGTGCTGGTGTCGCGTCCGACCTGTCGCTGGGTGAAATGACAGCGCTCGCTGGTGAACTGATACTCGACGGGATCCTCGATCGTCACTATGTGTCGCACCAGGTTCTCGTTCATCCATTGAAGAAGGGACGCGATGGTGGTGGATTTCCCTGAGCCGGTTGGTCCCGTTATAAGAATCAGGCCGTGCTCGCGAGCGCCCCACCGGGTCAGGAGCCATTCGGGCGCTCCGAGCTCTTTCAAAGCAGGCACCTTGGTCTTGATGCGACGCAGGACCGCAGCGAGGCGGCCCATGGTGCGGTGCAGGCTCACGCGGTATCGCGTGTTCGTGCGCGAGACGAAGCCGCTGTCGCGATCCCTGTCGCCGTCGCCTTGCGCGTTCGCACCGCAGGCCTGCCAGAAGGCGGTGATGTCCGCGAGCGACAGCGGTTCTTCCCCGAGCACACTGATTTGTTCATTGATCTTAAGCCGCGGTACCTCGTCCTCTTGAAGGAAGACGTCGCTCGCCTCCTGCTGCTCCGCGGCGTCGAGAATGCTGTCGATTCTTTGCTGCATGGCTATCGCAACTTCTACCACGGCGCGGATAAGTGGCAAACGGCCACCCGATTCGCCCGCGCACTTCACGCGAAAAGCTACCAGATTGATCTCGTACCCAGCGCGCGACCCACTTCTCGTCTAACGAGACACAAGATTGGCAACCGCAGCGCGACGACGCCGTCCGCTGTAGCGCCTCGTTAGCCGGCCTCCCTAGCTCCCGAACACATGAGTTAGGTCTTTAGCAAGCTCAGACGGTTTCATGATCCTGAGCTCTCCACAAAGCAGCTCCAGCTCAGAACGCCGATGCAGAAAGTCAGGGTCAAGGGTAATGAAGCGGACGCAAGCACTGCTGGCGGCGTTCACTAGGTGTCGTGCATCGCCGGCTTTCAGGCCAATTCGCCTCAATTCGTTGAAGAGAGTGCCTTCAGCGTCCGTTGATTCTCCGCGCAACATAGCAGTGAGAGCAGCGTAGTCCGTTGCAACGGTGGAAAGTTCGTTAGCCGCAGCAGCTAGCTTCGCGCGCTTGAGAGGATCTCGTGTGCGCTCCTGTTCTCGCCCCGATTCTTGGGACGTCACTCTCTTGATCAGCCCCGCACGATCGGCGGCCTCGATGACACGAACAGCCTCCATCTCGAATTCCGGAACTAGATCGCTGAGGACGCGCCCCGATGCGATCACATTATCGAAGTAGACCCTCATTTTGCTCCCTGACACCCATCTAACGAGACCAAGTTCAGCCACCGCCGGCGGGAGCGAGCTTTGCTAAGATCGACAACTGTTTCCTAAATGTGCACATCGCACCGGCCAGCGGTTGGCTCCAGCATTGGTTAGGCCTCTTGATCACGACTAAATTCTTTTGAGCATTTCCAATAGATGTTTTTCAACAGCGTCCTGAATGTCTGGGACATATTCCAACGGTTTTCGGGCGTCGATGTCTGCAACGAAACTGTACTGATCTGGCGCTTTATCGGAGCGTCTGATTTGATCGGCGCGATGCTGGTCCAAGGTCACGAGAGTCGTAACGCCGCGAGTCGGAGTCATGAAAGTGTGCTCCGCACTAATGTGGTGATAATCCGGAAACGAGGGGTGTGCACGCGCTTCGAGCGTGAAGATGCCTTCTCGAACAATGTCTCCGTGATGGATTCGGAGCAGACACTTCTTCTTTTGAAGCTCGCCAAGCGGAATGTTGCTGCGGAGCCAATGTACGCCGGTGAAATGCCGAGGCGTCGATGTCGTGGAATCGTTCATGGCGGTGAGACCTAACGAGAATTAGGTGTTTGTGGCTTAAAACCACGGTAAATAAACGCTGCGATGAAATATGCCAGCCACACAAGTGCAAAGGCGATGAGAAACTTCGCCGCGCAAATCACAGCTATCTGGGGACCGCTGCGCTGTGCCACACCCGCTAAATACCTGTCCGGGTCAAAGGTCAGGAACTCCTGAGGAAGCCCTGCTGCGAATCTGTCGAGCTGGAAATACAGCCGTGGCGGTATTAGCCAGACGGAGAGCAACGCAATGACCAGCGAAAGCAGCAACACGACCCTGCGCAAACCGTGCCGTGTATCGACTATGTGGTCTTCAAC
>WNGL01015074.1_pt1 | contig 12991 bp, 12 predicted proteins | sample 5400591 | NCBI WGS metagenome assembly WNGL01 (sample SAMN13153377, study PRJNA577476) | soil metagenome | isolation source: 80 cm soil or saprolite under Garry oak tree replicate 1 | place: USA:California | collected 2016-06-15
ATGTCGTTGTCGTGCCGACGCCGTACTTTGCGGTGACCGATAAGGACGGCAACTTCGAGATCAAGAATGTTCCTCCGGGGCAGTACACCCTCAAGACCTGGAGTGAAGATGGAAAGCCGGTGACGCAGTCCGTGAATCTCGTCCCTGAAAGCGTCACGGTTGACCTGACGGTCAAAAAGTAATGAACCGGGGACTCGGGAGAGCCATCCAAGTGAGTTCGCGGACCAAACTGGTGGATCTTGAATGGCTCGAATCCAACTTCCCCTGCATGCAGGCCTGCCCGGTGCACACCCAGGCCGGCCGCTATGTGACGCTCATCGCCCAGGGGCGGTATAAAGAAGCCTACCGCTACGCCCGTGTCCCCAATCCGTTTGCCTCCGTTTGCGGGCGCGTTTGCGGGCACCCTTGCGAGCCGGCTTGCCGGCGAGGGCAACTCGACCTGCCCATTTCCATTCGAGCCCTGAAGCGATTCGTCACCGAACGCTATGGCCCGGAATCACGCAATCCCATTGACGTGTTCCCCGAAAAACCGCAGGTGCTCCATCCGGAAAAGGTTGCGGTGATCGGCTCCGGGCCCGCCGGCCTCTCCGCGGCTCACGATTTGGCGCTGCTCGGTTACTCCGTGACCGTCTTCGAAGCCTCGGTGGTCCCCGGCGGAATGATGCACCTCGGAATCCCCGAGTACCGCCTGCCGCGGGATGTGCTGCAGGCGCAAATCCGCGAGATTCTCGATCTGGGTCCCGAGCTGCGCTTGAACGCGAAGCTGGGACGAGACTTTACGCTCGCCGATCTGCGGAAGCAGGGATTTCAGGCCGTCTTGATGGCCTTCGGTCTGCACCGCAGCCGCGACTTGAACGTTCCGGGGCACGAATTGGATGGCGTGGTGAAAGGCATTGATTTTCTGCTGAACGTGAATCTCGGCTACCGTTTTTCGATCGGAAAGCAGGTGGTTGTAATAGGCGGCGGCAACGTGGCCATTGACGTGGCGCGTTCTGCCATGCGCGAACAGCAGAAACTGGCCACCGGGCCCGCGGATGGCTCGGCTCTTCCGGACCATCTCACCCCCAGCGAATCCGACGTGGCCATGAAAGAAATGATGGACGTGACGCGCGCGGCCTTGCGCATGGGCGCCCGCGAGGTCCACCTGGTCTGCCTCGAATCCCGCGAAGAGATGCCCGCCTCCGAGGAGGAAATCGAAGAGGGGCTTCAGGAAGGAATACGGATTCACCCTTCCCACGGACCCAAACAATTCCTCGGCAAAAATGGAAAACTGACGGGGCTGGAAACCGTCCGTTGCACTTCGGTCTTCGATGCGCAGCGCCGTTTCAACCCCGTGTTCGAACCTGGTTCGGAATCGGTGATTCCCTGCGACACCTCGATTCTGGCTATCGGCCAGGCTTCCGATCTTTCGTTTCTGAATCCTGCCGACGGAATCGAGGCGACCCGTCAGGGAACTCTGAAGATCAACCCCGAAACGCTGATGACCACGGCGCCGGGAATTTTTGCCGCCGGCGATATTGCCTTCGGTCCGCGGCTGATTATCAGCGCGGTGGCAGACGGGAAGAAGGCCGCGGAGCAGATTGACAAATACCTGCGCGGCGCGGCATGGAGGCCCAAGCCGAAGTACGTTCAGATCACGCTCCTCGATCACCATGAGATGGCCGGGCACTACGACGAGTATTCCCGGCTGGCGGTGCCGGTGATTCCCCTGGAGCGCCGCACCGGCGTGGCGGAGGTCGAGACCGGTTTCACCGAAGAGCAGGCGCGGCGTGAAGCTTCCCGGTGCCTGCAGTGCTGGATCAACACCATCTTCGACGGGAACGAAGCCGAAGGCACGGAATGTATCCTCTGCGGCGGCTGCGTGGATGTTTGTCCGGAGAATTGCCTGCAACTGGTCCCCTTGAGCCAGTTCGAATTCTCCCAGGAAACAAAGGCTCGCCTGGGCGCCGAGGCCGAGTTCCGCCAAACCGATTTGCAGCATCTGTCCCCGGAAGATTTGCCTTCCGGGAAAGGCTCCGCCATGGTAAAGGACGAAACCATTTGCATCCGCTGCGGGCTCTGCGCCGAACGCTGCCCCGCGCACACCATAACCATGGAAGCCTACGAAGTGTTTGACCGTCCGCCGGATTTGATCCCCGTTGAGAGGATCGTGCTGACAAGATGAACGAAACACATGAATCGGCCAGCGCAGGCGCGCCCGGGGATTCTCGGGAAAAGAACGGCGTAACCCGCCGCGACTTCCTGAATGAAATCACCCTGGGCGCGCTGGGGATCGCCGGCCTGGGCTCCGTTGCGGTGACCTATCAGTATTTTTCACCCAACGTGTTGTTTGAGCCCTCCACTACGTTCCGCGCCGGGAATCCGGACCTTTTCCCCGTCAATTCCGTGAGCTACTTGCAGGACCAGCAGGTGTACATCGTCCGGACCAAGGAAGGGTCCTTCTTTGCGGTCTCCGCCGTGTGCACGCATCTGGGCTGCATCACGCAGTGGAAGCCGGAGAACCAACAGATCGCCTGCCCGTGCCACGGCAGCAAGTTCAAACCCGACGGCACGAAGATCGAGGGGCCCGCGCCGCGTCCTCTGCCGCACTTTTCCATTATGCTCTCGGCGGACGGGGAACTCGTCGTGGACAAACTGCAAACCCTCAAGCCCGGCCAGGGTTTCAAGGTCTGAGGGAACAATGGCCACAACCTTCCAGCAGGGGTTCGAGCGGTTGCGCGCCACGCGCGTTTGGAAATCCATTTTCCGGCGGGGGCCGGCGCTCACCAATCGCACGCGCAGCCTTGCGGTGTTTGGAAATCTTTTTCTGCACTGGCTGCCCGTCAAGGTGCGCGAAAAATCGCTGCGCGTCCGGGCGTCGTATTATCTCGGGTCCATCTCCTTTCTCCTGTTCATCGTCCTCACCGTGACCGGGCTTCTGCTGATGTTCTATTACCATCCCGCGGCGCCCCAAGCCTACCGCGACATGAAAGACCTGCGCTTCGTGGTTTCCAACGGCGTGTTCCTTCGCAACGTCCACCGCCTGGCTGCTCATCTCATGGTGCTGCTCGTGTTCTGGCACATGTTTCACGTGTTTTACCGCGGCGGCTACAAGCCTCCTCACGAGTTCAACTGGGTTGTCGGCGTGCTCCTGCTTCTGCTGACGCTGTTTCTGAGTTACACCGGTTACCTGCTGCCCTGGGATCAACTCGCGTTTTGGGCGATTACCGTGGGCAGCAACATCATTTCTGCGATGCCCTTCATCGGGAATAAGGTCCGTTTCACCTTGCTCGGCGGAAATCTTGTCGGTGAAAACGCTCTGCTGCGCTTTTACGTGTTGCACTGCGTGGTGCTTCCTTTGATTGCCATCCTCTTCATCGCCGTCCATTTCTGGCGTGTGCAGAAGGACGGCGGCTTGACCGTGCGGCCTGACGATGACCGAAAAGAATAAGATCGAGACGGGCTTCAGCTCCGACGCGAAGAAAGACCCGCAGCGCATTGTCTTCGTGACCAAGAAGACCTCCGCCAAAGTGCAGGGCGACGTCGCCCCGCAGCGCATGACCTATCCCCATCTTCTGGTGCGCGAGGCCATTGCGTTTCAAATCCTGGTGATGGCCCTCGTGCTGGTCGCCCTTTTCTGGGACGCGCCGCTCGAGCAATTGGCCAATCCTCTGCTCACTCCCAACCCGGCGAAAGCGCCCTGGTATTTCCTCGGTCTGCAGGAGTTGCTGCATTACTTCCCGCCGTTCGTCGCCGGGATTCTGATTCCCACGCTCGTAATTCTCGCGCTCATCGTGATTCCTTACTTCAACGTCAACGTCCAGGGTGATCCGATCTGGGCGAAGAACCCCGCGAAACATTTTTCGATTGTCCTGGCGGTGCTTTTTGCTCTGCTTATTTTTCTGGCTTTCTTCCGCGCGTGGACTGTATTCGTTCCGACGGCCATCATCGGTGCGCTGATTCTTTTTTCCTACGCCGCCAAGACCACAAGCGGCTCGCGGATGGCTTACCTGCGCACCCGCCCCGTGTCCTGGTGGGTGATGACGTGGTTCATTCTGGTGGCGGTGGTGCTGACGGTGGTTGGCACGTTCTTCCGGGGCCCGGGATGGTCCTGGGTCTGGCCGTGGAGGCCGTATGCCGGCTGAAGAAATGGGGAAACTCTCCCGCGGACTGCGGCTGGCCTTCGCCATTTCCAGCGTAGCGTTCGTAGCCATCCTTGCCATCTCACCTGTAAAAGACCTTCGGCGCGAATGGAAGCAATACAAACGCTCCTACGTTCGCTTCGCGCAGACCCGGCCGGACACGAAACGCTTGCTCGCGGACTATCATTCCGACATCGACCAGATCTGGATTCCCTCGATGAACGTGGTAGACCGCTGCACAAGCTGCCACCAGGCAATCACGCAGCCGAGCCTGGCGGATCGCACGGTCCCCCAGCCGTTCCGCGCGCATCCGCCGATTCCTCACCGTCCGAAGGAGTGGGGATGCACGGTTTGTCATCGCGGCCAGGGCCCGGCCACCGAAGTGGCGGAAGCGCACGAAACCACCCTCGCTTGGGAACAGCCGATGCTGGCGAACCGGTTTATCCAGGCATCCTGCGGAACCTGTCACCGCGCGGACCTGCCGGAGACCCCTAAGCTCAACCGGGGCCGCCGGCTTCTGGCCGAGCTGCACTGCGTGGGCTGCCATCGCTTGCAGGACGTGGAACGCCCGGCGATGCTCGGCCCGGACCTGACCAACATCGGCACAAAAATTACGCGCGAGTGGATCTACAAATGGCTCAAGGAGCCGCAAACGCTCACGGACAAAGACGGCAACATCACCGTCAACGGCTACGAGACCGAAGAAGAGCCGCGGATGCCGAAATTCCGCCTGACCGAGCAGGAACTTCGCAGCTTGTCCGCATATCTGAGCACGCTGCGAAGCAAGCCCATCGAGGCCTACCGCTTCGACCCGCGCGCCGTCGCGGCGCTCACGCGGAATCCCGACGTCGCGCAGCAGGGCGAAGTGCGTTTCCGGCAGATGTTCTGCTCGACCTGCCATTCGCTGGCGGTGACGCGCGCGGGCGAAACCAAGCTCATCGGGGGCGACATCGGCCCGGAGCTGACCAAGGTGGGAAGCAAGGTGAACCCGGACTGGCTCGTGGCGTGGCTGCGCAATCCGCAGAGTTATCTGCCGCACAGCAAGATGCCGCGCTATCAGTGGTCGGATGAAGATCTCTACAGCGTCACGCAATACATCCGCACGAGGCTGACGGACTCGGACCTGCTGAGCAACGTGCCGCAGCTCGGCGCGCCGGCGCCGGAAGAACTCCAGGCGGGCCGGCGGCTGTTTGTCGAGAAGGGCTGTGGGAGTTGTCATGTCATCGAGGGCATCAACCCGCAAAAGGATTTCGGGCCGGATCTTTCGGCACTGGGCGCGAAGAACGTCTCGGAGCTGGAGTTCGGACGCGCGGCGATTCCGCGCAGTTTGATCTCCTACGTCCAGGCGAAGCTCACCGACCCGGTATCGGTGAATCCCGCGGCGCGAATGCCGCAGTATGCGCTCAATGCCGCGGATCTCGATGCGCTGACCACGGCGCTGCTCAGCATGACCGGAAGCTCCACGCCCAGCGGAATCCAGAAGCTGATGATTCCGCGGAAGGATGCGGCGTTCCATCCCGCCGGAGCGTTCGGCGAAGTCTACGAACGCTACAAATGCTATGCGTGCCACAAGTTCAACGGCTACGGCGGCGACCTCGCGCCGGACCTTTCCTACGAAGGCAGCCGCGCGCCGCGCCCGTGGCTGGTGGACTTTTTGAAAAACCCGCAAACCTTGCGCCCCACCCTCGTGCTGCGCATGCCCCAGTTCAACATGTCCGACAAGGAGGCGGGCATCCTTGCCGATTACTTCGGCATGGTGCTGCAGAATCCGGACGTGAATCCCGCAAGCCTGGACGCCAGGCTCTTCACGCCGCAGATGGCCGCGCTCGGCAAACAACTCTACGAAGTGAAATTTCAGTGCCAGGCGTGTCACACGATCGGAGGCTCCGGAGGATACGTCGGCCCGAACCTCACCAACGCGGGGAACTGGCTGACGCCGGCGTGGATTTCGGCGTGGCTGAAAAATCCGCAGGCGCTGGTGCCGGACACCATCGAGCCGCGGCGCAGCTTCACCGAGAGTGAAGTCAAGGCGCTGACCGCGTTTTTGCTGACGCTGCGCCAGGGAGGAAAGGCGCAGTCAAACGCGGCGCAGCGGAACGCAGGGCAGGGCGCGCCAGAGAGGGCCGGGGAATGAGAACGCGCGCTTCCCTTGCCGTGCTGTTGCTGGCTTCCCTGGCGGGACTTTCCGCGTGCGGGAGAAAAGGCAGCGCCGCAAAAGAGGATGCCTTGCGCCGCGCGTATGACATCGAGCCCGACTGGAACGATGCGCAACACATCGTTGCGCTCGGCTACCAGGAGGCGCAGGGCAAGCGCATCTTTTATGCGCAATGCGTGTGGTGCCACGCCGATGCCACGCCTGCGGGGCCGTCGAACCGCTCGAATGTAACGCCCGCGCCGCCGCTGATGAACGACGGCGCAGTTCTGAACGGCGAAAGCGACGAATATCTGCAAAACATTATTACGCTGGGCGGCAGCGCCATGGGAAAATCTCCCATGATGCCTCCCTACGGACGGGTGCTCAGCGAGGATGACATTCGCGCGGTGATTGCATTCACGCGCGCCATCGCCCAGCCGCCCTACCAGATTCCCGCGAGGCCGGGCGCAAAATTCCCGGCCAAATAAAGGACAGCAGAGGAGCAACAATTCTCATGCGTTTTGGGCCGATGGATTGCGGACTTCGCTGCTTTGGACGCCGGATGTTTTTCGCGCAGTGGATTTGCGCAGCGGTGCTGGTGTGCGCGCAGCCCGGGTTCGCGCAGGTGAGTCCCGCGGAGATCCTCAATCCCGACTTGAAGGCGGCCGAGAGCAAGTACTTTTCGCAGCTCAAGGAACTCCATAACCAGATTTCGCACTTGAAATTTCCTTTCCCTTTCCTGCTGAGCCGCTATGTGGGGATTGATCCCGCGAAGCAGGCGGAAACCGATTCCCGGGGACTGGAGTTCGTGAGGTTCCGCGGCCGCGTGGTGCTGAAGGTGACCGGGAATTACAACGCGGCTTACAATTCCGAGCTGTTGACGCAGAACCAGCGGGCCAGCCGGACATTCGAGGAGGTAATCGTTCCCGTGCTCCGGCTGCTGGGGCTCCAGATTCCCCCGGACGTGACGTGCGACGCCATCGGGTTTGAGATTTCCTACCACACACGCGCGCCCACCAAGAATTTCGATTACGAAGGGAAAGAAATTCTCGTTGTCGTTTTCGATCGAGGAGATGCGTTTGCCTTTCCGAGCGCTGCCGGCGATGCCGACCGGCAGGAGATTCTGAGCCGCTCGGCCATTTACTTGAACGGGACGGATTTCGGTCTGGCGCTGGGCGCACGCGACGCCTTGAACGTAGAGACGCTGGCGCGCGCGGTTCCGCAGAAAACGGAAGTATCCTCGGCGGCCGCTTCTACGGCGATGGACCGGCTCGCGGCGACGAACCCCAAACTGCTGCCGAGAGATACGAATCCTTTGTCTGGCGGAGGCCCCCCCGGAGGAACGGCGGGTAGCGCAGGCGCGAGGACGAATTCTGCCGACCCGCCCGCGGCGGCAAAACCTGCCCCGACCCGGGCCGATGCAGAACGGATGCAGGGACAATACCAGACGCAACTCGATGAGCTGGCCACTGAGGGTGCGGCGAGATTCCACTTCGTGGATTACGCGCATCCCGAGTTTGTCATCTTCCAGAACCGGCTCACATTGCAGGTGACGCTGTGGAATTCGCTGCACTTCGACGCGGAAAAGAGCTCGATCTACAAACGCGCGGCGCAGAGCTTCGACCTGTTCCTTGCTCCGCTCGTCAAAGACCTTCTCGACAAAGCTCCCGCCGGAGCAGAATTCGAGGCATTCGCTTTTGCTGTGCTCAACCAGCTTGCTCCGGGGCCGAAGGGTTCTTCCGAGGCCATCGAATTCATCTGCCCGCGAAAGGCGCTGCGGCAATTTGCGGATGCCGAAATCACCAACCAGCAACTGATCGATCAGAGCGTGGTTCTGGTGAACGGAGTGCGCATCGCTCTCAATTTGCAACTCGTGGAATAGACCGGACTTCGCACCGCACCCGGCGGCGGCTTCGGGAACAGAGCATAGAGGGCCACCCAGGAGTGCGCGAGCGGAGCGAGCGTCGGCCAACCATCCGTATTCCCCCTCCATAATAATCCCCCAGCAGATTAGAGGCTTTCCCTTATCCCCAATCCCGGAGGCTTGCACCCTTACTTACAGAAGGAGGGCCCGACCGATGATGAAACCTAAGTCAGGTGTTGTGAACAAAGGCATAGAACGAATACTCGAACTCTCGGCGGATGCGCACATACGAAGACGCGGGACGGTTAAGGATTCTACGGAGTTTCATAATCTAACCGGAGCGATAGCAGCCTACGGAAAAGCGCTCGCGCTTCTCACAGCACTTCAACAGCGGGAAGAATTCTACGCAATGATCGGTCAGCATGACGTGCCCGGCTGTTTGCAGGCCCCTCCATCGCAGCTCTGACCGACCGAGATTTGAGTACCGTCGTGCTGCGACATCTTGAGCATTGGAATCTTCTCTGGCAGCGGAAGCTGCGGCAAGCAGAGGGAAACAAGTTGCACGAACATCCCCAGATCACCGGCGCAGTGGCCCGGTGCTGCGATGGACGCTGCAAGTCTGTCTGCCTCGGCTCTTGTTAGGCTTGCTGGTTTGTGCGCCGATTGTCCGCGCGCAAATTGCTGGTTTAGACAGACAGGCCGTCGAGATTTTCGGGACCGTATCTCTGGAGGGAGCGAACCGCCCTATCGGCGGCGTCATCGTGAACATCCGGTTGGTTACCGGAGGATCTTTCACCAGCGTTCTGACCGACTGGGGTGGGCGCTTTCAAGTGCGGGGGCTCGATCCTGGGATGTACGAGATCGTCGTGGAAGAACCAGGCTACGAGCCAGTTCGGGAGACTCTTCGGCTTGATGGACCTTCACCGCCTTTGGAGCTTCATCTCAGGGCGAGCAACCCTTCGCCTGTGCGGCGGACAGATTATACGGTTTCTGTGCGGGAATTGAGAATACCCGTGAAGGCGCGCAATGCATTCGAGAAGGGATTGGAGCGTCTGGCAAAGAATGATGCGGTCGGCAGCCGGACGCAGTTCGAGCGAGCTACCTCGGCATTCCCGGACTACTACGAGGCGTACCACCACATCGGTGTGGCGAACCTCAGGCTGGGCCACGAAGAGGAAGCCGCACAAGCTTTCCAAAAAGCGGTTGACCTAAGCGGAGGGCACTACGCCCGGGCACAGTTCGCCCTGGGTTTGCTGCTTTGCCGACGAGGGGAATACGCCGAAGCAGAGACTGTCATCCGCAGAGGACTGGACGTGGATGGGAGTTCAGCCACAGGTCATCTCTTCTTGAGCGTCGCCCTTTTTCGCCTGAACCGTCTTGAGGAGGCAGAGAAAAGTGCCCGAGAGGCTCTCTTGAGGAAGCCCGGTTTTGCCTTGGCTTACCTTATGCTGGCGGACGTCCACGGGGGCAGAGGCGAGTATGCGAGGCAACTCCAGAACCTGGACGCGTACCTCAAACTTGAGCCTCACGGACCGGCAAGCAAACGGGTTCGCGAGGTTCGCGAGGTCGTTCAGCGGATTGTGTTCAGAACGAAAGATGAGGAATGATTTTGCCTCTTCAGGAGCGCGTTCCGGATCGGGATTAGATGGAGGATTGAGGGCAAAGACGTGGTCAAGGTCAAGTCGAGCCAGAAGATCTTTACGGACACGGAGATTGCTACCCTGACGGGGATCTGCCTGGAGCATCTCCACGGTTTGGCGCGCCGCCGGCACCTCGGCTTCATCGTACGCGCGAATGAGGCAGGGGGGAAGCAGGCCAATCAGTGGCTGTTTACACTGTCGGACCTGATGGTCCTGGCGATGCTGTATCCGTGCTGCCAGCACTAAGCTGCGCAAGTTCGCGCACAGTGTCGCGATCTGCTTAGCCGACAGCGAGGGATTACTTCCTTGAAGGTCGATTATTCCCAAATCTTCCCAAGTTCGAGAATAGCGGAAATACCACCCAGGAACAGACTCAGCTAATTCAGTAAGTTAGTGGTCGGGGCGCGCGGATTCGAACCGCGGACCTCCTGCGCCCAAGGCAGTTACAAAAAATCTATCTTGTTGGTCCGTTTAGCTTTGTTCTGCGTTATAGTACACGGTTTTCGCCCTGATTTGGCTGTATTTGGACCCAAGTTGGACCCAAGTTCTTGGGGTGAACCCCTAAGGTGGCACAACTTTTTAGGGCACACAGCTGTGCACCGATCGCTAATCCGTTCTTCGCAAACTGCTCAGGAAAGCGAATCTCCACGGATCAGCCACGGGTTTCACAAAATCCAGGCTACTGTTGGACAACAGAATCGAGATCCTACCGGTCTTTCATGGGAGCGGCTTGCGCTTTGAGGCCATCCTTTTGCGGCGCGCCACAATGATAATTACTATCACCACAAACAGAACTCCCGCGATGATGCGAATCGTAGTCGGATTCATCGAAGCACTCTCCTTAAATGTATGCGGCACCGGTTTCGCTAAGGCTTCTGCCGCATACTACAGAACTGGATACTGACTACTGCACTGCAAGAGCAACACAAAAATACGTTGAAAACCGGCGAGCGGCAAGTGGAAAACCAAATGATCGACGACAGTTGTGTACCATCAGTCCCCTTCCCATGGTGGGGCGGTTAGAAGCTGCCCGGCCCCGGACAACACGGCGATACTCTGAACTCGATGTCCCGCTGATCAGTTTTGCTTCGCAACCTCCTCGGCCGGCATAACACTTACCCCGATCAGAACCTTGCTCGCGACTGGTTTTCCGTCAAGCTGTGCCGCCAGGAACTCCCATTGCGCCAGCGCATTAACAGCAGACTGCGCCCTGCCATCCAGGGCGCGTATTGCGCGCAAAGCCTGTAGCTTGCCATTCTCGTCAATGATGCCGGTAACGAACACTGGCCCTGAATTCGCGGTAACGTCAGTTTTGGGTGCCGTCGCCTGGATTTTCTTTAGCACAACGGGAGGCGTAAGCAAGCCGTTCAGCAAGCCGTTGTGGGCCGGGGCAGAACTCATCAGCGTGTACTGGATGGGCCAGTCGGGGCCGCCGCCTGCGTCGGTCATTGGTATGTATACAGTATAAACGGTGTCACTGCGGGAGAACACACCCAAGTCTCTGCTGGCTCCGCCGCTGCTTCCGCCCGAAATAATCGTAAGGGCGTAAGAACCATGTGGAATTGCACTTGTCGCGACCGCTCGCCCGCTGCGTCCTGGAACAGCGCCTGAGATTGAGATTCCCGGCAGGCCTTTGTTTCCTGTAGCTGCAGCCGTGCCAGTGCCAGATTCCGACCGCGGTCCCACGCTCGACGGGGATTCGATACTCGCAACCCCAGCATGCCCGTCACTCGCTTCGACTCTGGTTGCGGTTCCATTCTCCGCGCTCGGGTGTGGCAAATTCTCTCCCGCATTCGAGGCGCCCGCGCCTGCAATGTTTCCACCGGCGGCTTCCGATGTGGTCACCACAGCAGTTGCATCTCTTGATGGCCCTACGACGAATCGGGCGGCCAGCTCCGCGTCAGGAATGAGGAGAACGGGTTCGGGAGGAACACTGACTGCGTTGATTATTGCGACTGCCTTTGGCGCACTCACCTCCGGGTCCGTGGTTGCGGCGAACACCGGTAAGCTGGGTTCGGGAGTGGCTATGATTTTCGGCAACACCGGTTTTGCGGGAGCCAGCGACAATCTTGGCTTGTTGATTGGCAACACCGGATTTTGCACTAGGGGTTCGGTGGCTCGGAAAGTGGGCCGCTCAAGCTGTGGTGCTACTGGCGCCGGAATGGCTGGAGCCGGAAGCATCACCAGGCTCGGCAGGCGGAGCGGATAGGTCAGCTTAGGAGGCGCAACCAAATCCGGCCGACGGATCGTCTGCACCCCGTTGTTCGAATCTGAAGGGTTGGAAACGATCTCCTGAGCGCCGGCATAGTCAGGCTTTGGCCGATTGGAAGTCTGTCGGGTGCCTCCGGGCAAGGTCTCCACTACGCTGCGCGCCCGCTGTCCTGATTCGTGTTCTATCTTGGCGGCCGGACCAGCCTCTGCGATCCGTGGTAGAGTTGGCAGGAAGAGCGGTTGATACACGACCTCACGGTCGGGATCTGCCGCAGCACTCGGCACGCTCACGAGCCATGCCGGAAACGGGATCGGCACGGACATCAACATAGCGGCAATGGCCGTATGCAGAAGCGTCGACAGGAATAGCCCTTTCCGCGGAGTCGCCGTCGCAGGCAACAGTGCGAGCTTTGGAGGTGGGACTCGCCTCCGTACAATTGTCGCAACTGCTATGGTTGCCATCAGGAGCCTACCCGAACCGAAACCGTTTTAAAATCAAGCATCACTGGAGTAGCGTTGGACGCAGAGTGGAAAACGTCGCGGTTGGGTTCAGGACCATTTTGACTGCCGAACTGCCGGTCAAGGAGATTTTGTCCACAACAATGTTTCCAATCGTGAAGCTGTTCCCACCTGAGCCGCCTGCCAATGTCAGGCAACTGGTATTAGTGCCGCAAGTGGTTCCGTTGCCGTTGTGCAAATAAACGAAACCCGAGAAAACAAACGATCCGCCGCCGCCCATGATGGCGCACCTTCCGCTGAAACCGGCGGTGCAGCTTCCGCCGTCGGCGGCATTGGAACGGCTCTGAAAGAATAAAAAGCCGCGGTTGCCATCAGGAGATCCATACTGGCCGGTAGCGCCTATGCCCGACGTGCCACCACAAGGACCGAGCAGAACATTGCCCGGAATGGTGGCAAGGGCCTGGACCTGCGATGGGTTCGCTGAGCCGCTGGGGCATCTCAACGCCACGGATGGCACATATCCGGTTGCGAAAGGGGACAACGTACCGTCAATCTGATACGC
>WNGL01008058.1_pt1 | contig 12989 bp, 13 predicted proteins | sample 5400591 | NCBI WGS metagenome assembly WNGL01 (sample SAMN13153377, study PRJNA577476) | soil metagenome | isolation source: 80 cm soil or saprolite under Garry oak tree replicate 1 | place: USA:California | collected 2016-06-15
GTGATGCCGGCGTTGTTGACGAGGATGTCGACCGGCCCGATGACCGAGCCGATCTGGTAGAACATGTCGGCGCAGGATTCGTAGTCGTCGACGTTGCCTTCGGCGGCGTGGACCTGCAGGCCCTCGCCGCGCATTTGCGCCAGCCAGCCGTCCTTTTTTTCGTATCCGGGCAGGCATCCGGCCACCACCTTCGCGCCGCTCCTCGCCAGGCGCCGGCACACCGCAGTGCCGATCCCGCCCATGCCCCCGCTCACGAACGCGATCCTTTGTTTCGTCCCCAAAGATCTCTCACACGATCCGAAACTTGACGTAGCGTCCGGGCGCCGGCTCGATCGGCTCGTGCGCGACATCGCCGAGCCGCGCCCGCGCCTCCACGCGCTCCCCGCCGAAGCGTGCAAGCCAGGCGCTCCAGTCCGTCCACCAGCTCCCCGGCTTCTCGGCCGCGTGGGAGAGCCAGTCCTCCGCATCGCCGAAGAGCTGCTCGCCCGTCCAATAGCTGCGCCGGTGCTTCGCGGCCGGATTGACGATGCCTGCGACATGCCCGCTCGCGCCGAGCACGAAGCGCATCTCGCCCTGCAACAGCTGCGTCGTGCGGTAGGCCGTGCGCCAGGGCACGATGTGGTCCTCGCGCGTCGCCAGCACATAGGCCGGCTGCGCGACCTTGCCGAGATCGACCGGGACGCCGAGCATCGAGAGCTTCCCCGGCTCACGCAGGCTGTTTTCGAGATACGTGTTGCGCACGTACCAGCAGTACATCGGCCCGGGCAGGTTGGTCGAATCGGCGTTCCAGTAAAGCAGGTCGAACGCCTCGGGCGATTTGCCCTTGAGATAATTGTTGACGACGTAAGACCAGACCAGGTCGTTCGCGCGCAGCGACGAGAACACGAACGCGAGCTCGCGCCCCGGCATGATGCCGCCGCTTCCGATCGCGGCTTCGCGCGCCGCCACGCTCGCCTCGTCGATGAACAGTCCGATCTCCCCGGTGTCGGAAAAATCGAGCATCGAAGCGAGGAACGTTGCGCTTTCGACCTCGTCTTCCCCGCGCGCGGCCATCACCGCGAGAGCCGCGCCGAGCATCGTGCCGCCGACGCAGAAACCGAGCGCATTGACCTTGTCGGCGCCGGAGACCGCGCGCGCGGCTTCGAGCGCCTGGAGCACGCCTTTTTCGATGTAATCGTCCCAGCCGAGATGTCCGAGCTCTTCGGTGACGTTGCGCCATGACACCATGAATACCGTGTGACCCTCGCTCACGGCGTAGCGTGCCAATGAGTTTTCGGGCTGCAGATCGAGGATGTAGTACTTGTTGATGCACGGCGGAACCATCACCAGCGGACGCCTGAACACGGCGTCGGTGAGCGGCTTGTACTGGATGAGCTGCATGAGCTCGTTCTCGAACACCACCGCGCCTTCGGTGGCGGCGAGGTTCCGCCCGACTTCGAACGCCGCTTCATCGGTGCTCGAGACGCGCCCTTTCTGCGCGTCCTCGACGAGGTGGCGGATGCCCTGCGCGAGGCTCTCGCCCTTCGTTTCGAGCGCGAGTTTCAACGCTTCGGGGTTGGTCGCGGCAAAGTTTGCGGGACTCATCGCGTCCACGAACTGGCGCGTAGCAAAGCGAAGCCGCTCCTTCGTGCGCGGTTCGGCCTCGAGCGCCTCGACGTAATCGGCGAGAAAGCGCGCGTTGATGAGGTAGCTTTGGCGCAGATAGTCGAACCAGGGATTTTTCTGCCACTCGGCCGACGCAAAACGGCGGTCGCCAGGCTCGGGCGAGGCGACGGGCGCCGCGTCTTTCCCGGCCTCGCGCACGAGCGTCGCCTGCCACAGCGCGGCGTGCCGCTGGAAATACTGCGCCTGCAGCGCCGCGAGCTTCGCGGCGTTCACGCCGATCGATTGCAGGACTTCCGAGAGCTCGGGGCCGGTCTGGGCGCCGAACGAGGCGAGAAATTGCTGCAGCAGCGCCTGGCCGGCGGCGGACAACTGCTCCGATGGGGGTGGGGCTTGAGCGGCCAATCGGGCTCCTGGCGGTTGAATGGCCTCGGGCGTTGAGGATCCCGAGGTGCTTGAAAGAGGGCGGATTATTGCACTGCACAATAATCGATGTCAAGGCGGATGGGCAGGGATCAGGCTGCCATCACGGAAGTGACATTCGCCTCGCGTAAAATGTTCCGCATGCCGATCCGCAGACCTCAGCACGGCTTCACGCTTCTCGAATTGCTCGTCGTTGTCGCCATCATCGGCCTGCTGGTCGGGTACGTGGCGCCGCGCTACTTCGGCCAGGTCGGGAAATCGGAGGTCACCACGGCCAAGGCCCAGATCGACGCGCTCGAGAAGGCGATCGACCAATACCGGCTTGACACCGGCCATTACCCGAGCACCGAGCTCGGGCTTGCGGCACTGGTCAACCGGCCGGCGAACGAGCCGAAGTGGAACGGGCCCTACCTCAGGAAGGATGTGCCATTGGATCCATGGGGCAAGGCCTATGCATACAAATTCCCGGGCGAGCGCGGCGACTACGATATCGTTTCCTACGGAAAGGACGGCCAGCCGGGGGGAACCGGCGAGAACGCCGACCTCTCCAATCACTAGGACTAGGCCGGGCAGAATCCGATGCGCTTTGAGCTGAAAGCCGTAAGCCAGGAAGGACGCGTCGAGTCGCTCGATTTTCAGGGCCTCGACGAAGCGAGCGCCGTGCAGCAGGCCGAGAGCCGCGGCTATACCGTGCTCGCCGTGCGTCCGCGCGCGGGCTTCACCACGTCCTGGCGCGGCGCGCACGAGCGTTTCCCCGTCGTGCTCTTCAGCCAGGAGCTGCTCGTGCTGCTCAACGCCGGCCTGCCGCTCGTCGAGTCGATCGAAACGCTCGCCGAGCGCGAGCGCCGCAGCGAGTTTCGCGCGCTGCTCGAGCGCATCTGCGCGATCGTGCGCCAGGGAAACACGCTGTCGTCGGCGCTGGAGCAATTCCCCCAGGCGTTCCCGCGGCTTTACGTGTCCACCGTCCAGGCGAGCGAAAAAACCAGCGACCTCGGCCCTGCGCTCGCGCGCTACGTCACCTACCAGAACCAGATCGAGGCCATCCGCAAGCGGCTCGTCAATGCCTCGATCTATCCGCTGCTGCTGATCGGCGTGGGGGGGCTGGTGAGCCTGTTCCTTCTTCTCTACGTCGTGCCGCGCTTCAGCCGCATCTACGAAGAGCGCGGCGTCGATCTGCCGTTCTTCTCCAAGGTGCTCCTCGCCTGGGGGCAGCTCGTCGAGGGACACGCCATGCTCGTCGTCGGCGTGCTGGCCGGATTGGTGATCGCTGCGGTCTACGCGCTGCGGCAGCCGACCGTGAAGGCAAGGCTCGAAAAGGTGCTGTGGAGTCTGCCCGCGATCGGAGAGCGTCTCAAGCTCTATCAGCTCGCCCGCTTCTACCGCACCATCGGCATGCTGCTGCGCGGCGGCATGCCGCTGCTGCCGGCATTGCAGATGGGGGCGGATCTGCTGCACCCGGTCTTGCGCACGCGGCTGATCGCCGCGAGCCGCGCGATCAGCGAGGGCCGCCCGGTTTCGCAATCGATGGAGGCGAACGGCCTCACCACGCCGGTCGCCCTGCGCATGCTCGCGGTCGGCGAGCAAAGCGGCAACATGGGCGAGATGATGGACCGCATCGCCGGTTTCCACGACGACGAGATCTCGCGCTGGGTCGACTGGTTCACGCGGCTGTTCGAGCCGCTCCTGATGGCCGCAATCGGCGTGGTGATCGGCGGCATCGTGATCCTCATGTACATGCCGATCTTCGAGCTCGCCGGGAGCCTGCAATGAGCATCGTAGAGCACGATTCGACCGAGACGATCGACGTCCACGACATCGACGAAGCGCGCGCCGCCGCCGCGCGCGCCCGGCGGCGCACGATCGACGTGCTCGAGGAAAAGCTAGCGCTCGATCCCGATGCGTTCGTCGCGCGGCTCGGGGCGACGCTGCGCCTGCCGGTCCTGCGCATGGAGCAGTTGCGCAGCGGGGCGCCCGCATTCGACGTGCTCCCGTTCAGCGAATGCTCGCAGCACGGCTGCGCCTTGTTTCGCGGCGAGGGCGACGCCTTGTGGCTTGCCACGGACGATCCGTTTTCCGCCGAGCTGAAGGCGTGGGCCGAAGAGCGCATCCCGCAGGCGTTTGCCTGGCGGCTGGTGCATCGAGGCGATCTCGTCGCGCTGCTCGCCAGCCACGAGGAAACGCTGCGCGCCCTCGATGCCGTGCGCGCCGATGTGGCCGACACGCGCGAGGACACCGGCGGGATCGAGGACCTGTCGCTCAAGGCGATCAGCGACGAGTCGAGCGAGGTGGTGCGGCTGGTGCGCTCGACCCTGCGCGACGCGCTGATGATCGGCGCGAGCGATATCCATCTCGAGACCGTCGCCGCGGGACTCACGATCAAATTCCGCATCGACGGCATCCTGTCGCAGATCAAGTTCATCCAGGATCCGCAGCAAGCCGAGCAGGCGATCTCGCGCGTGAAGGTGCTCGCCGAGCTGGACATCACCGAGCGGCGCGTGCCGCAGGACGGGCGCTTCAAGGCGCTCGACCGCGGGCGCGCGGTCGATTTCCGCGTTTCCATCATGCCGAGCATCTACGGCGAGGACGCGGTGCTGCGCATCCTCGACAAGCAATCGCTCTACGAGAGCACCCAAACGCAGCTGAACCTCGACAGCCTGGGCTTCGAGCCGGATGACATCCACACGCTGCGGCGCCTGTCGCACGAGCCCTACGGCATGCTGCTCGTCACCGGGCCGACCGGCAGCGGCAAGACCACGACGCTGTACGCCGCCATCACCGAAATCAACAACGGCCAGGACAAGATCGTCACCATCGAGGACCCGGTCGAATACCAGCTCGCCGGCGTGCTGCAGATCCCGGTGAACGAAAAGAAAGGCCTCACGTTCGCGCGCGGGCTGCGCTCCATCCTGCGTCACGACCCCGACAAGATCATGGTCGGCGAGATCCGCGACCCGGAGACGGCCAACATCGCCGTGCAATCGGCGCTCACCGGGCACCTCGTGTTCACCACGGTGCACGCGAACAACGTGTTCGACGTGATCGGGCGCTTCATGCACATGAACGTGGACCTGTACGGCTTCGTTTCCGCCCTCAACGCGATTCTCGCTCAGCGCCTGGTGCGGCTCATCTGCCCGCATTGCAGCGAGGACTGCCGTCCGGATCCCGAGCTCCTCAAGGAATCGGGGCTCAGCGAGGAGCAGGCGCGCTCGTTCCGCTTCCGCCTGGGACGCGGCTGCCGCGAATGCCGCGGCTCGGGGTACAAGGGGCGCAGAGCCATCGCGGAGCTGCTCATACTGAACGACGAGATACGCGAGCTGATCACCGGGCGCGCGCCGGTGAGAAAGCTGAAGGAGGCCGCGCACGCGAGCGGAACGCGGTTCCTGCGCGAAGCCGCGTACGAAGCGGTGCGCAGGGGGGAAACGACGCTGCAGGAAATCAACCGTGTCACGTTTGTTTCCTGACCGCGTTCTCATCGGACTCTCGCCGGCGGCGCTTTCCTTCGCCCGCCTGGAGGGGGGCCCGCGTCCGAAAATCACCGACAAGGGCGTGCTCGAATGCGACCCGCGCCTCGGTCCCGAGCCCTGGCAAGGCGCCACGGCGGCGCTTGCCGAGCGCGCCGCGGCGCTGAAGGACGGCAGAGCCGATGTCACCGTGGTGCTGTCGAACCACTTCGTCCGCTACGCCTCCGTTCCCTGGAGCGAGGGCTTAGAGCGCGGCACCGAGGACCTCGCGTTTGCCCGCTATTGCTTCGCCAAGATCCACGGCGACCGGAGCAAGGGCTGGGAGATCCGGCTGAGCAACGGCCTTGCCGGTTCCGCGCGCGTCGCGAGCGCGATCGACGCGGCGCTGCTGCAGGCGATCCAGGCGTGTTTCCCCGCGGGCTCGAAGGCGAGCCTGGTTTCGGTCCAGCCCTATTTGATGTCGGCCTTCAACAAGTGGCGGCCGCTCGTGAAAAACGACCCGACGTGGCTGCTCCTGGTCGAGTCGAACCGCGCCTGTCTGGCGCATCTGGAAAACGGCCGCTGGACCACGGTGCGCAATGCGCGCGGCAATTTCGAGGGGCCGGAGCAATGGGCGGAGCTGCTCGAGCGCGAACGCCATCTCGTGCCGGCCGCCGGGTGGGCCGGCCGCGTTCTCGTTCACGCGCCGTATCGAGGCAAAACCGAAGATATGCAAGAGGGGACCTGGCGCTTCGAGAGCCTCGGGCTCGAGGCGCCGGAAGGCTTTGCGCCGCCCGATGACGGGCAGCTCGCCATGGCGCTCTGCGCACAATGACCGCCGGCCGGCTTGAGCTCGATTACGTCGCTGCGCCGCGCCGGGCGCAGTGGCTGGGGGTCGCCGTCCTCGCCGTCGCGCTCGGGGTCGCCACGTTTATCGTTTTCCGCTACCAAGGCGCGCAACACGATCTGGCGGCGCTCGAAGCCGCGCAGGGCCTGCTCAACGTCGAGCGCAAGCCGCGCGCCGTCTCCAAGGAGCGGCTCGAAGACGAGGTCAAGCAGGTCGACTCCGTGGTGCGCCAGCTCACCTTGCCTTGGGCGCAGATGATCGAGGCGGTGGAAGCGGCTTCGACCGGGGAGGTGGCGGTGCTGCAACTGCAGCCCGAGGCCCAGCAGCGCCTGCTGCGCCTGATGGCCGAAGCGAAGAGCCGGGAAGCCATGCTGAGGTACGTAAAGCGCCTGGGGGAAACCAAGGCGCTCTCCGAAGTGCATCTGATCAATCACCAGATCCTCCTCGATAATCCTTCCCGCCCCGTCCAGTTCGGGGTGCAGGCGTCGTTCAGGGGGACGCCGTGAAGCGGGCGCAAGCCTGGCTGCAGGCGCTGGGACCGGCCGGAGTGATCGGCGTCGGCGTGCTGTTTTTCTGCATCCCGTTCTATTTCTCCGCGGTCCAGCCGGCCGAGCGCGAGCTGCAGGCTCAGCGCCTGGCCGCCGAGCGCTTGCGGAACAGGACGCCGTACCAGCCGGTTTCGAGCGGCGGCCGCGAGGACGAGCTGCGCCGGTTCTATAGCCTGTTTCCGCCGGTCGAAAAGCTGCCCGATCAGCTCGAACGTCTTTTCGGACTGGCGCGCGCGGCAAATCTTGAGCTGCTTCAGGGCGAATACCGCCTCGAGAAAACCTCCGGCCACCTCATGTCCTATCGCATCACCCTGCCCTTGCGCGGCGGGTATACTCATGTCCGTGCGTTCGTGCGCTCCGCCCTTGCGGACATGCCGATCGCGTCGCTTGACGCGCTGCGCTTCGAGCGCAAGAGAGCCGGCGACACGCAAATCGAGGCGCAGCTGCGCATGACCGTATATTTCCGTTCCGGCAACGAGGGCGAAACCCCATGAAACTTCGATCGAGAACCGTTTGCGCAGCGCTGGCCGCCTGCGCGCTGGCCGCCGCCTGCGCCTACGACTCCGCCGTGAGAGACTCGCGCCGGCTGTCGAACGAAGGCCGCAGCGACGAAGCGCTCGCCCTGCTGGAAAAGGCGACGCGGGAGGAGCCGCAAAATCACGCCGTCCGCTCGGAATACTTCCGGCAGCGCGAATTCGCCGTCGCGCAGTGGCTCGGCCAGGCGGACACGCTGCGGCTCGCCGCGCAATACGCGCCGGCGGATGACCTCTATCGCCGCGTGCTCCAGTACGACCCGGCCAACAGCCGCGCCAAGGCGGGTCTTGCGCAAATCGAGATGGACGTACGCCATCGGGGACTCGTTGCCGAGGCGGAAAAGCTCGTCAAAGCGGAAAAGTACCGCGACGCCCGGGAGATGCTCGCCCCGGTGCTCACGGAAAACCCGTCGCAGCGCGACGCGCGCCGCCTGCAGCGCCTCATCGAAGAAAAAACGATGAAACCCGCGGTCGCGCTGCTGCAACTCAAGAGCTCGGTCACCAAGCCGATTTCCCTCGAGCTGAGGGACGTGCCGGTGCGCACCGTGTTCGACGTCCTGGCGCGCGCGGCGAACCTCAACTTCCTGTTCGACAAGGACGTGCGCACCGATCAGAAAACGACCATCGTGGTGCGCGACGCCCAGGTCGAGGACGTCATACGCCTGATCCTCGCCACCAACCAGCTCGAGCAGAAAGTCCTCAACGAAACTACGGCGCTCGTTTATCCGAACACGCCGCAAAAGCTGCGCGACTACCAGGACCTGGTGGTGAAGAGCTTCTATCTCTCGAATGCCGACGTCAAGCAGACCGCCAACCTCATTCGCACCATCCTGAAGACGCGCGACATCTTCATCGACGAGAAGCTCAACCTGCTGGTGATGAAGGACACGCCGAACGCGATCCGCCTCGCGGAAAAGCTCATCGCGGCGCAGGACATCGCCGAGCCGGAAGTGATGCTGGAAGTCGAGGTTCTCGAGATCGGCTACAACAAGCTGCTGCAGCTCGGCATACGCTATCCGCAGTCCCTGGCGGTCGGCCTGGCGGGCGGCGGAACGACCAGTTCGTCCACCTCCTCAGGCGCGACCACCACCACGACCGGCACGCCCGGCGCGATGAGCCTCGCCGAGTGGCGAAACCGCAGCGCCGACATGGTGCGGCTGACCTTTACCGACCCGCTCTTTCTCTTCAGCCTGCGGCAGCAGGACGGCAGGACCAATCTGCTCGCCAACCCGCGCATCCGCGTGAAGAACCGCGAAAAAGCGAAAATTCATATCGGCGACCGCGTGCCGGTCATCACCACGACCGCGGCGGTGGCGGGCGGCTTCGTCTCCCAGTCGGTGAACTATCTCGACGTCGGCCTCAAGCTCGAAGTCGAGCCGCTCATCTACCTCGAGGACGAGGTCGGCATCAAGGTCGGGCTCGAGGTGAGCAACATAACCAACACCATACAAACCCCGGGCGCCGGCGGCTCGCTCGTCTACCAGATCGGCACACGCAATACGAGCACGGTGCTGCGCCTGCACGACAGCGAGACCCAGATTCTCGCCGGGCTCATCAACGACGAGGACCGCCGCAATGCCGAACGCGTGCCGGGGCTCGGCGATCTTCCGGTCCTGGGCCGGCTGTTCTCCTCGACGAACGATACCAACACCAAGACCGAGATCGTGCTTCTCATCACGCCCAGGCTCGTGCGCACGCTCGCGCGGCCCGACGCGCGCACGGTCGAGTTCGCGGCGGGCACGGAAGCCTCGACGGGCGGCGGCCCGCTCGGCGGCGTTTCCGGCTCGGTACAGCAGCCGTTTGTTCCGGTCTCTCCGCAGCCCGTCGCTCCCGCTCCGGCTCAGCAATTCGCGCCCCCTGCGGCGGCGCCCTACCCGGCCCAGCCGGGCGGCACCCTGGTGCCTTTCGGCGGCGTGCAACCCCAGTAGTGTGATTAATGGGCGTCGCATGGCGGATGGCCGCGGCATGAAGGCCGCTCGAGGATTCACGCTCATCGAGCTCGTGATCACCGTGGCGATCGTCGCGCTGCTCGCCTCGGTCGCGCTGCCCGTCAGCGAGCTCGCCGTACAGAGGACCAACGAACAGGATTTGCGCCGGTCGCTGCGCCAGATTCGCGAAGCGATCGACGCCTACAAGCAGGCCTCGGACGAGAATCGGATCAAGAAATCGATCGGCGATTCGGGCTATCCGAAAAAGCTCGAGGAACTGGTCGAAGGCGTCGACGACCAGCAGAATCCGAAGAAAGCAAAAATCTACTTTTTGCGCCGCATCCCGCGCGACCCCTTCAATGCCGATCCCGCGATCTCGGCCGCGGCGACCTGGGGCAAGCGCAGCTACGCGAGCCCGCCGGACGATCCGAAGGAGGGCGAGGACGTGTTCGACGTGTTCTCGCTCGCTCCTGGCACAGGCATCAACGGCCGGCCCTACCGGGAGTGGTAATGGCGATGCGCTCCCGGCCCGGGTTCACGCTCATCGAGCTGCTCGTGGTGATGTCGATCATCGCGGTGCTGCTCACGCTTGCGGTTCCGCGCTACTTCGGCAGCCTGGACAAATCGAGGGAGGCCGTGCTCAAGGAAGACCTCTTTCAGCTGCGCGACGCGATCGGGAAGTACTACGGAGACAAGGGCAAGTATCCGGAATCGCTCGACGCGCTCGCCACCGAGAAGTATCTGCGCAAGATCCCGATCGACCCGATCACCGACAGCAGCGCGACCTGGCTCACCATTCCGCCCGATGACCCGCAGAAGGGCGGGATCTACGACGTGAGAAGCGGCGCGCAGGGCAAGGCCAGCGACGGCACCGTCTACGCGGAGTGGTGAGCATGACGCGAAAAATCGGCGCTCCCCATAGCCGGCGCCGTCGGGCGGCCGGTTTCACCTATCTGGCGATCCTGTTTGTCGTGGCGTTCATGGGCCTGGGCCTCGCCGTCGCCGGCCAGGTGTGGCACACCGCCGTCATGCGCGACAGGGAAGCCGAGCTGCTCTACGCCGGCAACCAGTACCGGCGCGCCATCGAGCGCTATTACCTGAGCGGGTCGGTGTCGGGGTCGGTGCCTAGGGCGGGGTCGCGCGAATATCCGCGGGCGCTGGAGGACCTGCTGAAGGACCCGCGCCAGCCCGGCACGGTGCGCTACCTGAGAAAGCTCTACTACGAGCCGATCACCGGGAAAACCGAGTGGGGCACGGTGAAGGCGCCGAACGGCGTCGGGATCATGGGCGTCTACAGCCCGTCCGAAGACAAGCCGTTGAAGACCGCCGGATTCGGCATCTTCAACAAGGAATTCGAAGGCGCGGCGAAATACTCGGACTGGAAGTTCGTCTATCCGTCGGCCGCGCAACAAGCCCAGGTGCAGCCGTCGCAGCAGCAGCCCGGTGCTCCACAACAGCAGGTGCCACTGCAACAGCCGCAGCAACCCGGTGCGTCGCTGCCGCAGATGCCTTTGCAGCAGCCTGGCGCCACGGGCTCGATGCAGTAGTAAGAAAGCGGTAGCGCGCCCTCGAGTCGCACCGGCTGCTTCAGAGTTACGCGCTGCGCGTCTTTAAAAGGGATTCGATTAACTTTTACTGGCACACCTCCTGCGGTTCCTGCATCCCTTTCGCAGAATACGAAACTCTCCATCTGCCATAATTGCGGTGCTAGGCAGCCGAGAAAACCCCGCGTCGATTTTCATCGGCGCGGGTTTCGGTGCTGACCTTGCTACCGTGAACGCAGGAAGTTGAGGATGTCCTGCTTCTGGCTCTCCTTAAGGCTGTTGAACTTCTTGATTACGGCGTTCGCTTCGGATGCGTCACCGGTACTGGCGCTGCCGCTCTGATGCGCCTGAATCGCCTGCAGCAAGTCCGACGTTCTCCCATCATGCAGGAAGAAAATTCTCTGCCCTAAACCCCACAGCGGGGCGCTTCGGAACTCTCTCGGGCCGGCCTGTCCCTGGCTGACTCCGTCGGCCAGCCCTACGCCCATGTCGTGGACCAACAGGTCGGAGAAGAGATTCACAGGCTGATTGCGCAGCGCTGCGACCGTCGTGTTGCCGGTATTGAGTTTAGGCGTGTGGCAGAGCGCGCACCCGATGGCGCTGAACAGGTTGTTGCCGTTCGCAATGGACGTGGCTCCTCCCGGCGTATCGGGAGAAGGCGTCGGCGCCGCGAGGAAGCGCATGAAGAAAGCGAACTTTTCGATGTCGCTCAACGCATTAATAGGCGCCGCCGCGGTGGTGTCGGTGACACTGTTCGGAACTGTCGCGAACTGGCAGGTCGGGGTCTCGTCCCGCTCGGTCTGAAATAGCTCGTTGGTAATGCCCTGCTCGACGTTGTACGCCTCGCCCGAGAACAAGAGCAGCGATTTGTTCTGCGCCTTCCATCCGAATCGCGCGATCGTGCCGTCATTCCCATTGTTGTTGGTTATGCCCGTGATCGTGCGGCCGGCGGCGTCGAAATTTGGCCGGCCTGTGATACCCATCGAACCCTTCTGACTTGCGGTACTCGCCTGGTTCGCGAGGATCACGCTGTCCGGGATCTGCTCGATCAAGCCCGCACCGAATACCGGCGTGGGAATCCGGAAGATCACGTTGTGGTTCGCCAGCTGCGTCGCGAAGTCCGGCTGCGCGAGCGTACAGCCCGTCGCGCCCGTCCGGCCGGTGATGGTGAACAGGTCGTGGACACCGCCGTCCGGCGTTCCGTTGGGATTCAACACGAACCGCGCCTCACGCACCGGCCCGTTCGCCGCGATGAAGGAGGGAACGACGTCGGTTCCGCCGTCCTTGCCGGCGAAGGCCACCTGAGGATTTACGAACGGGCTCGTTCCCCCGACCGCCGGCTGCGCATGACAGCCGGAGCATTGGTCGAGATTCATTCTCGGTCCCAGGCCGCTGGCGACGTTGTCCACTTCCTGGAACGTATCCCGGCTTGCCGTAAAAAACGCGGATTCGGTCGAGGTCAATCCCACGATGGCCCCGCCGAGGTCAATCCCACGATGGCCCCGCCGGCGCCCGGTGCCCCGCCCCGCACTCCGGGATCCTTGGCTATCTGAACCGTTGCAGTGGCTAGCTGGGACGATGCCATCTCGATTCGGAAAGAAAACAGAACTGCAACTGCCGCCACCAAAGATAGCGGCACAACAAGCTTGCTTTTCATGGCTGCTACTCCTTCGCCTTCGACTAGCAATATGAACTCCGAAAAAAACCGAACGCAGAGCTCAGCGGTTGAAAAAGATTATCTACCGTGTGCCTTCATGTTCCTTTCAAATGACGAGGCGACACGCAGGCCGCCCGCAAATGGTCCGCGCCTGTGTAACGCACTTCCCGCGGACGAAAAAGTCACTTCGCGGTTGCAGGCGACCCGTTAAAGCTAGGCTCGATGCTAGGGGTTCGGGGGGAAATTGGAATGTGGCACGTAGCCGCGCGACAATTTGTCGCACGTGAACGGTAGGGCAAACCAAACAGCTAAACTCGAAGGAGCTCGGCAACTTATTGACCCGAACCAGAAAAATGTTTGACTGGTTCACTCCAATAAATCTCTTGGAAATTGATACCGACTGTTGTAAATTAGAATGGAGTTGTGGTTCATTGCCGCGCGGCAATGTGAAGCGAGGCGACCGCTCA
>WNGL01012105.1_pt1 | contig 12989 bp, 9 predicted proteins | sample 5400591 | NCBI WGS metagenome assembly WNGL01 (sample SAMN13153377, study PRJNA577476) | soil metagenome | isolation source: 80 cm soil or saprolite under Garry oak tree replicate 1 | place: USA:California | collected 2016-06-15
CAGTTCGGCCAGCTCGTCCCGTTCGATGCCGGTCAGGTAGACGACGACCCAGCCGAAACCGCCTGCGGTGAACTGCTTTTCGAATACGTCCGGGCGCTCGGCTACCAGCGCGTGCTGCTCTGTCAGGGTCTGCTTCAGGCCGACGGTCTGCGTTCGCGGCCAGTAGTAGCCGAACCGCCTGCCCCGCACGCTGAACGACGTGTACTGGCCGCCCTCCGCACGGGTCACGTCGACGAGTGCGGCCACGATCCGAAAGAAGTCCTCGCTGCGCACAACCACCGTGGCACCCCCGAACAGGCTGGAGTCGGCAGTATATGTCTCACATCGCCAGGAGGGTGGCCATCTCGTCCGGCTCGTAGCCTGCGCCGAACAGCTCGCCCGTGCCCGTGCCCGCGTCCGCACCAGCCGCTCGCCACCAGTCCGCCTCCCACCGGGCGTGCAGGCCGTCGACGGTGACCGTCGCCCCGACGCGGTGTACGAGCTGCACCAGGGTCGCCAACGCGCCGACGAACGGCGAGTCGGCGGTGGCGCCGGCGCGACGTTCCGCGAGCTGCCGGACCAGGCGTACCGACCGCACCGGAAGGTCGGCGACCAGGGCCAGTTCATCAGCCCCGGCACCGAAATCATCCAATCCCACCCGCACGCCGATATCGGCGAGCCGTCGCAGGTTGTCGGCGACCCTGGGGGTGGATACCGATCGCACGGGGAACCACAGCGTCAAGTCCGCCGGCGGCAGGGCGGTGTCCTCCAGGACACGGATGACCCTGGACACCAGGTCCGCGTTGGTGGACTGGTGCGGGGTGAGACCGACGACCAACGGCACATCGTTGGTGTACCGCCGGCGCCACCAGCGGGAGTCCCGGCCGGCGCGGCCCAGCAGCCATGCCCCGAGCGGCAGGGTCAGGCCGGTTCCCTCGGCCAGCTCGACGCACTCGTGATGGCCCAGCGGCGCGGCACAACCCGGACGCTGCCACCGCAGCAACGGTTCGACGCCGATGATCCGGCCGTCGGCCAGGTCGACCGTCGGCCGGTAGATCACGCCGACCTCGCCGGCCTGCCAGGCGCCCGGCATGTCGGCCGCCAGCGCACTTCTGCGCCGGTTGTGCGCGTCCACGTCCGGATCGAATCGCTGCCACTGCCCGCGTCCGGCCGCTGTTGCCCTGCGCAGGGTCACGTCCGCCGCGCGTAGCAGTTCCGCCGAATCCCAGTGGTGCTCGGGGCTGTGTGCCACCCCGATGCTCGCCGACACGGCCATGCCGTGACCTTCGTGGCGGATCGGCTTGGCCAGTTCTCGGTTGATATCAGTCACGGTGGTCGCGACACCGTGTGTGGTGGCGGAATTCTCCACGAGAATGCCGAACTCGTGGCCGTCGAACCGGGCGACCATCGCCCGCTCGTCGGCGACGACCGCCTTGAGCCGCCGGCCGACCTCGACCAGCACTGCCTCACCGGCGCGCTGGCCAAGACCGGTGTAGGTGGTGGCGAACGCGTCCAGGCGAAGGTGGAACACGGTCACCCCGTACACCGGATCGGCCCGCCGCAACGCGTTCTCCACCTGGGTGGTGAAGAACTGGCGGTTCGGCAGGCCGGTCAGCGGGTCGTGCAGCGTCTGCCGGACGAGTTCGTTCCGCAGCAGCAACAGTTCGGTGCCGTCCTCGACCACGATGACGAAGTGGCTTGACTGGTCGTCGGCGCTGCGCAGCAGGGACGCGGTCAGCGAGATCCGCGCGATGTCCCCGTTCTTGCAGGTCAGCCGCTGTGGCTGCCTGATCCGGTCCTTCGTGCCGGCGAGCAGTGCCTGGTAGTCCTCGCGCAGGAGCGCCGAGCCGTCCTCTGGAATGAGGTCGAACAGGAGCACGCCGGCCAGTTCGGCGGCCGAGTAGCCGAGAATCCTGCTGACCGCGGCGTTCACCCGGGAGAGCCGGCCGTCCAGATCGGTGATCATGATACCGCTCGCCGACAGCATGGCGACCTCGTCGAACCGGGCCTCGCTCGCCCGCAGGCTCCACCTGGCGTCCCGGACCGCCTTGAGCAGGGCCAGGTTCATGCTCTCCTGCTGTTCGTGCTCCGCACGCCGCGCGGCTTCGGCGAATCCACACGCCAGTGCGGTCAGTGCGAGCGCGATCCGCTCGGCGAACCGGTGGACCGGCTGGAAAGCCGGCCACGACAGCAGTCCCTTGCTCAGTACCTCCACTGTGCACGACAGGGCCTCGTCGCTGCTACAGCCCAGTTCGACCAGTCGCGTGCCCGCTTCGTGCGACGGCTGCGCGGAGAACGGCTCGCCGGCCACGGCGGCGCACACCGTGTCGAAGACCGCGAGCAGTTCCTGTTCGAGTTCCGGTTGGGGCAGTGCCAGGAAGACCTTGCTCAGTAACAGGTATGCCAATTTTCTGGCGAGCAGCAATCGTTCGCGGGTTCCGTCACCCGGCGAACTGTCCGGTATCGGCCGTGCGTTCGGCATTGTGGTAGGTCTTTTCCGCTCAGGGTTTACGCCCGACGCCCGCGTAGACCAACGCATTCATGTCGACATTGTCGGTGATGTCCAGCGGCCCAGCCGGTCGCCACATCGCGCACCCGACGAGCCCGGGTTCGACGAGTTCGAAATCGCCGAACATCGGGACGATCTGATCCCACGAACGCAGCGTGACCTGATCGGGGCTCTTGCTGCGCTTGATGACGCCCGTCGCCGCCGTCAGTTTCTCGCCCTGATCGTCATCGGTGACATGGGTGATCGCCAGATAGCTGCCGGCGGCCAGTCGATCACGGTAGCGGGCGAGCAGGCCCATGGGATCGGACTCGTCGGGAACCCAGTGCAGCATCAACAACATCAACAGGCCGAGCGGCTCGTCGAGGTCGAGCAGGCGACGGGCCTCCGGCGCGGCGAAGATGCCCTCCGGGTCACGCATGTCCGCCCGGACGATCGCGGCACTGTCGTCGTTCGCCAGCATCAGTTCGCTGTGCGCCACGGCAATTGGGTCACGGTCGACGTACACGACCCGGCACGCCGGATCCACCTGCCCGGCGATCTCGTGCACGTTGCCCACGGTCGGAATGCCAGAGCCGATATCCAGAAACTGCCGAATGCCCTGCGCCATCATGAACCGGACCGCCCGGCCGAGAAACGCCCGGTTCACCCGTGCGGCCTGCCGCAGCCCCGGCATGGCGCGTTCGATCTGGACGCCGACCTCCCGGTCCGCGGCGAAGTTGTGCGCGCCGCCCAGCATGAAGTCGTACGTGCGGGCGATACTGGGCACCGAGATGTCGACGTCCTGCGGGATCCAGTCCTGTTGGCCAGCCACGGCGGGCACCTCACTCATATCGGATGAGTAAGCATACTCACCGGCAATCAAACGTCGTTACTCCGTCAGGGTCATCTCGGAACCACTCGATCGGGTAATATCACAGCACTGGGGACGCACCTATTGTGGGTGACCTCTTTCGGGTCAACTGAGGAGACCAAGGATGTCCGTCCCGGTGGCGCCAGGTCGCTGGCCGTTTCTGGGGCATACACCGGCCATGCTGCGACAGCGCTTCGGTTTCACGTCGTCGCTGCGCCGCTACGGCGACGTGGTGAGGATCTATCTCGGCCCGCTGCCGACATACTTCGTGACCAGCCCGGAGCTGACTTATCGCGTGCTGGTCACCGACGGGAGCGTTTTCGACAAAGGCATTATGTTCGACAAGTTCCGACCTTATCTCGGCAACGGCCTTCTCCTGTCGAACGGCGCATTTCACCTGCGCCAACGCCGGCTGATCCAACCGGCCTTCCACCGCGAGTGGATCGCCAGCTACACGGCGAAGATGGTGCGTGCCGCTACGGAGGCGACCGAATCGTGGCGCGCCGGCGAGGTCCGTGCGATCGACGAGGACATGCAGGCGCTCGCGGTGACCGTCGTCGGCGAGTCCCTGTTCTCCACCGAACTGGGCAAACGGGCCATCGCCGAGGCACGCCGGTCGATTCCGGTCGTCATCCGGCAGGGCATGATCCGCGCGCTGTCCCCGGCCTTCGTCGAGAAGCTGCCGATTCCGGGCAACCGACGGTTCGACGAGGCCGTCCGGCGCATGCGCACCGTCGTGCTGGATGCCATCGGGGACTGGCGGGCCAACGGCTCGGACGATGACGACGACCTGTTGTCGATGCTGCTACTGGCCAGGGACGATGACGCCGGCACCGGCATGACCGACCAGCAGGTCTGGGACGAGGTGCTCACGCTGCTCACCGGCGGGATCGAGACCACGGCGCTCGCCCTGGCCTGGACCTTCCACGAGCTCGCGCGGCATCCCGATGTCGAGCGGCGGGTGCACGCCGAGGTGGACGAGGTGCTCGCCGGCCGCCAGGTCACCTTCGACGACATTCCGCGACTCGGCTACGTCCGGCAGGTGATCAACGAGGTCTTACGCCGGTATCCGGTCTGGATCCTGATGCGCCGCGCCACCGCCGAGGTCGACCTCGGCGGGATCCGGATTCCGCCGGGAACCGAGGTGACCGTCAGCCCGCACGCATTGCACCACGACCCGAGGTACTACGACGATCCGGACCGGTTCGACCCGGACCGCTGGCTGCCCGACCGGGCGAAGCGCGCGCCGAGGGGAGCTTTCATCCCGTTCGGCGCCGGCAACCGCCAGTGCGTCGGCAACGTCTTCGCCCAGACCGAGATCACGGTCGTTCTCGCCACGGTCGCCGCCCGGTGGCGGCTGGTTCCGGTGCCCGGCAAGCCGGTTCGCGTGAAGTTCACGTCCGCCGCGTATCCCAGCCGCATGCCGATGACCGCCGTCCCCCGAAACTGATTCCATCACAAGGAGTTCTTCGTGCGTTTGTTCCATAATGGACTTGTGCGCCGCGCGTGTGCCGTGGTGTTCGCCGTCGTCGTAGGCTGCCTGCTGCTGGCGCCGCAACCGGCCAACGCGGACACGGTGTCGTGCCGGGACATGTACTTTCCGGTGACGGTGTTCGGCACGAGCCAGACCATGTACGGGCGCCTGTGCGCGCCCGCGGCCGCGCGAACGATCGTGGTACTCATTCCCGGCGGCTCGTACAACACGTCCTACTGGGACATCGGCTACCAGCCGGCGGTCCACTCGTTCCGGCTCGCCATGAACAACGCCGGGTACGCCACCCTCGCCGTGGACCGGCTCGGGGCCGGGCGGAGCTCGACACCGTTGAGCGCCCTGGTGACGGCGACCGTCCAGGCGATCGCCGTGCACCAGGTGATCCAGGCCGTGCGCGCGGGCAAACTGGGACAGTCGTTCGGCAAGGTGGTCGTCGGCGCGCACTCCATCGGGTCCGCGATGGCCATGATCGAGGCGGGCACGTACCACGACGTGAACGGCGTGCTGGTCACCGGGATGACACACCAGATGAAGTGGACGACGGTCGGGCCGGTGCTGGCGCGGATGATTCCCGCGCCGCTGGACCCGCGGCTCTACGTCCGGGGCCTGGACATGGGCTACCTGACCACCGACCCCGGCGCCCGCTACGGGGCGTTCCACTCGCCCGGCCCCTACGACGCCGGCGCGATCACCTATGACGAGTCTACAAAGGACGTCTTCGCGGTGACGGAGGCCGTGGACACCACCCTGCTCACCACGGTCGTCGACCCGATCTCCGACCAGATCACCGTGCCGGTCATGATCGCCATGGGTGACGATCCGAACTTCTGCGGCGCACCACTGGGCAGCGACTGCACGTCAGCGGACACACTGCGGCAGTCCGAGTCCCCGTTCTACCTGGCGGCGCCCAGCCTGACCACGTACGTACTGCACGGATACGGACACTCGATCAACTACGCCCCGAACGCCCCCAACTACTTCCAGGCGACCGAGGTGTGGCTGGCCGGTCTGTAGACACGGGACCTCAGCGGTGGCCGACGAACTGCACGACCTGCTGGTACGTCGGCCGGTTCTGCCAGGTGATCTTGCCGTCCGCGATGCCGCCGAACGGGCGTTGGATGATCGAGTCGGCGCACCACTGGTTGCCGGCCGCGCAGTCCGCGTCGCCCGGATACACGGTCGCGGACGACTCGGCGGCCGCCTGGGACAGACTGGTCAACAGCGCCTGCCGGCACGCGGAGAGACCGCCGCCACCGCAGAAGGGCACCGCGAGGCCGCCCGCGACCGGCTGGCCGAGCACCGCCCGCACATCCTTGTCCACATAGGACCACCAGCCGAACTGGAACGACGAGCCCTTGTGCGGGATCGACTCGTTCGCGTCGGCGGGGCCGGTGCTCGGGCCGGTCTGGCCGCCCGACGGCGACTCGTTGATCTGGATCGCGCCGACCATGGCGCCCCACAGGTTCGTGCCCATGCCGGGCTGGAACTCGGCCTGTACCAGCAGCGGCCACCACGCGTCCATGGTCTGGATCGCGGCCGCGTTCACGTACACCTGGCTGCCCGGCGACGTCTCGACCAGCTTCGAGCCGGCCTGTTGCCACGTGGTCAACTGGGCGACGACCGCCGCCTGCGCCGGATCGGTCACCGGCTGGCTGTTGATCACCTTGAGCAGCGTCGGCAGGACGTCCTCGCCGCGCAGGTCCGTCACGCTGGCGTCCGCCATCGCCTTCACCACGTCCGCCCGGCTGATCTTCGTTCCGCTCTGTACCAACGCTTTCACGCGCGAGTCGAGCAGATTCGACCGGTAGACGCTGCCGTCACCGAACGCGGCCGACGTGTAGTCCAGCGCCTGCTTGTTGTTCCACGAGATGTAGTAGTCCTGGTCGACCGAGTTCGGGTGGGCGCCGAACGCCGTGTAGTCCGACCGGTCGGTGGCGGGATTCCAGTTCTGCCATTCGAACTGCGCGGCCGCCTGGATCGGCAGGTTCGGGTCGACGGCGGCCGGCCGGACCGGGTTCCAACCGGAGTTGTAGTAGGCGATGTCGGTGTTGTTCGCGTAGAACCAGTTGAACGTGTAGTTGATGTTCGCTGCGGACTGCTGGAACTGTTGCGGCGTGCCCATATCGGCCGGGTTGTTGAACATCTGGAAGCCGACGATCGAGTCGGCCTCGTGCTGGTAGGACGATCGCTGGCTCGTGTACACGACCGGTTTGCCGCCGACCGTGGCGCGGAACTGGACGAGTCCGTAGTTCGTCCGGTAGACGATCAGCTTGTACGAGCCCGCCGGTGTGCTGTCCGCGGTGTTCGGGGTCCACGAGTCGTCCCGTTCCAGTGGCTGCATCGCGGTGCACTGGCCGTTGTAGAGATAGAACAGCGAGTTCGAACTGGCCGGTGAGCCGTCCGGGTTGCACAGCGGCACGGCGAACGTGTCCGTCACGTCCTGCCCGGCCGATGTGGCGCTCCACGCGTAGTCCGTGCCCCGCCCCAGTTCCACGTAGAAGCTCAGGCCGGCGAACGCGGCACCGCGCGAGCTGATCCCGGGCCCCTGCAGTTCCTCCAGCATCAACAACTGCGGCGCGAAGTACCCGGTCTGCGGGCCGAACACGGCGATCGGGTGGCCGTCGTCGGTGAACTTGCCGCTGACGACGAGCGCGTTGGACATGCCGTGCCTGGCCGACAGCAGGTTCCCGGGCAGGACGCCCTGAGCGGCGGTGGTGGCCGAGGTCGCGGAGCCGGTCGGGTCGAAGACCTCCTGTTGCGGGGTCACCGAGCCGGGATCCGGCATGGCGACGCCCTGTGGGTCGGCCGGGCTGGCGGCGTACGGGAACGACTGTCCGTTGTGGATGGTCAGGCCGGCCTCGGGGTCGTTCTCCTCGCGGAACGACTGCCACACGCGGTCGCCGACGGCCTGGCCGTACTGGGCGTCCGCGGCCTGTTTGACCAGCGCGGACTGCACCTCGCCGCCACCGCCGCTGCCGAACAGCGCGCCGACGACGGCCGCGATGGCGATGAGATCGGTCGGCTGGAAGGGATCGATGCCGCCGGCGTTCGTGACCGGGTTGACGTGGCCGGTCAGGTCGTACTCGCCGGGGAACGTGCGGTTGTTGAACGCCTGCGTGATGTAGGTGTTGATGCCGCTGACGTAGGAGTTGATGTCCGCCATGGCCTGCGCGCCGGCCGGCCCGCTGTTCGCGATCGCGGTGACCTGGTTGGCCAGGTCCTGCTCGGTGTACGGGGCGGCGGCCCAGAACGTCTGCTCCAACTGCCGGTTGGCCGCCGCGCCGCCGGCGAAGCTGGACAGCTCGCCCCGGCCGACGTGCCGGAACAGATCCATCAGCCACAGCCGGTCCTGTGCCGCCGCGTAACCGGCGCCGAACTCGGTACCCGATCGGGTGGTTCCGTAGATATGCGGCACGCCGGTGGCCTTGTCCCGCACGATCGTCACGTCGCCGCGCGGCTGGATGCTGCTCTCCACCTGGCCGGCCGGCACGCCGAAGGACGAGTCGTTGAAGTACTGGTCGATGGTGGCGTTGGTCAGGCTCTGGTAGTTGTCGGCCAGGTTGCCGTACCTGCTGAGCTGGTCGTTGGTGTGCGCGGGCGCGGTGCCGAACAGCTTGTTGGCGAGGATGTCGGCGAGTGTGGCGTTGCCGTTCTCGCCGGGCGGCAGGATGTCGCCGCACTGTCCCGAGCAGAAGTCGGTCACGGCGAACGGGGTGCCGGCCGCCGAAGCCGGGGCCGGGACGCCGAGGCCGACCGCGGCGCACGCCGTCAGGACGCAGAACAACCGAGCCGTTCGGCTCATGACCGACGCTCCCTTCGACGCAGTTCGACGTGTCCGGGATCACAAGCTACCCCCGAGTACGGCTATCGCGAAAGTCCCTCACGTTTACTTTCCGCCGACTGGCCTACAGCGATGCGTGTTCATCGGTACGGCGAACGGCCCGCGAACGGCACAGTGGTGACCGGAGGGTGTCTGACCGGTGTCGGCCGGTGGTACCGGCTGATGAGATGATGCGACCGGGGCTCACCAGCCCGAAGGGGAGGCATCCGTGATCAAAGTCGTGCTCGCCGACGATGAGGACCTGGTCCGTTCCGGCCTGCGGATGATTCTCGGCAGTGCGGGGGACATCGAGGTGGTCGCCGAGTGCGACGACGGACTCCAGGTGGCCGAGTTGGTCCGGCTGCACCGGCCGCACGTGGTGCTGCTGGACATCCGGATGCGCACCACGGACGGCCTCGCGGCACTGCGCCGGCTGCTGTCACTGCCCGAACCGCCCGCGGTCTGCATGCTGACCACATTCGACGTCGACGACTACGTCAGCGAGGCGCTTCGCCTTGGCGCCAGCGGGTTTCTGCTCAAGGACACCGAGCCGACGCAGTTGGTCAAGGCAGTGCGGGACCTGGCGCGCGGCGGCGCCGTGCTCGACCCGGGGGTGGCGGCGCGGGTGCTGGCCGCGGTGGCCAACGGCGAGCGTGCCGCCGAACCGGCCCGCCGGCTGCTCACCGTGCTGTCCGACCGCGAGCGCGAGGTGCTCGCGCTGATCGGCCAGGGCATGTCGAATGCCGAGATCGGTGCCACCCTGCACCTGTCCGAGGCCACCGTGAAGGGCTACGTCTCGGCCGTGCTGGGCAAGATCGGTGCCGCGAACCGGGTCCAGGCCGCGCTGGTGGCCTACCGGGGTGGCCTGATCGCCTAGCGCTCGTTGGCCAACTGGCTGATGTCGGTCAACGGCTGGTACACCGCGACCCGGTTACGGCCCTGCCGTTTCGCCTGGTACAGCACGAGATCCGCGGCCGCGAACAGCTCGTCCAGCACGACCGGCCCGCTGGCGACGCCGATGCTCACCGTCGGTCGGCGCGCGTTGCCCAGCACCATGGTCCAGTCGTGGCTGGCCACCGACGCCCTGATCCGCTCGGCCACCACCGGGCCGGCGTCCCGGTCGCCGCTGGCGTCGCCGAGCAAGATCACAAATTCGTCCCCCGCCCACCGGGCGACCAGGTCGTCGCTCGGCATCCCCGGCGGCATGGCCGGCATCGTCGTTCACGCCCTTGAACCAGTCCACGTCCACCAGCACCAGCCACGGGGTCCGGCCGTCGTCGACCGCCCTGGCCAGCATCGCCGGCGCGGTGCGCTCCAGGCCGAGCCGGTTGGCAAGGCCGGTCAGCGGATCGCGGGCGGCGGCCTCCTGTGCCGCCATTGCCAGCCGTTGCGCGGCAGCGGCGAGCCGGCGCTGTTCCATGGCCTGGCCGAGGCCCTCGCGCAGCGTGTCGGCCGCCTTCCTGGCCGCGGCGACGCTGCGCCGCAACGCCTCCGCCTCACCGATCGGGTCGTCCAGTTCGGCGCAGATGTCCGCGAGATCCTGGGAGAACCGCAGCAGCAGCGACGTGTCGTCGATCTGTTCCGCGTGGTGCACCGCGCGGGCCGCCATCGTGCGGGCCTCGACCAGGTCGCCGCGGGCCCGGCTCACCGCGGCCAGCACCCATTCGCCGACCGCCATTGCCCAGAGTTCGCCGTCGGCGGTCCGCAACACCTGCCGCCCCGCTTCGGCCGCGGCGGCCAGTTCGCCGAGCCCAGCCAGGGAACGGCCGTATGCGCCGAGCAGCGCCCGGCGTAGGTACGGCGCGATGTTGGTGAGGGCCAGTCCTTCGGCCAGCACCGACCGCGCTTCCTCGTACGCGGGCAGCGCCTGTTCGGGCGGTGCCTCGGTCGCCCGGAAGTTGAGCGTGCCGCCGAGTCGTTGCAGGTTGGTGGCCAGGATCGTCGGGTCACCGGCGTCGCGGGCCAGCCGGACGGACAACCGCAGCGTGTCCAGCGCGGCCCGCCGGTTGCCGATGCCCTCGAGCAGGTAGCCGAGCTGGCCGAACGCCCATGCCGCGGCCGGCCCTTCGGTCCCGGTGCCCAGATCCGTCCAGCCCTCGGCGGCCAGTTCCAGTGCCAGCGGGATACGGCCCAGCCGCCACGCGATCACGGCGCGGGACACCAGCAGCGAAGCTCGCACGGTGCGTTCGGCGGTCGGCGGATGCGCCACGGCCTGGTCGAACAGGACATTCGCCTCGGCCAACTGACCAGCCTGCAGCAACCGGCGTACCTCGTTGTCCCACCCGGGTAGCTGGTCCACGGTCAGCGGCTTGTCCTGCTCCACCTCAGTATCGACGCTCCCTGCAGTACCGATGCTCCCTGCAGTATCGATGCTTACCGCCTCAGATGTTCCTGCCCCAGACGGTTGCATGTGACACCAGCCAACGCAGGCTACCGGTGATGATCGCTCCTTGTGGTGCCCGCTGGGACCAATGTCGCCGGATCGGACTAATGATCCACAGGTATCAGACACCGGCTGTGGTGGAACCGGTACCGGCAGCGAACGCGCAGCCACCATCCGGCGGATATTCTCACGAGAGTTCTTACCGGCCAACAAATCTTGCGACGGCAGCGGCCGGCGGCGTTTGACATACATACTGCATGTATGTTTCTCTGGGCGCATGGCTACGAGCGCCGAACTCGGCACCGAACACACGATCGACCTACCCGGCGGCCGGCTGGCCTACCGCGAACGCGGTACCGGACCCACGGTGGTGTTCGTGCACGGCCTGCTGGTCAACGCGGACCTCTGGCGCAATGTCGTGCCCACGGTCGCGGACGCCGGTTACCGCTGCCTGGCACCGGACTGGCCGCTGGGCGCACACAGCATCCCGATGCCGCCGTCGGCCGACCTGTCCCCGCCCGGTGTCGCCCGGCTGATGGCCGAGTTCCTCGACGCGCTGGACCTGACCGACGTCACCGTCGTCGCCAACGACACCGGTGGCGCGCTGACGCAGTTGCTGATGACCGAGCACCCGGAGCGTCTCGGCAAGGTCGTGCTGACGCCGTGCGACGCGTTCGACTATTTCCTGCCGCCCGGATTCAAGCCGCTGACGATGCTGGCCGCCGTTCCCGGCTTCGTCTGGGTGCTGTCCAGGATGGCCAGATTCGGTTTCGTGCAGCGGGGACCGCTGGCGTTCGGCATGGTGGTCAAGCGGATGCCGCCGCCCGATGTGATCAATTCGTATCTGCGGCCCACCAATGAGAGCGCCGCCGTCCGGCGGGACACCCGGCGTTTCCTGCGTGGCATTCACAGCCGGTACACGATCGCGGCGGCCGAGAAACTGCCGGAGTTCACGCGGCCCGTGCTGCTCGTCGGTGCCGATGACGACCGGGTGTTCCCGGCGAAACTGGCCGACCGGCTCGCCGAACTGCTGCCGGACGTGCGCCGGGCGTCCGTGGCCGACTCGTATACCTTCGTGCCGGAGGACCAGCCGGCCGAACTGGCCAAACTGGTGGTGGACTTCCTGCGGTCGTGAGTGACCGTGGGACGGCGGTTCGGCGGGACGGGTGCGGAACAGTCAGGCGGACAGGTCACGGGCGACCAGGACGGCATTGATGGCGACCGCGCGGCGCCTGTTCGCCGAACGCGGCTACGCCGAGGTGTCGGCCGCCGAGATCGTCACCGAGGCCGGTCTGAGCCGGGGTGCGCTGTACCACCACTACACCGACAAGGCCGACCTGTTCCGGGCCGTGCTGCTGGCGATGGAAGTCGAGCTGACCGAGCAGATCCAGGCCGCCGCGACCGAGGCCATCGACATCGGCGGCGTCCCGGCCGGCATGCTGGGCGCGCTGGACGCCTTCCTGTCCGCGTGTGAGCGGGACGAGGTCGTGCGCATCATGCTCGTCGACGCCCCGGCCGTGCTGGGCTGGCGCGCCTGGCGGGCGATCGAGGCCGACCACGCGCTTGGCATGATCATCGGCATGCTCGAACAGGCCGTCGAGGCGGGACTGCTTGCGCCGCAACCGATTCCGGTACTGGCGCAGCTCATGCTGTCGGCCGTGATCGAGGCGGCCCTGCTGGTCGCGGACGCGCCGGACCGCGCCACGATGCGCCTTGCGGTCAGACAGGGCCTGATCACGCTGTTCGCCGGCCTGTCGTTCCCGCTGCCGGAATAGATCCCGCTGCCTGAGTAGTTGGCTCGGCCGTTCGGGTCGGTCGGCATGTCCGCGCCGACCGAGCTGGCCGGATCGGGCCGCAGTTGGCTAGTTGGGCTGGCCGGCGGTGTGCTGGTGGTGGTCGGCGACTGGCTGCGGCTGCCGGCCGGCCCGGTGGCGCTGGTGGGATCGGCGTTGGTGG
>WNGL01011783.1_pt1 | contig 12988 bp, 12 predicted proteins | sample 5400591 | NCBI WGS metagenome assembly WNGL01 (sample SAMN13153377, study PRJNA577476) | soil metagenome | isolation source: 80 cm soil or saprolite under Garry oak tree replicate 1 | place: USA:California | collected 2016-06-15
GATTGCGCACAGCCAACTCGCGGCTGTTCCGTGGTACCTGAGCTTCACGCATCTTCTTCCGTTCGTCTGGGTCGTTATAGTACTGGTAGACCCAGCCAATCGCTTCATCTTCCTTCCAGAGATGTGCCAGGCTTGCATCATTGAGCAAAATCAGCACATCTTCTAAACAACGTTCGCTTGGGAAGATGCGCGATTCTGGCGTCGTCCGGTCAAAGAGTATCGGCAGATCGAGCGCCAGTTCATCATAGAGGCACTCCAAGTAGGCGCGGTAGGTCTCGGCACGATTCCCCAACGCATCCCTGGCGACCCGTTCATAGATTTGGAACCCATCTGATGCGAGCCCACGACCCACCGCCTGCACAATGAGCCCGCGTTCCTCTGCCATGCGCAGCGCTACCAACCGGTTTAAGGTGGTGAAGCCGATCTCGCGCGCAAGACGATCATAGGCGGCCTGGCGGCGTGCCACTTCCGGGCCATTTTCTAACGCCACAAAGTGCTCCAGCAAGCTACGCAGTTCTCTTCCTGCAACACGCTCCAGTTCTGAGAGCCCGGCAATTTGACCAAGATCCAGCGCGCAGCCATCCTCCTGGAAGCCAAGCCGGCGAAGTTGATCCATGACATCAAACTTAAGGAGCTCACGGACCTGGCCAACCATGCGCGCAAGTGCATTTCGTGTCGTGCGATCAAAGCTCATCTTTGTATCCTAATTCGTATAGGTATTCCCGCTGCTAGTGCTTCGGCGATTGCTGTTCGAAGGGCGTTTAGCCATTCCTCGAGATCATCTTTCGTACTGATCAAAGCAGGCTGAGCTATAGCTGATAGTTCCAAATCGACGGGGTTAATCAATTCTGGCGCTTCACGAATCACCTTTGGAATGCGCCTTACTACTTCCCTTTTTAACTGGCTCAGGAGGTCAGAAATGGCAGTCTGACGTACGAGCAAAAGTTGAAGCTGCCTGATCTCCTGCCCCTCCTCTGGATGTACCGGAAGTGCATTCACCAGGCGAGCACCGATCTCTTGCCGATCCTCATCTGCGATCTTGAGCCATTCCGGCAGCGCTTCCAACACCTCTCGTGCGCTGATCAGACTGGCCTCATAGTCACCATGGCGCTCGCAGTAGATCTGAATTGCGCGGTCGCGCACCGCGCGTACGACGCCGCGCAGGTCTGCAAGGCGCGTATAGAAGGTATCTGATTTGAGCACATCGGCAAGCATATTCTGTTCGCTCTGATCTACGAGCGATACACTAGGGAAGAGTTGGCTAAGATCGTCGGCTTCGCGGATTACATCACGAGCACTACTCACATCCTTTTCCGCACCCTCGGCTAGAGATTTACTCACCCGCTTTGCCCAGTCCATGTCTTCGGGAAATGAGCACTCGACGGCTCCCAGTAGCGAGATAGCAGCAGCACCCTCCTGTTTGAGGAGATCACGGCCAGTCTCATAGAGGTTTTGTGCTCGATTGGCTCCCGCAAGCTGCAAGAGGCGTAGTTGCTCGGCAAGTGGAGCGAGCAGCTCAAGACGAGAAGGCAAATGCTCACGTACAGCCCTACTGATATGATCTTCAAGCGGCAGGACCTGCACACCGAAGAGCTTCTCAAGCCGCGTAGCCGCACGGTCGAGCATCGCGTTTGATGGGCGGCTATCACGGAGCTCTACACCGATACGTCCGAACGATTGGGTATTACGCACAGCCTCAATCGCCGCTGACCCTGACGTCTTCACCTCGCCGCTACTCGTGTGGAAGATCACCTCCCCTGCCAGGAGAAGTGCGGCGAAGACATAGCGAGTGGCATCTTTAGACCAGCCATAGGGAGCGGCAGCGAAAAGATCCTGGATAGCGTTGCCCTGGAGACGCGTCGTACCAGAGTGGTTGAGCTTCTCACGGAACACGCGGAGCGCTTCTGCCAAGGCAGGGTGTTGGGTATCAACGTGCGGACGCCCGCCGCTCGTGCTGACGAAGCCCAAGGGATCCGCCTCTTTCGGCATGCGATCAATGCGCTCCACCCCCAGGAACTTCGCCGCTAGATCAGTGCCCGGTCGAATGTTCACGAGGTGAAAATAAGGATAAATCTTACCTGCTGCCTCCTGGAGGACTTTGCGTGCCGCGGCATCAATCGTCTGGCCAGCAACTGATGCCGCAGTTGGATTGCCACGGAAGATCAGTGTCCCTTCCAATAACGCCTGACGAAACAGGGTCCGTACACGCTCCTCATTGCTTGTAGCAGCGGCTCGCTCTGAACGTACGAACTGAGCAATATCTTTATCAGCCTGAGACTCGGCAGTCTCATTGACCACCTTACGCGATCGAATGACCTCAACGAGCAAATCATCCACCGCCGGATCAGGACGGATGAGCCAGGCAATGGTGGATTTCCACTCAGTGTGCCCGGTCGTTTCAGTGAGAAGGAGCGTGCGCCGCTCATCCCAACTGCTGCTGTCCGTGACCTCCAAACGGAACTGGACCTCCTCATCCTCGCCGGTGATCGGAACAGTGCCCAGCCGAACACCGGCTCTGACCGTCTTTGCACCTTCGAGTGTCGCTGATGGCAGCGGATCGAAGAGGCTACGCAGTAGCTGGCTACGCAATTGGCTCAGCTCGCCCCTGGTCGGAATGTAGCCATTGCGCTTGTCGCGGATCGGCTTTACTCCTTCGCTCAAGAAGGTAAAACCCCCGCTTTGCGGATCATCTACTAATCCCACCTCTTTTGCCTCGAGGAGACGCTGCAGCGCAGCGCGAACAGCATCAACATGCGGCACATCACCAATATGCTGGTAGAGGAGGGCAGCAATATTCTCCTCAGTGCGAGGAAAATTCTCAATGGGCTGAAGCGTACCGACCGCTTTGGCGACACGGAGTGCAAGACCATCATCGGATAACGCTCTGGCTGCTCTATCTACACCAGTGATTACATGTGGCAAGACCTTGCCAATATCGGCACGAAGGGTATCGAAGAACTGATCGGCAGTTGCAAGATGACTAAGAGGCATATCCGCCAGAAGCGGCGTACCGGCAGGCAGGACCTTGCTGGCATCAACGAGTAAATCCTGAATCACCCGAATTGCTGAACGCAGGCCAATACCACCCGTCGAGCGCGCAAGTGTTCGTACGAGTTCCATGAGTAAATCAAAATGCTGGGGAAGGAAAGGATAGAGCCGCACGAATGTTTCTTCATCAGGATCGCCCTTAAACAGGGAGGTACCAGTCAGGCGAGTATTGGCTGCCAGTGCCTGGCCGTGCTGGCGAAAGAGTCCTGCAAGCACAGCTTCACCCTCTGCAGATTTCGTCAGCAACCGCTTCCAGGTGATCTCACGAATGTCTCGTGCATCAAGTTCCAGCGAGATTGGGAAGCGATCGCGCAATTTTGTCAATTCAGCTGAGTTATAGGCTGCTCGTTCGAGAATTTCAGTGAGTGTCTGCTGTCCGGTGGCCACTATCCACACCCGACCCTGCCCGAGTTCTTTGAAACTGCGTGCTAACCCATCCAGATTCAAGATAAGCTCACCCCGGGGTGCTACATATTGGCCAGCTTCATCGATGAGAAAGAGGACGTTCTGGCGACCGGTCTTGCGCCGAATCAGATCGAGGATCTCGTGAGCCCGATCACGAACATCAACAGCCAACGAAAAACGCAGACTGCGGAAAGCTCCAGGTGTAGAGAATTCTTGAGGAAAGAACTGGGGAACGATTTGGTCGGCCTTAGCTATACCGAGTAGGGGATCGTTATGATCTGTTTCCCAATCGGTATCAAACTGAGTTTTGTAGGCCTGGCGAAATGCATCCAAACGCCCTTCACGATCCAATTGAAGCTCCAGCTGGGCAAGTTTCTCTTCTTTGGAATAACCAGCCCATTGGAGTATTTTCCAGTAGAGCACTGTCGACACAGTAGCGATGGAAGAAGATGCCAATTGTTCGGCACCGAGATCGAGCATAATCACGGCAACGGGATACCTTGCTGCAATCGTCTTAAGCTCTTGGCGCACGTCGGGCGCACTTATACGCTCGGTCAGTAGATCCAGGAAAGGACGGCCATCCACCACTCGCGCAGGATCAAGAGCAAACCCCAGGTACTTGGTGAAGGAACTCTTGCCGGAACCGTAGAAACCGGAGACCCACATGCCCGTCTCGACTACCTGACCAGTTCGGACACCGGCCCCAAAAACCTCCAGGAAACGGCGCAAATTTCGTTCGACGTTTTCTGTGACCTCGTATTCTTCTACTTCTGCCAGGAGTCGCTTAGCATCAGTAGCATAGTAATCGATTACCTTCTCAATCGGCCGATCGATAGGTCGGCGGGTTGAGAAAAGCGAGCGAATTGGTGACGTCCCAACAGTAATCATGGTAAGCCCCCAATAATTGTCGCTCGATAATTGCCGTCCTCTGGATACAGATCCAGGAAGTGCAGTCCGAACTGGCCAGACCTACGGCCCGGATAGAAGACCACCGTTGGTACTTTGATCCGGTCGTGCAACGCACTTTCCAGGATTCGTACACGGAAGTACGGATGGAGCATCTCTGTCTCTGTAAGGAACACGACAGTGTTGGGTTGTTCTACTCCGATGACGTCGGCAACCTTACCAATCAAGTTATTGCCAGTGCTAAGGACATTTCGGATCGCGTCATTCACCTGCTCCTGATCCACATCGTGTTCAACTTCCAGCCATGCCTCCCAGCGCTGGGAGGCATCAATGAGATCCCAGAGCAAGTCGGAGAAGGAGACGCGTATAACCTCCATTCCTGCGTTTCGCAGTTGCGCAGACCAGATGAGGATGTGCCGTTTGATTTCCAGTGTTTCCTCTGGAGGATAAACCAGGTAGTAAAACGGATCACTGCGAGAGGCGCTTAGCGCTCCCGGTTCGTGTAGGTGACCAACGAGTTGCTGAAATGCATCATCTAGCGATGGCATGGACTGCATCCTCCATACTTTGGAACTTCCATGTGATACGCACAACCTGACCGGCACGCTGAATGATGAACCAGCCATCGCTGGCAAGGACCTCCAGTCGATTCCAAACATCCTCGGCCTGAAGACCAAACAGCGCCCAAGCACTGTGTTCGGCAAGCGAAGAATCTGTAATACCGTTAGCATGGAGCAGGTAGGACATATACACGATAGTTCCATCCGCTGGGCGGTACGGTGCGACTTCGCAGACCGAGATTTTGATCAGGTGAAACAGTCCAAAATCTGTGAGTGTATTCAGTACACGGGCTGCCATATCTCGCTTGATCGCCGACGACCATGGCGAACGAATCCGACCATCTTGCTCTGCTTCCAGAATAAGGTGGCGTACATCCTGAGGAGTGAAAGTAATACGTCCTTCGCGTACAGCAGGCCAATAATGGAGCACAGTAAAATCGCGCAGGAGATCATCTTGTAGCGCAGTATAGTAAAAGACCAGATCACTAAAGATCTGGCGAGGGGCATCTTTCACCACAAGATAGCGCAGATGACGAGCTGGCGCATCCGATGGCATGAGGAATCGCGTAGTAAATACACGGACGATATCCGAGACACGACGAGCGGTGGCCCTCCCAAGTAAATCTCCTCGCAGCACACGCTCAGTAAGAGCAGCAAAGGGCTCACCTGGCTGCCAAGCCAGAAGGAGAATCCGTGTCTCCTCTAAAAGAGCTCCACCCCTCGATAGGGCCTGAGTATAGGTTACGCCGCTATTTGCATCAGAAGGTACGATCATGGCTGCCCCTCTTCGAGATAGGGATAAACGTTCCAAGCACCTCTGAAAGCGCTAAGATATGCTGCGCACATGCGTTGGATGGGGCGGTTGCTTCTAAGCTCACCTGTCGTTCCGCACCGAATTGGTCCCGGTGCCATAGAAAGATTCTCGTTGCCTGCGAGGTTACTCAATGCGCCCAAAATTTGCTCGACTCCATCTAGGGCTGCTGTTGTTTGTAGAAGGTCCTTCATCGTTGGCAGTTGAAGCTGGTCATGAATAGCTGCCTCATAAGCGCTAGGGAGACGAAATAGATGGTAAGCTCCTAATCGCCCAATACGAAGATCATGTTCAATACAAGCCGCGCGGCTAGCCGTCTCAAGGCTTGCAGCAAGGAACGTTCGCGGATACAGTCTCTCAAGCATTCTCCTACCAACGACACTTGTGGCTTCACTACGCCACCATGGTGGGGATGCAATCTCACCAAGCCTTGCCACGAGGAAACGCGCCTCTATGATCGATGAGAGCCATTTAACCACGCGACTCTACCTCCACTAGTAGCTTCTCAATTTGAGACCCGAAAGAATGCAACATAGTACTGCCCTACTACTGCGATTGTTTCGGTAACTGTAGACTGCGGTGATTGAAATGTTTCTATGTAAGGATGTTTCTTATAATAGCTTATTCTCAGCTACAGCGCAATAGGACGCATTCTTTTCCGTCTCACGCAAACTGCTTATCAATGTCCGTCATGTTAAGTGTGCATAATTGCCTCATTCGTACTATACTGAGCTGTTTCCCATTCCAATACGTCAGCTAGTTCCTCTTGGAATAGCTCAAGGTCGTGTTTGCGTGCTGCTTCATCAGGCATTTCAGTACTTTTCCAGATCAACAAAATTTGTAGAGCTGTCAATGGTTCATCACTCTTGACCACGTAGCGGGCGAGTGTTCCGGGAAAGGTATGTTCATCGAGTTTCTGAATTGTCCTCAACTTCTTCAACAATGTTGCCTGCTGGCCCGCACGCACTGGGACGTGAATATCAGTGACAAACAGTGTTCCCCGGCTCCGATATGTACGCCAGGAAGGTGCCTTTGTTCGCACACGTCCAGAGGGGCCTGGTTTGAACTGTCTGACCGCTTCGATCGGCAGGATCAAGATATGGCCTACTCGTTGCGCCGGGAGACGCCCTGCCCGAATGTACTGATACACTCGTTTGTCTGAGACACCTAACAGGTCAGCCGCCTCTTTGATCGAAACATAGCCAGGGAGATTTGGGATATCAGTGCTCTCTATCATGCGAGCATGATAGAGACATCTATACCTAACTGTAAATTTAACCAAGTAGATATATTTCATAAGTAATTTCCTATAGAGTAAGTCTTCTTTATAAGACTCGAACAAACTGCTATAATCCCTATAGCTCTCTCGCTTGAGACGGTAGGAACGCACAGGAAAAGCGACAAAGTGCCCTCTGAGAATAGACATTGAAGGCCCCAGATGCAAGTGAGACATTCGCTGCCTAGTGTCGTCAGGAAGCAAGGGCTGCTACAATCAAGTCGAGCATAAATGGAGGCAGTAGCCAATGGCAGTACGGTTACGGGTCAAGGAAATTGCCAAACAGAAGGGCTTTAGCATGGGAAAACTCCAGAGGGATGCCGATGTGGCATATAACACGGTCAAGCGGATGTATAAAAATCCCTACCATGTGATTACAACAGAGACGCTTGGAAAGCTGGCGAAAGCGTTAGGAGTTCCACCAGGAGAACTGATCGAAGAAGTACCGGATACTTCTGTCTAATATTCCTACTATTAAATTCGTGATTGTACGGATATGAATCGGCACGCGTTAATTGACTTGTTGTGAAGCTTGTGATCCCGGCACAATTCTTATTTGACTCATTGAGCATAAAGTTACATGAATCGAATTATCGGGCACTGGGCAGTTGCGCTTAATCCAGGATTGTACTTGTGTAATGTCTCACCTCATATGGCTATTCCTGAACTTAGAGGACAAAATCCCAGGTGAAACGTATTTTATGCATGCGGAGGAAGGACTGATGAAGCAGCACAAGAAAGCAACCAAACGAAAAGTCTCAAAAAGAGCGAGATCTCGAGGACGACCAGCCAATAGATACCTCTCTCAGCCAATTATCAATGAAGATGAGATGATGAACCAAATAGAGAGAATCGCAAACGCCCTCGTAGATGTAAGCCAGGAGGATTTAATGGCAGACTTGCGACCTGATGAGCCTCAAGATTGGGAGAACGACGAGGATTGGTTAGCATACCTTGAACGATCGGTTGATCGGCTAGAACAGCGACTGAGCCTTTTGGGTGCAATCTCTCCTGAAGATGTACATGAGAGTTGGAAGCGGCTTCAAGAGAAGAGTCCGGAGTATGAAGCGCTTCCTGGTGAACGCTATCTCGAACAATTTGTAACATCGCTGGGCGATAAGTTTCGAAAGGCGCTCTTCTTTGCTCGTATTGAGAAGGATGCTCAGCGACTAAGAATGGCGGTCCGTGAAGAAGTATTTTCTCTTTGTGCGCAAGGCACATTCCAAGCGCATGACTTCATCAGACTTCCTCCCGCATTACCTGAAGGAGAAGCCCCTGATCTGAGCGAAAGAGAACGCGCTGAGATTACAGAAATGTATTGTCGGAGCATATGGTGGATGATGGCGGACCATTATCCTGCAAGTTGTACTACCCATTTCTACCTGGAGTGTCCTGAAGGGTGGTTCTCTGCTGAAGTGTATGGAGACGAAGAAGAAGCGGAGCAGGAGGCAGAAAAACGAAGGCAGACAGGAGAGGGAGATTTTGAAATACGAGAGATCAGCGAAGGTGATGACTGGGTCGTGTTCACTGTCCTATATTCTAAACAGAGGCCAAACTCATGGGATAGTATTTCTCAAGCTGCATACTCTCCATCTTAAATTGAGAGCACTCGCTTACGTAGTTTCCGGCGCGCGCTGCATATTTTATCCCCCATTCAGCCAAAGCCCTTGCTCCTCCAAGAAAGCTATGAGTTCCTGGTACCATTGTGTCAGCTTCTCTATATTCTCAAAGAGCTGCTTGCTACCCTTGCGCGGTACGATAGGAAGCAACGGCATCGAGAATGTATCGATCACATTGCCATCCAGGTTGATATGAAGCCCATCGACAATCGGCAGATCTCCTTGCTCGTGGAGCAACTGCCGCGCGCAGGCAATAGTCTCTCTGAAAAGGGAACGGCCATACTGAATATGGTCGTTTAGCCATAGACGGAACTCATCTTCGAGCGATGGAGCCAGGTTTTTGGCACACCGCTGCAAGTTCGCGTCGAAATCTGTAAAGTTGGTGAGGGTCGTAAAAAGAAGATGCCGCATGGCTTTATAGCTCTGCTGCATTGCCTGATAGGCGAGCCCTGAAATCCTATTTCCCTCTTCTGCAGCCCGGAGAAGCTGCACTCTTCTTTCAGGGGGGACACACTGCCAGTTGAAACAGCTATACAGAAAAGGCACTTCCCCTAAGGGAAGGCACCAGACCAAGCGCTTTCCTCGCTTTGGTAGATACACTGGCAACTTGCGAGCAGTAGCCCACAACAACAATTTTCGCCAGCGCTGGATGTGCGTATCGGCGCGTATTCCCAGCATCTGGCAGATCGCGATGACCGGAATATAAGGGCCACTATCAGCCGGGTACAAAGCCGGCATGTCGTAGTGAAAGTGTGGCAGCATCACACTCTCTTGCCGTATGGCCTGCTCGCTCATTAAAATATTCCCAATATTATCCATCTCTCCTCCCTTCTTTTTGAAAAAGAGAACAGGCGTTTTAGGTATATTGTATCTGTCTCTCAGATGCTTTTCAACTGACATCTGCCGGTGAACATCGGGGAAGCTGTCCAATGTCAACACCGCCGCACAATTGGGCCGGAAAAGAACTGATCACCTTGGTCAAACAACAGCCAAAGAATGATGCAAGCGGACGAGTAAACGCCGACGAATGGACGCCGGGGCCCGATGATGATGCGCTGGTCGGAACGACCTCAGGGCGAGCAGAAGAGGCAGTGCGCTTGGTCTGGCGCTCCTTCATGCGGTAACCGCGCCCGTTGATGGAGATCAATGACAACCAATAGTGAAGAATCAGGAGACCATTTGTGAGAGACGATCAGAGCGGCTGGCAACCGAAGTAGTCGCGCACCCGTTGAATCACTTCTTGAGCCGTCAAGAGCTGGGCAGGCTCCATCATTGCTTTCTTGTCATAAGCCCAATGCGCTTCGATCTGATCAAGCTATGGACTTTCGGTGAGTAACCAGCACAGGATAATCCGTACTCCAGACTTCATTAACAAATGTTAATTACGCGTTAACATTTGTCGTAGGAGAAAGGTATTTTTTATGCTACATTCACTAGTGTTCTGAGCAGTTCACTAGATCCTTATATAAGGCTACCAACATGTATATCAGCCAAATCTTAGGTGGATGGTAAGGGAAATAGACGTATTGTGAAGTATCGGCTTGCTAGCCTTAAGAGGAGGTTTTTCATGGCTAAACGTCGCAGAATAATAATCGGTGCATCGGCTATTGACAAACGTCTCAAAGCGGGACGAGGACAGGGTAGAGGTGCAAAATATAAACCCTGGCTTTATATTCACGATGTGGCTTCCACAGGTCGTGCTTGGCGCACAAAGGGATGGAAGACAGGAAGGCCCCACCATCTATTAAGCGACTTTGAACACGATTACCAGCTCATAAAGGATTGGGATCCTTCCGTGATCGATATTCGAGAGCAGTACCCCTTATTGCCGCTTGAAGAAACTTTGGCTATAGCGGAGGAGTGCGGCATTCGCCATCCTAGTGTTCGTCATCCGACGAAACGAGGTGTTGTTATCCCTGTCGTCATGACAACGGATTTCGTCCTTACAATATCCGAGGGGCTCAACACGTATGATCAAGCACGAACGCTTAAATATGCCAAGGATTTAGAAAAACAACGCACTTTGGAAAAGCTGGAGATAGAACGCAAATATTGGGCGAGACGGAATATCGATTGGGCTATCGTGACGGAGCACGAAATATCTCGCGTTCTTGCCCGGAATATACAAAAACTTCATAAACATTTGACGATCGAGGATCGTGTCGCCCTCCCCAAGGCCACTATTCGGGAGGCGGCAGCAGTGTTGACCTCCGAGGTCATGCAAAGCACGTATCCCCTCAACTATGTTGCTTTGGAGATTGATGAGCGGTTGCATCTACAACCTGGAACATGCCTCACTATCGCCTACTATCTCATGGCAACGAGGCAATGGAAGATTGACATGTTTGAGTCCATTCAACCCGGTAACAGGCTGATTCTCCTGAACGAAACTCACTGAGGAGGATTACAGATGTCCAATACAACTTTATACACGAATATGCTCTTAGAGTATCGCCTTGAGGACGGAAAGACGCTTACCGAGCGCATCCTGTGGATAGACCCCTCTGGGGATAACATTGTCACTATTGACATTAACAGAAAAAATAAACATGCTCTTCCCATATGGAAGACACGCGACGAGATTGAATCCACATTGGAGACGGGGCATGCAAGCATCGTTAACGCTGATCCTTGGGCTGTATTACTTTACCCTAAAAATATACCCTCAAAAGAGAGCCAGAAGAAACGCCACAAGCGTGAGGAGAGCCAAAAGAAACGTGAAATGCGTAGGGATAGAGCCTGGGTAGCCATTGAGAAACTTGTTCAAGAAAAAGGCCCGCGGCTCTTTGATCCGCGCCAGCGTGGTTCACTTATTACAGCGCAAGCAAGGGGGAAGAAGGAGCAAGAGAAGGAGGAGAAGAAAAAGGAGAGAAAAGGCTTTTTTTATGATTCCCTGCGACGATACTGGCAGGGAGGACAGACGAAAAATGCACTTTTGCCTTTCTTTGATGAGTGCGGAGCGAAAGGGAACGAACGAGAAGGGAAAGAGTGCAAATTGGGCCGCCCGAGTTCTCAGGCACGAATAGGAAGCACTCCTGCCGGAATAATCCTGACCGATGACGTGCGCAGCAAACTTTTGCGTGGCTATAAAGAATTCTACGTGAGCGGCGAGGAGAAAACGTTACCAAATGCCCACCAGAGAACACTGGAAACATATTTCAGCAGTCTTGACGTGCGAGACGGACCAAATGGGAAAATATTTGTCCCTATTTTACTACCAGCCAATCAACTTCCGAGCTTTCTCCAGTTTAGGTATATCCATGAGAAGTATGATGACCTCACGCGATTGTTAATCTCACGTGAAGGAGAGCGGAGGTTTGCCCTTCGCCATAGAGCGGTCCTTGGCGAGTCAACACACATGGCATGGGGTCCTGGCTTCCTTTACCAGGGCGACTCGACAATTGGTGATATACATCTTGTCAGTTCGCGCGACCGCAGTCGCCTTATCGGCAGACCTATTATTTACGTCATTATCGATGTCTTCACCCGGTTGATAGTCGGATTCAGTGTGAGCCTCCAGGGGCCAAGTTGGCTTGGCATGATGCTTGCACTGTACAATGCCACAGTGGATAAAGTGGCTTACTGCAAGGAATATGGCATTGACATTACTCAAGATATGTGGCCGAGTAATCGCTTGCCAGAAGCGATCCTGGGAGATAGAGGCGAGCTCGAGGGGTACGACTCTACAAATCTAGTCGATTCCCTGGATATCGATGTAGCCAACACGCCTCCTTACCGTTGTGATTGGAAGGCGATTTGCGAACAGAACTTTCGTACCATCAGTAACGAAGTAATCCACTGGAAACCAGGGGCTGTTTATACGAAACGCGAGCGCGGCGACAAAGATTATCGCCTGGAAGCCTGCTTGACGCTTTATGAATTCAGGCAGATGATGATCCACTGTATTCTCAAGCATAACAATCACCACCGCATGGGCTGGTATGACATGGACGAATTCATGATAACAGACCATGTTGAGCCGTATTCCATTGACTTGTGGAACTGGGGTATAACTCACCGGAATGGCCATTTGCGGAGCAAGGCGGATGAAGTGATCAAATTTAATCTTCTTCCCCGTGATTCCGGTTCGGTTACTGAATTTGGCATTTATTTTAACGGAGTTCATTATACCTGCGAACGTGCCATCAAGGAGCAATGGTTTGTAAAGGCTCGCAATCAAGGAAGAATGCCAGTGACTGTGGCCTATGATCCCAGGAAGCTTGAGACACCATCCCGAATTGTGTGTACAGGTGAGCGGTAAATAAACAACCAGAGAAGTGAGCCTGACCGAACGGAGGCCTGTGCCTCACCTTTGCAAGAATCGCCACTAGAACAAGCCATGCCCATGAGGAAAAGCGATCCT
>WNGL01009640.1_pt2 | contig 12987 bp, 14 predicted proteins | sample 5400591 | NCBI WGS metagenome assembly WNGL01 (sample SAMN13153377, study PRJNA577476) | soil metagenome | isolation source: 80 cm soil or saprolite under Garry oak tree replicate 1 | place: USA:California | collected 2016-06-15
CGTCACGAGCGGTGTAGAGAGCCCCCGACACGTAGACCAAGTCTCCGATACGCAACTTGACGACCTCGTTGTCCGACAGCGGGGTGTGGAGATCGATCCGATGCTTTTCCGTCATAGGGCCACGTCCTTGCCTCGATGGGAGTGGCAATCGATGTTCACGGCCACGGGGAAGCTGGCGATGTGGGTTGCGAACGATTCAACATGTATGCCCAGGATAGTGATGCGCCCGCCGTAGCCCGCGGGTCCGATGCCGAGGTCGTTGATCCGCTCCATCAGTTCGTCCTCGAGCTGAGCCAGCGCCGGGTCAAGATTCGGCTTTCCGATCGGCCAGATAAGCGCCTTCTGAGCAAGCAAGGCGGCCTGAGCAAACGGGCCTCCAATTCCCACTCCTATGACCATAGGGGGGCTTGCGTTCGGTCCGGCTCGCTCCACCGTGTCGACGATGAATTGCTTGGCCTGCTCCAGGCCCTCGGCCGGGGTAAACATGCGCAGGGCGCTGACGTTATCACAACCGGCGCCCTTCACCAGCAGTGAAACCTTGAACGTGTCACCGGGTACGATCTCAATGTTGATGATAGCCGGAGTGTTGTCTCCGGTGTTCACGCGCTCGATAGGGCTTCTTACCAAAGACTTGCGCAGGTAGCCCTGCGCGTATCCCTGGCGAACCCCTTCATGGAGTGCTTCGTAAAAAGAGCCTCCGGCGATGTGAACTTCCTGGCCGAGCTCTATAAAGAGAACTGCATATCCGGTGTCCTGGCAGAACGGCACCTTCTGCTCTCTGGCGATCTCGGCATTGCGGAGCAACTGCCGGAGCACCTCCCGCCCGGCTGGGGACTCCTCAACTTCCAGAGCTCTCCGGTAGGCTTCGACGGTGTCGCTGCGCAGCTCGTAGTTCGCGTCGAGACAGAGCTGGCGCACAGCCGGAATTATTTCATGAACCTGGATTTCTCGCATCCCTTCTCCCGTTGCGAGCACGTCTCCTCAGTATTTTGTATACTATGCAGGCCCGGCCGTCTGTCAACTGCGGATTGGCCGCTGCTGCGGTGCAAATAGATCATGCGCGAGCCCGTGGATGTTCTCATTGCGGAGGAAGTTTACGCTCCTGTCCTGGAAGAAATACGCCGGCATGAAGGTCGGCTGAGGTTGAAGATCATCCCGCGACAGGAGCGTAGCCGTACGCTTGATCTCGAATTGCTCGGCGACCCGGAGATTCTCATGGCGACCTTCCCGCCGCGTAACCTCCGAGACCTTGGGCGGCTGCGGTGGCTCCAACTCGGCTCGGCCGGATACGAGCAGATCTTCGACCTGCCCGTAGTCGAGATGGGTATCACGGTCACGAATGCCAGTGGGGTGAGCGATGTTCCGATAGCGGAGTGGTGTCTCCTCATGATGTTTCTCTTCGAAAGAGATTTTCGGAGAGTGCTCGACAATCAAAGCGCGCACCTCTGGGACAGGGACCCAAAATTTCAGTCGGAGCTCCGAGGCCGGCTGGTGGGAATCTTCGGCTATGGAAGTATAGGCCGGGAGGTAGGGCGTCAGTGCCGCGCGCTCGGCTTGCGGATCTGGGTGATGAACCGCAGTGCCATCGGGAGACGGAACAATCGTTTCCTCGTTGAGGGAACCGGTGATCCGGATGGAACCCTGCCCGAGCGCGTCTTCCGACTGGATGAGATGGAAGAGTTCCTGTCCCCACTCGACTACCTGGTGTTGGCTCTCCCACGCACGCCGCGAACAGAGGGGATCCTCGGGGAGTATCATCTCCGTCTGCTCAAACCGTCGGCGGTGCTCCTGAACGCGGCCAGGGCGGAGCTGGTGGAAGAGTCTGCCTTGCTTGCTGTGTTGCGCGAAAACCGGATCGCTGGAGCGGCTCTCGACGTGCACTATCGATTCCCGCTTCCGGCCGGCCACCCGTTCTGGGAACTTCAGAATGTCATACTGACGCCTTGGATCTCGGGCTCTACCGGTAGTCCTTATTACTTGCAGCGGCTGTGGCGGCTCTTTAAGGAAAACCTGGGGCGCTACCTTGCTGGCGCGCCCCTGCTGAATGTCATTCCCCCGCAAGAACTCGTCCGCGAGCATCGCGGCACCGCGTGAGTGTCGAGGTAGTTCGCGTGCCTGGCCGTAGCGCTGGCGCAAGGTCCAGGCGTGGCTTTTTATTGATCGTCCCTTCCTTGTATATTGTATACTTCCCTGCGATGGAACTGTTGTCACTTTTTGATCTATTGCATAGGCGGGCGCTTGTCCCAGGGGGAGGACAGGGGATCTTGGTGGCGCGATGGCGTCGACGCTTCTCAGCGCCTGCGCCCGTGTTGTGGGTCCCTGATTGAGAGGGCACAGCTGGACGAAGACTGGCCGGACGTCGATGAGGCCGTAGAAGAAAGCCTCCGATATTTACGATCTTTGATACCCGCTGAAGCAAAGGAGACACGCCCATGGCAAGGATAAAACGACTCGACGCGTATCCTCTAGGCTATCCCGAACCCCACGATCACGGGAATATTCGATACATCACCCTGGCGCGCGTTGAAACCGACGTCGGCGCCGTAGGCTGGGGTGAGTGCATCAGCCAGTTCATCGAATCCGCCGTGGCGGTCAAGACCATCATCGAGAGGGGCTACGCTCCGTTGCTAATCGGAGAAGACCCGATCGACGTCGAGCGTTTGTGGCACAAGATGCTCGGCCGGATCTGGTGGTATGGGCCGCAGGGGATCGCGGCCTTTGCCGTGAGCGCCGTGGACCTCGCCCTATGGGACCTTAAAGGCAAACTTATGAATCAGCCGGTGTGTCGCCTGGTGGGTGGGCAGCTGCAAGACCGCGTGCGCGCCATGGCCTCGATTCACTTCAACATGGACGACCTCGACTGGACGTTCAACGAGTTCCGTTTCTTTTGCGACCATGGTTACCACTACGTCAAGGGGGGCTGGGGGAGTAGGCCCGATCTGGTATTCGGTCTCGACCGCCATCGCGACCTTGATCTGGTGCGCGGAATCCGTGAAGTTATCGGAACCGATCGAGAACTGATCATCGATGTCCTGGGAGCGCGCGTGAAGTGGACCGTCCCCGAGGCACTCCGCCGTCTGCGCGATCTTGAACCCTACCGTCTGCGTTGGATCGAAGAACCGCTTCCGCCTCACGATCTGAAGGCTCACCGGGAGCTCAAGGCGGCGACGTCCACTCCGATCGGGACTGGAGAGCAGGAGTGGAATGTGGAGGGATATCGTCGCGTGATTCAGAACGGCGGGGTGGACGTAGTTCAAATGGACCCGGGACGGTGCCTCGGAATTACGGGCTGTCGTAAAGTGGTGCAGCTGATCGAAGCCGCGAACCTGCAGTTCTCGGCTCACACCTGGAGCGGCGCGCTCAACACCGCGGCAAGCATCCACCTGCTCGCCAGCTCGACGCACGGCCTGGCCATGGACTTCAAACCGCATGAGTCCCCGATGCAGCACGAGCTTGTGACCGATCCTTGGATTCCGGAAAATGGGCTCATTGAGGTCAGGAATGTGCCTGGGCTCGGCGTGATCGTGGACGAAACGGTCGTCCGGAAGTACACGGTCGTATAGCTCGATTCCCAGGCTGGCTGACCGATAGAGCTCGCTCCGAGAGGCGGGGGTCACGTCAGACTGGATGTCTGAACCCGCTCCTCCCCGGCTTCTCGAGCAAGTGTAGAACTTGTCCGCCGCTTAACGGGCTTGAAAATAGACCACTGTATGCAGTATACACGTTCGCATGGAAAAAATTGTTTTGCCCAAGCTGGGACTGACCATGGAGGGTGCGACTGTTGTGCGCTGGCTCAAGAGCGAAGGGGACAAGGTAACCCAAGGGGAGCCGGTAGCCGAGATTGAAATGGAAAAGGCCAACAGTGAAATCGAATCTCCTTGCGATGGCTACTTGAAGGCGATCATCGTGCCGCGGGGCGAGACGGTTCCAGTCGACACGGTCCTCGCATACATCGCCGTCACTCCAGAGGATCTGGCGGAGGCGATCGACGTCAAGGACCGGGGAAGCGCTCCTGTGCCAGCAGCGGGCTTCGGCCGGGCATCCGAACCAGCCAGGTTGGAGGCTACCGGCGAGGGGGAACAAAGAATTCGGGCTGCGCCTGCCGCCCGAAGACTGGCACGCGAACTTGGGGTGGAGCTGGCTAAGGTGCGAGGGACGGGTCCTGGAGGTAGAATCATGCCTGAAGACGTGCGCCAGGCTCGCGAGACCACGCAAGTCCCGGAGAGGAGCTTCCTGGAGCGGCGCAGGTCGGTGATCGCAACCCTGGCACGATCGCTGGAGACGATCCCTCATATCCTCGTCTGCAGGGAAATCTGCGCCGAAGGACTGGTTGAGATCAAACAGCAAGTCGAAGGGGTGACCTATACCGAAATCCTGCTCAAGGCTCTTGCGCTGACGGTCGAACAGCACGCAGTTTTCAAAACGGCCCTAGTGGGGAATGAGCTGTACCAGAGCTCTTCCACCAACGTCGGGATTGTCGTTGATACGGGGACCGAGGTCGTGATTCCTGTTGTGAAGGAGGCGAGCCGCAAGAGCCTCGCCCAGTTGTCCGGGGAAGTACGGGACCTGAGGCACAAGGCGCGGCATAGACAACTGAAGATCGGCGAGGTGCAGGGCGGTACGGTCAGCATCAGCAATCTTGGGATGTACGAAGTGGACTTTTTCTCGGCGATGATACCCTACGGGCAGGTTGCGATTTTGACTGTAGGCCGCATCCGAAACGTCCCCGTCTACGAACGTTCATCCCTCGTGGAAGCGCCTCGCATGTGGCTGAATCTCGTTGTCGATCACCGACTCATTGATGGCGTGGCCGCAGCCAAGGCCTTGAAGACCATGACGGGCCTGTTGTCGCGCGGGGCTGTGGGAGAACTGATATCAACTCGGGGTCCTGAGGGGAGCGCGCCCCATGGTTGAATCGAAGGTGAAGATCGGTGTCATCGGGGCCGGGTGGTGGGCCGTTGAGAATCATATTCCGGTACTCAAATCGCGTCCAGACGTCCATCTGGCGGGTGTTTGCAGACCTGGAAAAGGGGAGCTCGACCGCATCCAGCAGCGGTTTGCGATTGACTACGGCACGGGGGACTACCAGAAGATGGTGGACGGTCTCGACCTGGATGGGGTCGTTGTATCCTCCCCCCACCATCTGCACTATAAGCATGCGCGCGCAGCATTGGAGAAAGGGATCTCCGTGCTGTGCGAGAAGCCGATGACGCTGCGGACCAAGCACGCTAGGGAACTGGTCGACCTGGTGAAGCGAAAGGGGCTTCACTTCCTCATTCCTTATGGATGGAACTATGAGGATTTTGCTCTCGATGCGAAGAGCCAGATCGACTCGGGAGCGATCGGCTCCATCCGCCACCTCACATGCCAGATGGCGGGTACGACGTTCGAGCTCTTCAGCGGCATGGAACCGTGGTTCGTGAAAGAATCATTCGTAAAACCGGAACCCTCGACCTGGAGTGACGCCCGGAGAGGAGGCGGCTACGGGCACGGGCAGACAACTCACCTGCTTGGCCTTCTGCTATGGATCACCGGTCTGGAACCGGCCCAGGTCTATGCCGAGATGGGCCTCTCGGTAACTCAAGCGGATCTGTTTCACGCGCTCTCGGCCCGGTTCACCAACGGCGCAACCGCCACGATCTCCGGTTCCGCCGGTGTTCCGAAGCACCTGGGCTACCAGATCGACGTTCGGGTTTTTGGCACCGATGGGATGCTTCTGCTCGACCTGGAGTCCGGCCGGGAACGGTTGGAAGTCCGCCGCCACGATCAGAAGGACTACGTTCGGCAGATGACCACCGGAGAAGGGACCTACGCCTGCGTGAAGCCGCTTTATCGCTTCGTGGACTTGATCCAGGGAAAACCGGTAGACAACCGGTCTCCCGTGGAGCTGGGCGCAAGAGTCGTCGAGCTGCTCGACGCGGCCTACCGTTCCGCGCAGAGCGGCCGACCCGAGAGTGTGCCGGCGCGCTGAGAGCTTGCGCAGAGCCGCTCGCAGGTTCGCACGACTAGACGCCGGGTGCGGCTTGTATATAGGTTCGTTGAATGAAGGACGACACTAACCATATCGTGAATATCAATGCCGGTCTTGCACTTTCCGCCTCCGGTGACACACACCGGGTGCGTCGGATGTGCGGGAACCTGTGACGGAGGAGACGAAATGAAGGTTTACGGCGATCAGGACGCAGATATTTCCTACATCAGCAAAAAAGTCGTGGCGATTTTGGGGTACGGGAACCAGGGACGAGCCCAGGCTTTGAACCTCCGGGACTCCGGTGTGTCCGTGGTTGTGGGCAATATTGAGGATTCGTATGCCCAAACGGCGCGATCGGATGGCTTTGAAGTCTATTTCCCCGCGGAGGCCGCTCAACGTGGCGACATCTTGGCGCTGCTAGTGCCTGATGAGGTGCAGGCGGAAATCTATGCCACCAGCATCGCCCCGCACATTCGACCGAGGCAGGTGCTCGATTTCGCTGCCGGATATAACATCCATTTTGGCTTGATCCGCCCGCCCGCCGATGTGGATGTAATCATGGTAGCACCTAGAATGATCGGCGTGAACGTTCGGCGCGCGTTTGAGACGGGTGGAGGGGTCCCGGCCTTTGTAGATGTTTGGCAAAATGCGTCCGGGCAGGGCATGGAGATCGCTCTGGCATTCGCCAAGGGCATAGGCGCCACGCGTGCCGGCGTGTTGCCGGTCAGCTTTCGTGATGAAGTAGAGATCGACCTGTTCACGGAGCAGGCTCTCTGGCCCGCCATCGTGAACGCACTCGTGACCTCGTACGAATTGCTGGTCGAGAAAGGCTACGCACCGGAGGCAGTGCTCATGGAGCTATGGGGGACCGGAGAAGCGGCGGAGATCATGACGGAAATGGCGCGCACGGGCTTATTCAGGCAAATGACCTATCACTCGCGGACGAGTCAATACGGAACCCTCACTAATTTCGATCGGGTTATCCCCGGAGGCCTGAAGGCTAACTTTGAGACGGCCCTGGAGCGCATTCGATCCGGTAAATTCGCCGAAGAGTTCGCGGAGGAGAAACACAGGGATTACCCTGTTTACCAAGAGTTGCGCAAGAAAGCCCTGGCACACTCCCTGAACGAAGTGGAAGATAAGGTGCGTAATTTCCTGGACATGGCCTTCAAGGCAGGCACTCACCAGAAGGCTGCAGCGCATTCTTGAGTGACTGGTGAAAGTCGCCGCGTCGATCATATCATGACGCTTTGAACGTCGAGTGAGTACCCTCGGAACTATGGACTATCAGCTCGCTAACAAAACCGCTCTGGTCACAGGCGGTGGGAGGGGTATCGGGCGCGCCATCTGCAAAGCACTCACCAACGAGGGTGTGCGTCTCGCCGTTTGCGACATTAATCTCGAGAGCGCTCGCGAGACGGCTGAATCTGTGCGCAAGAACGGAAAGGAGGCCTTCCCCTTTCGCCTCGACGTCTCCCGGCCGGTCGAGATCTACGATGTCGTAGCTCAGGTGAGAATACGCTTCGGCAAAATCGACATTCTGGTGAACAACGCTGGCATCTGCCCCCGGATTCCCATCGATGCCATTAAGGAAGACGACTTTGACCGCATCGTTGGAGTCAACTTGAAAGGGACATTCTTCATGTCGCAGGCGTTGGTCTCGATCATGAAAGAGCAGCGTTCCGGTTCGATCATCAACATCAGCTCGATCGGCGCCCGAACCGGAGGGGTGGCAGCCTCGTCCGTCTATGCGGCCACCAAGGCGGGAATCATTGCGCTCACAAAGTCTTATGCCCGGTTGCTCGCGCCCTACGCTACCGCTAACGCCATTGCGCCGGGGGTGGTCGATACCGATATGATGAAGATTCCCGAAGAACAGGTGAACAGCATCGTCGCTCAGATTCCACTGGGCCGCATGGCGCTCGCGGAGGAAATCGCCTCGTTGGTTCTTTTCCTAGCTTCTCCGGCTGCCTCCTATTTTACCGGCGCAACTCTCGATGTGAACGGCGGATGGTTCATGTATTGATCCCTCTCTCCCCGGAGCCTGTCCCAGGGTCGTGCCGTTTTGCGTCGGTCTCCACGTGTGGCAGGGGGTGACGGACTGTACTTCTTTACCGCGTCCCTTGACGGCTCAGCAACTGCGAGCGATGTCCCTTACGCGTGGGTTCCTTCCGTGTTGATCATCCACGGCGTCCCGAAACGATCTGTCAGCATCCCGAAACCGTCCGTCCAGAAAGTCTTCTCGAAGGGCATCTGCACGCTGCCGCCCGCGGCTAGCGCATCAAAGATACGGCGCGCGTCGCCAACGGTCGGATAGGTCAATGACACCCGGAATCCATTCATCCCCGGGTACGGCTGAGGGGCCATCCAGTCGGATGCCATGAGGATGCCGCCCCCGTCGACGTCCAGGCGTGCGTGAAGAATCCTGTCGGGACTTCCCGGCCCCATCTGGCCGGCAACAGGCGACTCTCCGGCGGTCATCATTCGAAGCTTGCCGCCGAGGGTCTTTTCGTAAAAGCGCATTGCCTCGGCGCACTTTCCGTTGAAGAATATGTATGCGTTGACGTCAGTCATGAACACTCCTCTTCCTGTCGAATCGTAAGTCTTGTAAGTCCGGAATTGCAAGCGCCAAGTATGCCTTCAGGATGAACAGAGCTCGCCCACACGATCACTGCAGGGAGAGAGATGGCGAAAGGCGCACAGTGTTTATCGACCCTGCCCGTGGGTAATTTTCCAATTCTCTGGTGATACGAACGATGAAGGCGCCACAACCCATCGACATCGAGGCTGACGATCTTCTGGAAGCGAAGAAGGTCAATCGCGAGGTTCTTCTGCGCCGGCAACTGAAGCCAATCCTGCCCGACTTCGACGTCGTCCTCATCGACACGCCGCCAGCCATGCGGGCGGCGACCGTGAACGCTCTTGTCGTAGCTGACTCGGTCATCATTCCGATAGATTCGAGCTCGTTTGCTCTGCTGGGCATGAATCAACTGCTCAAGACCATCGCCGCCATCAGCGAAACCCACAATCCGGCTCTAAAAATCCTCGCACTCACAACATTATTCAATCGGCGGCAAAATCTCGACAGGATCATCCGTCACAGGTCGAAGACTTCTTCGGTCCGAGCCTCGTGCTGGAGTCGATCATCCACCGCTATGTCGGAGTCGCCGAGGCAACCTCCAGGAGGAAGGGAGTCGTGGAGAGTTCAACGACGAGCTCCGCGACCTTCGACTTCATGAAACTGTTTATAAATGATATAAATACGAACACCTGTCATCTCGGCATGGCTTCATGATATTTTCCCAGGATGTCTTACACTCCCTCCCCCTCCGAACGCCGGAGGTTCCGGCGGCTTCTTGCCAAGCTTACGCCAGGCTCCAGCACGTACCGGGGGTATCACGAGCGCACGGAACGCTACTTGGGCGCTCACGATCTGCTTTTGCCAGCCGTCTCCTACGGAGGACAAACGGGTGCTGTCACCCGGCTCAAGATGCGCAAGTCGGAGTTATTCGGGCCAGAGTACCTCGTTGCCTACGTGGACAGCGAATGGCTGCGCCGCGTGGCACCCGAATCTGATGCGATCGCCTCTCCCATGCTCGGGCCTGATCTGAACTCAGCGCCACCACCCCTTGTTTTGGTGCCCGAAGCTCGTGCACGGTCACGATCAGAATCTTTTCGATCGGTACTTGAGCATGAATTCGTTCACATCAATCAGGCGCTCCTCGACGTTTTTCCCTATGAATCAGCGGGTGGACGCGCCAAGAACTTGGTTGCCGACTTTCTTGCATACACCCGGGCCGAGTACGAAGCGAACGTTCTTCAGCTGACCCAATGGCCCCGCCTGTATCCCTACGAGCGCTCCTTGTCTCTGGACCATTGGTGCGTACTGCGTGGATATTCTCAGGCACTTGAAAAAACCCTAATGTCCGCTGCGGAACGTAACCTATCGGCTGACCAGGTATCCCGGTTTCTTGATACCCTCCCTAAGGCACTGGCGCCCGGCTTCGAGCGAATTGGAGTCCACAAGCAGCTTGCGCCCTGGTTCCAAGAGCGATGGAACCAACACGTCTGTGTTGCCATCGGACATATCTTCAACGCCCTGCCCGAACTCAAGGACAATAATGCCTTCAGATCGGCTGCGCGCTGGCTGAAGACTCGCCTCGGGGTGAAAACCCCAAGCGCGCCATCGTCGACCATTTCCCGCAAATAGTATCTTGCGTTGACCTGGGCCAACGATGGATGACAATATATATTGTAAGGCGTCCTGCGGTAGCAGACTATGCTGCTCCTGAGCAAAAAGGGAGAATTGGAAGAGCATTAAAAATGTGATAGCGCCGAACACCACCTTCCCCTAATTGTGCGTGCTGTACCGCACCGGCGCTCAGCCTGAACCTTCCAACCTGACCGACGGGCGGCAGGCCAAGGTCGAGGACGACTATCGAATTCGTGTCCGACGCGGGAGTGAAGAAGACGCCAAGCCGAAACGAACCACCAAAGCAGGACGCAGGGCTCAGCTTACGGATGACGAAGAATAGGAGGAACATTCATGACCAAAACGATTTACGGCAAGGTCCACGGTAGAACCATCGAACTCGACGAAGACCCCGGCGTGGCTGAAGGTCAGCAAGTGGAAATTACCATCAAGACCATGCCAGCCAAAAAACCGTGGGGTGAAGGGCTACGGCGTTGTGCGGGGGCGCTGGCCGACGAGTGGACCGAGGAAGATGACCGGATTCTAGAAGAAATCCATCAGGATCGGAAGCGGGATACCCGCAAGGAAATCTCTGAATGAGCTTCCTGCTGGATACGGATACCTGCTCCTTTCACTTAAAGCGACCTTCGGGGCTAATGCACCGATTCGTGCAGCATTCTGGTCGTTTGTACATCGCGACCATCGTGCTGGGGGAGCTTTACACCTGGGCGTATCACCGGACGAACCCGCCTCCGGTCATTCAGCGGATCGAGAATGACCTGCTGCCCGATGTCAAGGTGCTGGAGTTTGATTTGGACTGTGCCAAGGAGTTCGGTAGAGCGCGGGGTCAATTGTTGCAGCAGGGTATCTCCGTCAGTCCGGTGGACCTAATGATCGCTGCAGTGGCGCTGGTCCACAATCTGACGCTGGTGACACATAACACGGCGGATTACCAGAACGTCTCTGGCCTGCGGCTCGACGACTGGTTGACACCATGAATCGGTGAAACGATGATCGAGCGATGTAGCGGATAACTCGTGCAGGTGCCCGCGCCGTCGATGGCTGGCTTAGGAGAACAGCTTCACGGTGCTGATTTGCAGCGCAACCTTGCTCCGCGCGAGATGGGGCGAAGGTACGAGCCTGAAACTCGACGTTGGGATCAACGACAGGATCGAGCTGCTGAAGATTCACGTGCCCTGCCACGAGTCGGGCCACGTCCTGAACATTGCGTACAACGTGCTCTCGGGCGGGACGTGTTTCGAAGACATTGAGAGATTGCGTAATGACGAAACGTCCATGAATGCTCTGGGAGCGACGATACCAGATCCAGCCACGGCCGGCGATTTTGTGCGACGCTTGAGGCTCGATCGCTATCTATATATAGCTATATAGATAAGCCAGGAGACCTTTCGCGACCCGCTTTACCTTCTTGTCAAGCTCTGCATAATTGAGTCTGACACCCTGATGACAAACCACCAGCGCATCATTCCCAGGGTGGTTCGCAGTCGAACGAGACAGGACCTCGCCGATCGTCAGACGCAACAGCGGAGGGCCGCCTTCGCCGGAGGAATAACTCATCATTGTCAGCACGCCTTTCTGTCTCACGCGAGCGCAAACGCAGACATCAGGTGAGTATGCTTGTTACAACCAAAACTTCCGAACGGGACCGGGTATTGACCTTTGCACGCGGATGCTGGAGAGGTTCCTTATCACTTTTCCCCCTTGCGTAGCGGCTAAGGGGAGACACAACATTTCTCCCCCTTGCGTAAGCGCATAAGGGGGAGACCAAGACGTGCTGTCGTGGACAGGTCCGGCCCCCGACGAGAAGCGCAGCGTTTCACTTACCACCGGGACGAATGCTTCCGGAGATGTTGGTTCCTCTATTTCGACTCTAGATCATCCTTCTCAGGGAGCTTAGGAAATGGGGCATGCGGTTCAGTCTGGTACCATCGGGAATTAACAGCGTGCGCTGCAGCAGCTGCGGTGTGCCTCCTTTTGGATAGAAGTCGCAAAGCAGCCGATACATGCCAGGTTTCGGGAAACAGGTTTTGAAGCGAAAGCTGTAGTCCTCCGCGAGCCGCGGATGCTCGTGGAGAAAAAAGCTCAGGTCTTCACTCACGATGAAAAGGTGGAACAGTCTCTCGTGCACGATCTCGAAATCGTGTACCGGCTTGCCTGTTGCCGGTTGCGCGATCTTGAAAATTAGTTCAGCAGCGCTCCCCGTCCGGACCGCTCGGGGTTGCAGTTTCAGATCGAGGGCATATTCCAAATGGTCCGCCACGCCCAGACGCAGCTTCATGCCACAGCGTGAACAGATGCCCGGCGACGCTGCCCGAACCTCCGGATCCATGGGGCAAACATAATCCAAAGGAGCCGCTGGTTCAGGTATTTGAGCGGCAAACAGAGCAGAAAAGAGAATCAAAGAGAGCATGTCGACGTCATCTTTCTTTTTTGCTTTTCCAACGTCTCAATTTTGGCGACCGCTTGCAGCAGCGATTCTGTCCCAACCTGCTTCGGTGCGAGGCATCCGACACCCTTGCCGCCCCGATAGGCGGGTCGCATCCCCATTTGTTCACAGCAATCATGGCCCGGAGCCACAACGGCCCCTCGCGAAATTTCTCTGCGATCTACTTCAATGACTGCCGCTTTTCGGACTGTGTCGGAACCGGAGCGTCGGTAAAGAAATCCAGGGAATCGGACTGCGGGTCAATTCCCAGCTCCACAAAGCCAGCCATCATCTCTTCCTCACTCTGGAGTCCGCCCACAACCTCCGCTTTCGGATTGGGATTGTTCGGATTATTGGCGGAGTTATCCCAGGCAGCGA
>WNGL01007295.1_pt1 | contig 12986 bp, 7 predicted proteins | sample 5400591 | NCBI WGS metagenome assembly WNGL01 (sample SAMN13153377, study PRJNA577476) | soil metagenome | isolation source: 80 cm soil or saprolite under Garry oak tree replicate 1 | place: USA:California | collected 2016-06-15
GTGGAGTCTTCATCAACGGCATGACCGCCAGCGACCCGCGCCTTCCCTTTGGAGGCATCAAGCACAGCGGTTATGGCCGTGAACTCTCATCGTTCGGCATCCGCGAATTCGTCAATATCCAGACGGTCTGGATCGGGCCTGCCGCTACCGCCCAACCGGCGAAAGTCGCCACGGAGTAGTTCCAGTTTCTTCCATGGACCGGAAGAACTCCATATTAGAGTAAAACAGGCAAGGAAGATGGGCTGCTTATAAGTTTATTGTAGAAATGGAGAAAGCGTATGTCAGCAGCGAATGAGCAACAGATGAACGACTGGTGGGCAGAAGGCGACACGCCAGTACGCACCCATACCCGCGTGACGTATCTGATTGATGGCCGCACCACCATGCTTACCATGTGTCGTCATTTTTTGATGGCGCGCAAATACATCTATCTCGCCAACTGGGGGATCACCCCAACCATCAAACTTGTGCGCGGACAAGATCACCGCGCCGGTCCAGATGGCAGCCCCGAACAGGAAGCGCTGCTGGACGAATTACGCGCCGAGGGCCTATCGGAGGAAGCCATCGCCTTCTGGACGACACACGAACTCACACTTCAGAACGTGCTTGGGTATATGGTGAGCAAGGGTGTCGAGGTAAGGGCGTTGCCCTGGGATTGTTCCAATTTATTCTCCCACTACAGCCCAGAAACCGCGCAGGAGCAACTGACGGCGGTAGGCGCGATTTGCATCCTCGATGACAGCTCGCGCGGGTTGCTGCACCATCCCGTGGAGTCATTACACCAGAAAATTACCATCATCGATGGGACGCACGCCTTTGTCGGTGGTATTGATCTGCTTATTGAGCTGAACGGCGACTTTGACCGCTGGGATATGCCAAAACATCACTTCGCCAATGAATTGCGCCGGGGTGTGGATGATTTCATCCCGCATCCCTGGCACGACGCGCACACCATCGTGGAAGGGCTGGCAGCAGCCGATGTCGAACACAACTTCCGCCAGCGTTGGAACGATGTGGTAAAGCGGCACCACATGGATGATGCATTGCTTATACCGGAGCACCCCCTGCCACCTCCTGTGGAGAGCAAGAGCCTGGTGCAGGTAGTCCGTACCATTCCTGAGCATACGTATAGCTTTGACCCCAACATTGTGCGGGGCATCGCGCAGATTTACGCGAAAGCCTTTGCCAACGCGCAGCATTTCGTCTACCTGGAGAACCAGTATTTCTGGCTGCACGCGTACTACGGTTTAGATATCGCGCAGCTGGGACCCGATAGCCCCGAGATGGAGCGCAACATTCGCGAACTGGGCGCAGCCCTGCGGCGGGGAGCAACCATGTCGATTGTGCTGCCCGACCATCCAAACGTGGGTCGCGCCTTCACCGAGGCTGGCCTGGAGCGCCTGCGGCAGGAAGCGCCGGAGGCCGCGGCGCAGGGACGCATTCAGGCGTTCAGCCTCGGCACCTCAACCACCTGGGACGGTGTAGAACACTACCGGCCAATCTACGTCCACGCAAAGGTAGCGGTTATCGATGATCTCTTCTCAACGCTTGGCTCCGGCAATCTGAATAATCGCGGCATGCGTGATGACACGGAAATGAATGTCGCTACACTTGCTCCAGAGCTGGCGCGGGGACTACGCATAATGCTGACGGCAGAGCATCTTGATTTGTTTGACGAGGACGAGTTATTCACCGTTGCACGACACCTGGGCGGTCAAAGCCAGAAACCGGCTACAGAACAACGCGCGAAAGAAATCTGGGAGAACTTGCAGCAGAGATTGGGAGATCCCCTGATCGGCCTGGGAATGATGGTGGAACGCGCCCAGGAGAATCTGCGCCGCTTTAAAGCGAAACAGCCCCTGATCGGCCATCTTCTCCCATACTTATCGGAAGAAGAGGCACGACGGGAGGGACTGAATTTCCGTGAAAATCATGGCTGGATCGAGGACCCTGATGGTACGCAGGAATAACGAACCAGGGCGTGGGCTTGTCCCCGCCCTGGTGGTTCTCCGCGAATACTATTAAATCTGCTCCAGATACCTTCGGCGATCCCAGTTCGTGACCGCCTTTTCGTACTCCTTGATTTCCCAGCGGCGGGTCGCGACAAAGTGTTCGACAAAATCCTCTCCCAGGTATTCTTTGGCAAGCTCACTCTGCTCCAACAGGTCCGTTGCCACGGAAAGATTGCGGGCCAGCGGGCGAATATGACCGCGTTCAATCGCCCTGGTAACGGTGTCCTGGTCGTAGGCGTTCCCTTGCAGGCGTTCGGGCAATTCCAGTTGCCGCTCGATTCCATAGAGGCCGCTGGCAAGAGTCGCGGCGAAGACCAGGTAGAAGTTGGCATCCGCGCCTGGCACGCGATTTTCAACGCGGATGGCGCGCCGCCCATTGTTGATGATACGAATCGAGCAGGTGCGGTTATCCATGCCCCAGGTCGTGTTCAATGGCGCCCAGGTACCTTCGACATAACGCTTGTAGGAGTTGATGACCGGGGCGTATAACGCCATAAATTCTGGCAATTTCTCTAAAACACCCGCCAGGAACTGGCGCATGATGCCGGACATATGCCCCTCGGCGTTCTCGTCCCAGAAGAGATTGCGTTCGCGGCTGTGATCCCACAGGCTAACGTGGGAGTGTCCGCTGCTGCCATCTTCCTGGTCATTCCACTTCGCCATAAAGCACGCCGTCAGTCCCATCTGGTGGCAGATTTCTTTCACGCCCGCCTTGAAGAGCATGGTTTTGTCGCCGGAGGCGAGCGCGTTATCATAGCGCAGGTTCATCTCATACATGCCGGGGCCGTGTTCGCGGTTGTACCCCTCGATAAAGATGCCGTAGTCGCGCATCATACGTGCAATGCGGCCCAACAGGTGTTCGTCAGCGCTCGCCTGGCTGATGGAGTAACAGTTGAAGCCGGGATTGAGGGGCAGCAGGTTCGGCCCAAAGTCCTTTTCACGCAGCGAAACCATCGTCTCGCGGAAAAAGCGAAATTCCAGTTCTGCTGCACTCGAAGCCTCAAAGCCCATCGAGCGAGCGCGTTCCAACACGTTGTTCAGGACATAACGCGGGGAAATCGTCACAGGGTCGCCATGCTCCGTCCACAGGTCGCAAATACAGGAGGCGACATTCTCTTCCCAGGGAACAAGCGCGAAGGTGGAAAGATCGGGCTTCATAAGAATATCGGAAAATCCGTGTTCCCAGTTGCTGAACTTGAGGTTGGGAAGGACTGCTTCCGCGATATCCCAACCAAAGATCACATCACATTGCGCAAAACCATCTTCGAGCGAGTTCAGGAAGTGCTGCGCGGCTACGCGCTTGCCCCGAAAGACCCCTTCGATGTCGGATGCGCCAATCTTGACATACTCTACTTTTCCTGAGTCGACTAACTGTTTAACTTCAGCAATCTCCATGTGTTGTATTCATCCTTTCTTGGGGTAAAAGGCGCAATGATGAACCTTCAAAAATTACGAGGGTATGTAGGGACGCGATAAATCGCGTCCCGGCCCCGGTTCAATGTGCGCCTAATGGACGCGATAAATCGCGTCCCTACATCTACCATTGGTAGGCCGACGGTCTGCGATTCTCCAGGCTTGGAATCTGTGCGCGTACACGCTCGATCTGCGTAAGATCGATATCCGATAGGATAACCGTTGGCATATCTTGCGCCTGGGCAAGCACCAATCCCCAGGGGTCAACGATCATCGAGCGTCCAAAACATTGCCGGTTTGGGGGATAGCTTCCCACGTGCGCGGGCGCAACCACGTAACAGAGGTTCTCGATAGCCCGTGCCCGCAGCAGCACTTCCCAGTGATCGCGTCCTGTGTGCAGTGTGAAACCGGCAGGCACCAGAAGAATCTGTGCGCCGCGCAGGGCCAGCAGGCGGAACAATTCAGGGAAGCGCAGGTCATAACAAATCGTCAGACCAAAGGTGATACCATCAACTTCAGCAGTAACGATCTCATTCCCAGGCGCGATGCGGTCGGATTCGAAGTGCTTTTCACCGTTGGCTAGATTTACATCGAAGAGGTGTATCTTGCGATACCTGGCCACTATCTCACCATCACGATTGATGAGGACAGAGGTATTGTAGAATTTCCCCGGCAGTTCAGGGTCGCGTTCGACAATGCTCCCCCCATGCACAATCATGTGGTACCTGCGCGCCTTGTCCTGCAAACGCTCGATAAAGGGGCCGGGGATGGTTTGCGCGGCTTCATCAAAACCGGAGTAGGGGCCGAGATACGACCAGAATTCGGGCAATGCCGCAAATGCCGCGCCCATATCGGCAGCCTGATCTAAAAAATTCTCTACAGTGGACAGGTTCTCAGCCGGGTTACTGCGTGAGTTCAATTGAATAACAGCCGTTTTGAGATGCATGATCGTGGCTCCTCGCTCTGTGCAACGTGGACGCGATTTATCGCGTCCCTACGGGTATTTTAGGCAGAGTAGCATGTAGCCGACCACAGCGTCAAGTAGTAAATGTGCTATAGAGGAACGTTCAATATGGTTAAACGCTTCTATGTATATCTCGACAGCAAGCTGCCACTATGTTACACTACGAACAACATAGATAAGTAGGAGGACCTCAATGCACTCGCTTTCGATGACGAGAAAGAGCGAGATGCGCTAAGGAGGAGGTTTCAAATGTACCAGGACATACTACGAGATACAGAAATTTATCAGATAATTATGCAGGAAGGCGCTGAAAAAGAGAGTATGCTCCAATTGGAACATCAGCGCCGTACAATCTTACGCATTGTACAAACCAAGTTCCCAAAACTTGCGCGCCTGGCAATCGAGCAGACGGACTCGATTACAGACTCCGAAAAGCTGGAAGACGTGACTGTCTATATGGGCCTTGCTCAGACAGAGGATGAAGCTTATCAGTATCTCACCGGATCAAACAAGTAAGGGAAAAACTAGATCCAATTACCCGAACATAGACGGAGAGATCAGGCGTAATGTACAAACCGCCGCTGCCAGAAGACGACGCACCACACGACATCCCGGAGTTTTCTTACCCTCCAAGAAGGCGTAAAGAGCAGAAGTCTGTGCCTCGCCCCTTGGCGCGTAAACGCGCGCCAGAGGACTATAACGAAGACGAACGCCCAGGGGAACCGATAACTCGACGAGCTTCGTTATTGCGCGAAAAACAGCAGCAGAAGCAACAGAACCAGACGTCATCTGAAACTTCGCAGCACGAGACAACAGAAAAAGCGGGATCGAGGTCCAAGGCGCGTCCACCGCGAGGTGAGCACGGTGATCCAGGCAAGATACTGGTTACGCCAAACCGCCGTTCCTCCAACGTCTATGTGCCGCAGGAAGCGATGCCAGTTACACGAAGGAACCGCACACGCGGTCGCTCCGGCACTCGTTCATGGCGTTCACAGGCACGGCCAGTCTTCACTCGTAAGCAGGTAATAATGGGGGCTGCCGCTGTCGCATTGATCCTGGTCCTACTCATCCCTTTCCTCATAAAAGCCAATCACACGGAAACAACCGTCTCTTCAAACACACCTTTTGCAGGCAGCACCCAGGCGGTTGGTTTTAGCGGGCAGCCGCTCCCCAATCACGAGTTGATCATCACGCCGCAAGATACCGATCATCCGGCCCCGCCAGTTATGGCAACATCCGCCTATCTGCTCGATGCCGGTACAGGCGATACACTCTACGCCTACAATCCGTTCATGCACCTGCCCATGTTGAGTACTACTAAACTGATGACAGCATCGCTGGCGATAGAGCAGGCAGGTGATCATCTCGATCAGAGAATCACGATTACAGGCGCCATGAACCGCGATATGAACCAGCTCAGTGCCGATAGCGCACTCTTCGGCATCAAACAAGGGGAGATCTATACCTTACGTGACCTGCTCTATGGGCTGCTCTTCCTCTCCGGCAATGACGCGGCTATCGCCATCGCCGACGCGCTGGGAGGCAATCTGCAAAACTTTGTGGCAGAGATGAACCAGAAAGCGCAGCAATTGGGCATGTATGATACCCATTTCATGAATCCCCACGGCTTACTGCAAACAGGGCAATATTCCTCCGCTCACGACCTGTCGCTGCTGGGCAAATATAGCATGAGCCTGCCAGCGCTGCACACCATCAGCGGCGCAAACGCCTACCATATCCCCCAGGGCGGGAACCATCCAGAGCGTTTCCTCATCAACGAAAATCAATTTCTCTGGTGGTATCCAGGTGTAGATGGCGGAAAAACAGGATACGATGGGCAATCCGATTTTATCCAGGTGATGTCCGTCACGCGCAACCATCATCACCTGGTCGGCGTCGTCATGAACACCGACAACTGGTGGACAGACATGCGCGACCTGATGAACTGGGGCTTTGACTCGTTCAACTGGATTTCGCCGCACGATGTGGATATGCAGCACCCCATCCCCTATGACTCCCTGTGGAACTACTTCGCCAAGGATACAAAGGATTACACCGTGCCGACAGCAGATCATGGCCGCTACTATGTCTTTACCGGCTTTAGTATCACCGGGTCGATCATGAAGTACTTCGATGCGCATGGAGGATTAAAGACCTTTGGCTACCCCACGAAAATGCTGACGGCGTCCAGCAGTTCGCTCATCAGCCAGCAGTTTGAACACGGCGCCATCCAGTGCGACCTGGCCATCAACCTGTGCCAAAAAGTTTGAATACCACCCATTTCTTCAGGTAAGAACGTTGAAAGTCTTAGAGAGTCTGCGAATGATTTCCAGGGCGACTTTTGCGGTCGCCCAATGCGCACCAACCGAAGCTGGGAAACCAGGAACATACAGATGTTGATGGGCTTGTTCTATTTTGTTATAATGCACGCAACAATTAATAAAGAATGTCTGAGGTATGAAATCTCATGGTAAAAGAAGCTATACAGAATGGCAATAGCACCATCGCCCCGCCATCGGGCATAGGCAGAGGGCGGCTGGCGGTCGCAATTTCGGCAGGAAAACTGGTTGGCGCCACGGGTCGCCTGTTGCGCGTGAGCGGCGGCACAAGTTTGCCCGGCATGGTCGCGCGGCGCATCGACCCAAATATCCTGAAATCCGTGATTGGTGCCAGCAAAGCAAAGAAAATCGTCATCACCGGCAGCAATGGCAAAACCACCACCTCGCGCATGACCGCCACGATCGCCAAGCAATGCGGCCAGCACGTTTCCCATAACCGCTCAGGTTCTAACCTCGTCCAGGGCGTAACATCCGTTGCCGTCAACTTCGCCAATATCTTTGGACGGCTTGACAGCGATGTGCTGCTCTTCGAAGTCGATGAAGGCACCATGCCCCTTGTCGTACCGGAGGTCCAGCCCGACGTGGTAGTAATCACCAACATCTTCCGCGACCAGCTCGATCGCTACGGCGAAATCTACTCCGTCGCCAACGCCCTCAATAAGGTGATTGAAGACCTGCCCGCATCCTGCACCGTGCTGTTAAATGGCAACGATCCCCAGGTCGCCAACTTTGGGCAGCATACGAAGGCCAAACTCCTATTCTTTGGATTGGAAACGACCGAAGTGGGCGTGCCAATGCCTGAGCAATCAGCCGATGTGATTCGCTGCATTCATTGCCAGGAAGACCTGCACTACGAAGTGGCCTACCTCTCACACCTGGGCCTGTATCGTTGCCTCAACTGCGGCTATGCGCTTCCTCCTCTTGACATCGCTGCTACCGTCGTCAAACCAGCGCCCGACGGTCAAGGCCCAACACACGTCGAATTGCGCACGCCGCAGGGGAATATGACGCTCGACATCTCCCTGCCCGGTCTGCACAACGTCTACAACGCGGCAGCCGCCACCGGCGCTTGCCTGGCCATCGGTCTAGAGAAGGAGAAGATGCCCACCGCGCTCGCCAACATGCAGACCGCCTTTGGCCGCCTGGAGAAAATCACAGCGGGCGATCAGACCATCTACCTATCTTTCGTAAAAAACCCCACCTCGTTCAACCTCATGCTGCGCTTGATCGCGCAACATCCCGGCAAAAAACACCTGCTGCTGGCTGCCAGTCACACGCTAGTTGATGGCGAAGACTTTTCCTGGCTATGGGATGTCGATGTGGAAGCTGCAACAGGTAACATCGCCGATGTCGTATGCAGCGGCAACCGCCCGGACGAACTCGTCATGCGCCTGAAATACGCCGATGTTCCCACCGACAAAATCACCTCGATCATCGACCGCGGAGCAGCCCTGGATGCCGCCCTCAAAAATGCAGGCCCCGGCGGCACAATCTACATCATGTCCAGCTACACCCCTACCATTGAACTGCGGCGCATCATGAGCAAACGCGGCTGGGTTAAGCAATTCTGGGAAGAGTGAGGTACCCACCTATTTTGCTTTGAATGCTTGTACAACGGCATCGATGTTTTAGAACGGCGCATCCTCTTCCACATCTGCGAAGAAACGTTCGACCTCTTGTATATCGTAAGCCCTGCGCGCAGGCGGCAGCGCATTGATGACCAGCTTGCCATAGCCCTTTTTATGCAGGCGTGAATCGAGGATGGCCATCACACCGCGATCATCGTGGGTGCGCAGCAGCCGCCCCAGGCCCTGTTTCAGGCGCAGCACGGCCTGGGGCAGCACGTAGCTCCCGAACCAGTCTTCGCCCCTGGCTTTCATTTGCGCCACGCGCGCCTCCTGGACGGGGTCGTCGGGCGGGTCAAAGGGCATTTTATCGATGACGACCAGCGACAGGGCTTCTCCGGCGATATCAACGCCTTCCCAGAAGCTTTTCAGGCCGAAGAGAACAGCTCCTTCGGACTCGCGAAACTCGCGTACCATCTCGATGCGTGTCATGTCACCCTGGCGCAGCAGGCGGTAATTGGAGCGTTGAGGAAGGCGCATAACGAATTCCTGGAACACATCGTTCAGCATGCGTTTGCTGGAGAAGAGCAGGAAGGCCCGGCCACGCGAGGCTTCGACCAGGTGCATCATTTCATCGGCGATGGCTTTCGTATAGGCAATCGAATCGGCGCCGGTGCCATACACGGGTTGTGGCAGGTGACGAGGCAGGTAGAGCAGGGCGTTTTTTTCATAGTCGAAGGTCAGTGGCAGGATGCGCTCTTGCACATCCGGGTAGTTTTTGTGGTCAAGGCCTACGCGCCTGCGGAAATACACAAAGGTGGGGCCCTTGTCTTCCGGGTTAAGCGGGTTCGTCCCGACGGTCGTCAGAGTCGCGGAGGTAGCGACGACGTGGGTTTTGTCGAAGAGGTGTTCGCGCAGCCACAGTGTCACATCGAGTGGGGCAGCCGATACTTCCAGGGGGGAGATGCGCTTGCCGTGTGTCGCAACGCGCTCGACATAGTAGACAAATTTGTCGGGCTGCTTGACCGAGAAGACGTGGCGGATACTCTGCGCGAGTGTGTTGGTACGATTCACCAGTTTATTGTACAGTGTCTCCTCTTTTTCGGACATATAGAGGGGGCGCTGCATTTCGAGCGATGTTCCCAGTTGCTCGATCAGGGAGGCCAGTTTTAGCCCGTTCTCCAGTGGTTCACGCAGGTTAGCGCGTCCTTTGAAGCCAGGGTCGGCCACTCGTTCCAGGTCATCCCAGGCGACCATCAACTGCTCTTTTACCTGTTCCTGGAGACTGGCCGCGCTATGCTCTCGCAGCCGACGCAATGCCAGCAGCGCATATACCTGCGATTGATTGACAGTGGTAGTAAAGGCGCGGGTGGCCTCTTCTTCGAGGTGGTGCGCTTCGTCCACTACGATGACTTCGCGTTGGGGCAAGACATGCCCATTGGTGGCCGCATCGAGCAAGAGCAGCGTGTGGTTGACGACGATGACCTGCGCCTTCTCCGCCCGCTCCTTCATCTCACGTACATAGCAGCTAGAGAAGAAGTTGCACTCAGTCCAGGCGCATTGATCCCGGTCAGCATTGACCCTCCCGCGCAATTCACCTGGAACAGAGAAGCCGAGGGTTTCAAAGTCGCCGGATATGGTTAACTCAAACTCTTTGACCACGTTAAGCAGGCGCGTAAAATCAACATTCTTGCTGGCTGCGAATTCGTTCTTGCGTTCATCTTCCAGGCGGTCAAGGCAGATATAGTTGCCCATGCCCTTGACCAGTGCGGCCTCAAAATTCTGGACGTTTTTCTTGACGAAAGGGATGTCTTTGAAGAAGAGCTGCTCCTGTAGCGCTTTGTTGGCGGTGCTGATGATGGCTCCCCGGCCTGAACGCACAATCGGCAGCAGGTAAGCCAGGCTGTTGTGCGTAGGAATCATTGACCGGCCAGCGAGGTACAGATGACTTTGAGAATCGACCTGAATGCAGCGTACTGGGCGTGTAGGTACTTCGTGGACCGCGGTAACGTAGCGGAAGCGATTGCGTTCGGGGGTGTAATCGCGGAGTCGCTCCTGCCGAGTGTTTGCCTTACGCGGTAGTTGGAAGACCGGTTCCTCTGTTGTGAATGATAGCGTCCATTTGGGGCCACAGTCTTTCTCTTTTAACCGCGCGCGTCCATTACGAAGTGTAGGCCGGAAGCCAAGCGAACAGGCCAGTTCAAACACATCCTGTGCGAGCCGCGGGCTTGTCGTTGTAAACTCGATAGCCCCGGTATGACTAACTGTGCCGTCGGTATCGAGGAGTCCGGCAAGAAGGGCGCGGCGCTGCTGTTCTGAGGATCGCAAATAAATTGTCGGGATGTGCTTGTTACGTAGAAGCCCGAGCGCGCGCAGGCGACCGGTCATACCGGGCTGCCATCGGCTCACAGCTTTACCATTCTCGTCATCAACTGCGTACAGGTAAGGATGGCTTTTTAGAGATCGAACAGTATAACCATCTTTCTCAATTTCAGTAATGAGAGCTGGATCGGCGGTTGTTATCTGGTTGTTGTAGCTACTACCGTCACCGAGCCAGACACCGAGGAAATATGGCGCGATAGGAAGGTCCACCTCAGGGAGTTTGAGAGGATCGGCGACGGCGATGGCATGGTTGGCTCTTGGAGTTGAGTCAACCGTGAGCGTGGCTCGCATTTTCTCGGTAGTGACAAGAGTGTATGCTCGTTTATCCCTATGCTGTTCGATCAGGTCTTTCGTCAAGCGATCTTTCACAGCAGCGAGAAGCGCCAGGTGTGGATAGCGTGCGGGTCGCATATTGGAGTTGACGGGTCCTATCTGACGAGCAGCTTGATAGACGCTCCAGCGATGGCCTCCGATGAGTTCTACTGCCTCGGTTACCGAGAGTACGTTGTCTTTTGAGGAGAGAGCGATGATCTGCTCAAGCAAGAGAAGCTGGTCCAGGGTAACGAAATTTTTCGCTCTATATATATTCGACCTCGGTCGTTTATGCCATTCCCGATCTAAAGCTGTGTAAGATGCCCATTCATGCTCGGCATCTGCAATCAGCGACGAGCCATCGCTGAATAGGACCTCATAGCATTTATGATCGTGCATTATATCAAATGCTACTGTGACACGGGTTGGGTATCCCTTCTCGTCAAATACATAATCACCTGCAACGAGATCGCCCATGCGCTTCCAACCAGCTGGCGTTGGAATAGGTGTGTCTACGTCAAGCGCCTTTCCTGTTCCCGTACTCGCTTCAATGATAGCGTGTTGTTCCTCGATCAAGGCCCTGGCGACCTCTCTGGCCATCTCGACCTGCGCGGCTCGCTCCTCATAACCACCCAGGCGTTTCGAGAGAATACCGCCCTGGAGCAGGTCGGTGGTGACAATGTTGTGCAGGTTGGTGATGCTCCCGGTTGAAAAACGTTTGACCTTTGGTCTGTCGTCTTCCCGCGTGGTAGAGGTTTCTTCGTCGTCGTCGTCAGCATTTGACGGCGATGCGGGCGAGGACGACGAGGGCGCGATAAATCGCGCCCCTACACCGGTATCATCATTTGATGAGGGTAATGGTGTTTTGGGTGTGGGCGCGATGAAGCGTGTCCCTAGATTGGCGTCGTTTTCTGTAGGGGCGCGATTTATCGCGCCCTTGTTCCCCTTCTCGTCTTTACTGTCGCCTTCCCTGGTTTTAGAGATCGAAGGTGCCGGTGGTGCCGTTGCAATGGCGGGCGGTCCAGAAAAACCCATCAATGCGCGCAGGTACTCGTATGCGAAGGTGTGGGTATGCGAGAAGCGCTCTACCGGGTCGGGCGCGAGGGCTTTTATGATTACCTGCTCGACGGCTGGCGAGATATCGCTGTTCAGGCCGCGGGGCGCGGGAAGTGGTTCGTGTAGTTGTTGTTGTAGAAGCGTTTCGCGTTCGGTTGCGCTGTAGGGGCGGCGTCCACACAACCATTCATAGACCATAACGGCCAGCGCGTACTGGTCACTCGTGAGGGTAGGATTGTCTTGCAATTGTTCGGGCGCCATATAAAGCAGGGCGGCTGGCTCTTGATACTGCGGTTGCAATAGATCCGGCGGCATAGGTGAGAAGCCAGTCAGCAGGATTTGCCTGGATTCATCCAGAAGGATGTTGCCCGGATGGAGGGCGCCATGCTGAATATGCATGGTGTGCGCATATTGTAAGGCGTCCGCGATGGGCGATAGGATGCGCTTGACCTCGTCTGGTTTCTGGCATTGCCCGGCGGGGAAGTGTTCGCGGATGCTCTTGCCTGTGACATATTGCATGACCAGGTAGCCCTGGGGAGATTGTTGCTCGCCATTTGCTTCATCAGCCAGCAGGCCGTAGTCCACAACCTCGGCGATGTTTCGATGCTTCAATTTTTTGAGCGATTTCGCGCGTGTTAGAAAAGCTTCCCTGGCTTCATCCGTTGTAAGAGGCAGAGGGTAGACGTGAATGGTGATGTAGTTTTTGGTGCGCACCTGGTGTTTCCCTAGATAGACGCTCCCCTGCGGGCCGTCGTGAAGCAGGCGAATGATGGCAAACGACCCGATGTGCTGCGGCGCGGCATCTCCCATAATGAGTAGTCTCTCTCCCCCTGAATCTGAACCAAATTAGGAACGGATGTTTGTGTTGCACGAAAGGTATTATACCATAGCTGAGAAGTGGAAATATCGGGTGTCCTGAGTTTATGCCACTACTATTAAGATT
>WNGL01012611.1_pt2 | contig 12985 bp, 9 predicted proteins | sample 5400591 | NCBI WGS metagenome assembly WNGL01 (sample SAMN13153377, study PRJNA577476) | soil metagenome | isolation source: 80 cm soil or saprolite under Garry oak tree replicate 1 | place: USA:California | collected 2016-06-15
AAGAGGAGTTTTCAATTTACCTGGAGATCCGAAGGCTTTGTGTCCGAAAAAGTAAGAGCATTGGTAACCGGTGCGGGTGGTTTTATCGGCCACCATTTGGTGAAGTATCTGGTTGAGCGCGGCTACCAGGTGCGCGGCGTCGATGTCAAAGAACCAGAGTATGAGCCGACCGCGGCGCACGAATTTGAGCTGCTCGATCTGACCAGGTGGGAAAACTGCCTGCAGGCTACGCAGGGCATCGATGAAGTATATGGACTCGCGGCTAACATGGGCGGCATCGGATTCATCGAGAGCCACAAGGCAGAGATCGTTCGGGACAACACTTTGATGAATCTGCAATCGATCGAGGCGGCGCGCACCAACGGAGTGAAGCGTTATCTCTACACTTCGAGCGCCTGCATCTATCCCGGTTATCTACAAAAAGACGCGGACGTGACGCCGTTGAAAGAAGAGCATGCCTATCCGGCTGACGCTGAAGATGGTTACGGTTGGGAGAAGCTTTACATGGAACGCGTCTGCCGCCACTACACGGAAGATTTTGGATTGGACACGCGGGTAGTTCGCTTCCATAACATTTTTGGACCGTTGGGGACGTATGACGGCGGTCGCGAGAAATCACCGGCGGCAATCTGCCGCAAAGTCGCGCTGGCGAAAGCCGTCGATGAGATCGAAGTGTGGGGCGATGGCGAGCAGACGCGGTCGTATTGCTACATCGATGATTGCGTCGAAGGCATTTACCGCTTGATGCGCAGCGATCATCGCGATCCGATCAACCTCGGTCAGGACCGCATGATCACGATCAACGAGCTGGTCAACATCGTGTCTGGCATTGCCGGGAAGACGATCCGCAAGCGCTACGATTTGACCAAACCACAGGGCGTTCGTGGCCGCAACAGTGACAACACGCGTTTGCGCGAGGCGCTGAACTGGGAGCCGCGAATTTCTCTCGAAGATGGTCTTGAGCGCACGTATCATTGGATCGCCGGTGAGTTAGCGAAGAGGGTCGCAACTGTTGGCGCCGAAGCGTGAACTGTCACGCAGACTCCCTGGTCTGCGGCGCTTCCGGCGTAGCCTTGTAGAGCAGGGCGCGGGACTCGCGGCAGTCTGCGGTATGATCCTTCCGCAATATCCCCACAGCAGATGAAAATCAGCGTTATCATTCCCGTCCGGAACGAAGAAGAGTCGATAGGTTCATTACTCGATGCGCTGCTCAGCCAATCGCTTCCGCCAACCGAGATCGTGATCACCGACGGTGGCTCGACTGACTCGACCGCGGTGATTATTCAAAACTATATCGACCAGGGCGCGCCGGTCCGTCTGATTCGCACGACCAGAGCGCTACCCGGCCGTGGTCGCAATCTCGCGGTCGCGCATTCCTCCTCTGAATGGCTGGCTTTTATGGATGCGGGCGTCCATCCAGATAAGAAATGGTTAGAGTTTCTCGCCGAAGCAGTGGCGCCCGAGTCCGCCATAGATGTTGTTTACGGATCCTATGAGCCCAGAACTGACACATTCTTCAAAGAGTGCGCCGCCATCACTTATGTTTCACCGTTAACGGAAGTAGAAGGGTCGATGATGCGCGAACGGTTTATCGCTTCCGCGCTAATGCGCCGCGGCGTTTGGGAAACCGTCGGCGGTTTTCCAGAACATCTGCGATCAGCGGAAGATCTTCTGTTCATGAAAAAGGTCGAGGCGACGGACTTTCGGATCGCTCTTGCGCCGCGAGCAATGGTCCAATGGGATTTGCAACCAAACTTCTGTCGCACCTTCAAGAGATTCACGATCTACGCGCGCAACAACATTCGCGCGGGATTGTGGCGCGAATGGCAAAGACCGATCCTGGGTCGTTATCTGGTGCTGATGATCCTGGCTGTGGTGGCGGTCATTCTTGGTTGGTGGTGGCTAACCGTACCAGTGGGGCTTTGGTTGTTGATGTTATTGGCGCGCGCCGTAGTGGCCATCCGGCGAAACCGCCACTGTTATCCGGCGAGTCTCAGTCGCAATCTTTTGCGCCTTACGATACTCATGCCGTTGATCGCTGTGCTCGATCTAGGATCGATCATCGGCAGCATCCAATGGGTGCTAACTGACAAGCTTGGCCTCAAAAGCGAAGCTGTGAACGTGGGCCATGGCACTTGAAGAAGCGGGCGCAATTCCCGCGCTCCCAGGATCACTTGAAGGCAGACGCGTACTCTTCATCTCGTACAATGGGATGTTGGATCCTCTGGGCCAGAGCCAGGTGATTCCGTATTTGCGACAGTTAAGCAAGCGAGGCGTGCAGTTTACTTTGCTGAGTTTCGAACGGGCCGGCGCTTTTCGGTCAGATGGTCAGGTAAAGAGCGCTGCGCTGCGCGGGCAACTCGCTGAAGATGGTATCGAGTGGCACTGGCTGCGCTATCACCAGACGCCGTCGCTGCCGGCCACGATGTATGACGTTGCCAACGGTGTGCGTTATGCGAGAACGCTCGTACGCCGCAACCGGATCGAGCTGGTCCATGCACGCAGCCACATTCCAGCGACGATTGCCCTCGCCTTGATGAAGCGCTTCGGTCTAAAGCTAATCTTTGATGTGCGCGGTCTGATGGCCGACGAATATGTCGACGCCGATCACTGGCGAACGGGAAGCGTCCCGTATCGATTGACGAAGGCGATGGAGCGCCGCGCGCTGGCTGCCTGCGAGGGCATCGTGACGCTGACCGAGAAGATTTGGCCGATCATTCGTGAGTGGGACGGGCTGAGCAATCGCGAAGTGATTCACGAGGTGGTGCCTTGCTGCGCGGATCTTAAGTTGTTCAAGTTCAGTCAGGACGATCGTCGGCAACGACGAGCCAAATTGAATTTCGCAGATCGTTTTGTCGTCGTATATTGCGGCTCGATTGATGGTTGGTATTTGACGGAAGAGATGATTGACTTCTTCGTCGAGATGTTGAAACAAAAACCCGATGCGCATTTTCTGTGGCTAACGCAAACAAGGCACGAGCGCGTGCGGAGCTTGATGCAAACACGAGGGATTTCCGAGAGTAATTACACCGTGATCGCCGCGGTGCCGCAAGATGTGCCGTCGTATCTATCGGCCGGCGATGCGGGATTGGCTTTCATCAAACCCTGCTTTTCCAAGCTTGCTTCGTCGCCGACGAAGTATGCTGAGTATCTCGCTTGCGGTCTGCCATTGATCATTAACGCGGGCATTGGTGATTCTGATGCGCTCGTAACGCGCGAAAGGGCCGGCGCGTTGGTCAGGGATTTCAATGAAGCGGAGTACCAGAAAGCCCTGACGACGGTCGCGGGCCTGGCGGACGTGGCAGAAACACGGAACAGAATGCGTGATGTGGCCGAGCGGCTCTTTGACGTGCGCACGGTCGGAGCTGAACGGTACGCTCGCTTATACGAAAGAGTTTTGAATGTCGCAAACTGATCGATGAGCTTCTTGACAACCGGGGCAATGAAGAGTGTTCAAAATCCTTTCAGTTGAGGTTGGACAGGAACCGGGCGCAAACCCCGGGAGTCGGGAGTCTCTTAGTTCCTGAACGCTTATGAAGGTGCTAGGTTTATCATCGTATCCAGTCGAAGCGGCCTGCGCTCGGTACAGAATGGAGCAATTTGTCGGGCCGCTGGCCGAACGCGGTATTACTTTAACCACCCGTGCTTTTCTTGATTCTCAGCTCTTTGAACAGCTCTACCGGCGCGAAGCTTTCATCCGAACCGCCATCGGCCTTTTCAAGCCGGTCTTGCTACGCCTCAGAGATGTCGTAACCGCGAGTCAAGCCGATGTGGTAATGGTCCAACGCGAAGCGATGGTGTTCGGCCCGCCGCTCGTCGAGTGGCTGGTGACGCACGCTTTCAAGCGGCCGATGGTGCTGGATTTGGACGACGCAACTTACGTCTCATATACTAGTCCTACCTACGGCAGCCTGGGGAGAACCTTGAAATGGTTTAGTAAGACGGACGACTTGATTCGCTGGGCGGCAATAGCAACTTGCGGTAACCGCGCCATTGCCGAGTACGTCTCGAGCCAGGGCACGACCGCGCGAGTAATACCAACCGTCGTCGACACCGAAGTGTTTCGCCCGGCGGAAGACCGTTCCGAAGATACGCTGGTAGTTCTGGGCTGGATCGGTACGCACTCGACGTTTCCTTATCTGGAATCTGTCTTCCCGGTGCTGGAGGAGCTGGCAAAGACCAATCGCTTTCGACTCAAAGTTGTTGGCGCCGGCAAGGACGAGATTAGGATTCCGGGGGTCGAGGTAGAGAACCTACCATGGAAGCTCGAGCGCGAGATACAGGACTTTCAATCGATCGATATTGGCTTGTACCCGATTGACGCCGCCTTATACTCGGGCAAGTGGGCCGCGGGAAAGTCAGGCTTCAAGGCCGTTCAGTATATGGCCGTCGGCGTTCCTTACGTCGCGACTCCAGTTGGCAGCTCGGCCGAAATCGGAGAAGTTGGGACGACGCACTTTTTCGCTTCGACTGGTGACGAGTGGCGCGACGCTTTGAAGGAATTGATCGTTGATTCCGATAAGCGAAAGTGGATGGGCGCAGCGGGCCGCCGTCACGTTACCGAGCACTACGCATTGCCGGCGCAGGCGGACAAGCTCGCCGCGGCGTTACGCGAAGCGGCGCAGAAAGCTTAGAACGGTCCAGGAGATCTATTTGCGAACGAGCAAATTCAAGCTGGCCATGCTGGCCTGCGTCGCGCTGCTGCCATCGTTTCTGAAGCGACCATGTTACCGGCTTTTTTTTGGCTACAGCATTGGCAAACGAGTACGTGTCGGTCTCAGCATAATCGATGCCCACGAATGCCGGATCGACGACGACGTGCGCATCGGGCACCTTAACGTTATTATCCGAGTAAGGAAGCTGACCATTGGAGACCACGCGCACATCGGTTACGTGAACATTATACGTGGAGGTGATGAAGTCCGCCTCGGTCGCTTCTCGGAGATTATGCGCTTGAACGAGATCAACTCGATTCCCGATCCCGAAGTGGTCAATCCGGTCGAGCCGCGTTTCCTCCTGGGTGATGGCAGCATCATCACGACGGGCCACAAGATAGATTTTACGGATCGAGTTGAGATCGGTCGCCGGACAATTATCGGAGGACGCAATTCATCCCTGTGGACGCACAATCGGCAGCGAACGCGCCCGATCGAAATCGGCTCGCTTACTTATGTGGGTTCGGAGATACGCATCGCTCCGGGCGGCTCAGTGCCTTCACGTTGTATTGTCGGGATAGGCTCGGTGATTACGGGCGAGCTCAGCGGTGAGGACCAGTTGATCGCAGGTGTTCCGGCGAAAGCGATCAAGGAACTGAGTGACGAAGACAAGTTTCTGATCGAGCGGAAGACGCGAAGAGATTTGCCGGAAAATATTTGAGGTAACGGCTACCGGCGTGAACAGCATTCTGACATTTTTTGCGTTGCTGCTTTCGGCATTCATCATCTTGCTCGTGCCCAGTCTGGTCTCGCCTTACGTCCCCGTTTACGGTCCTTTCACCATTACCGACGCCTCTAAGGCAGTCTTGCTTTGTGGCGCCCTGGCGGGAGTAACAGGCTGGCTTGCTTATCGGACCGGGACCCACGGGGCATTTCTGCTAAAGCTCTTCCTGTCCGCTTTACTCCTGCGAGTGTTTATCGCCACGGCCATATTTGTCTTTAACGGACAGAGTTTCTTCGGCGGCGATGCGACGACCTACGACTTTGTTGGTAGTTATCAGTTGAGCGCCTGGGGCGGCGACAGGTTCGCCCAGTCACAAGTGGATCGATTCATCGGCAAAGGACTCGGGTCAGGTTGGGGCATGGTGTATTTGGTTGCCGGCCTTTATGGCATCATTGGTCGAAACATGCTCGCAGTGCAGTTTCTGAATGCCGTGCTGGGTGCGGCCACGGCTGCGATAATTTTCCTGTCTGCCCAGGAGGTGTTTGGCAACACAAGGGTCTCTCGTTTGGCCGCGATAGCGGTGGCGTTTTATCCGTCGCTGGTTCTGTGGTCGTCGCAGGGATTGAAAGACGCTCCAATCGTTTTCCTGCTGGCACTCTCGATTTTGGCTACTCTTAAGCTGGGCCAGAAGTTTAATACGAAGTACCTGGTAGTGCTGATCGCCTCGCTCTTCGGCCTGTTGAGTCTACGGTTTTATGTCTTCTATATGATTCTGGTAGCGATCGGAGGAGCATTCCTGATCGGCATGCGCGCCATTACGGCAACGAGCTTTGTGCGTCAGTTTTTGATCATTATTGTTTTGGGGTTGTCGCTCACTTACCTGGGTGTGACCAGATATGCGAACGTGCAAATGGAACAATACGGCACATTGGAAGTTGTCCAACGCAGCCGGCTGGACGCTTCGAGACGAGCAGACTCGGGTTTCCAAAAAGACGTTGACGTATCAACCACGGAAGGCGCCCTTTCCACGATTCCCGTGGGCCTGCTCTATCTACTCTTTGCGCCGTTTCCCTGGCAGCTCGCTTCTTTGCGCCAAAGCATTACGCTTCCCGAGATGATCGTCTGGTGGGCGTCCTTTCCCATGCTGGTGTTGGGCTTTTGGTTTTCGATCAAGTATCGGATGCGCCAGATCTCTCCGATTCTTGTTTTCTCAATCATGCTCTCGCTGGCTTATTCCGTCTTTCAGGGAAACGTCGGCACTGCCTACCGTCAGCGCGCGCAGCTGCTGGTTTTCTACTTCATCTTTGTCGCGGTGGGGTATGTGCTGATGCAGGAGAAGCGTGAGGAGAGAAAACGTCAGGAGCTGTTGGCGCGTCAGGAATTGATGGCCAGGTCGGTTGCCTCATCGCTGGCTGAACGCCCGTCCGGCAATCTCTGACCGGACTTGAGCAGGAACGTTCAGGCCTTCTTGCTCAAACGTTGAAAGCCACTTCGTCGGTTTGCCCTTCCACTGCCGGTGGCGTCACCACGCTGTTCTGGTAGAGCGTTTCATATCTGGCGACTACAGAAGAAAGTGAAAACAGCTCTTCCTGAGTCTGTGGTGGAGATCTGCGTCAAAACTCTAAAACTTATCGGACATCATTTTTACGAAGCGATGGTCTATCAAGTATTCGAGAATCAGACGAGCGTTCCCTTCCGGCGGTCTATTTATTGTCTCCAATCTTATCTCTGGATGGTGTGGGGGTTCGTACGGATCATCGATGCCGGTAAAATTCCTGAGCTCTCCGCGACGAGCCTTGGCGTAGATTCCCTTTGTGTCGCGCCTTTCGCACTCCTCCAACGGAGTATCGACGAAGACTTCAACGAACCTGTCGTTCCCTACCATGTTTCTGACATCATTTCGGGTGGTGCGGTAAGGGCTCACCGCCGCGCACACGACCGTTCCGCCGTGGCGCACGATCTCCGCCGCGACGAAACCAATGCGCCGGATATTCAGATCGCGATCTTCTTTGCTGAACCCCAGCCCTCGGGAAAGATGCGTGCGCACGACGTCGCCGTCCAAGACTGTAACTTGCCGCCCGTGCTCTTGCAGGAGCACCGTCAGCACTTCGGCAGTAGTAGACTTCCCGGCGCCACTCAAACCTGTAAACCAAATGCACACGCCCTGCTTGTGTCGTGGTGGAAATGTCTCTCCGAGAATCTCGGCGACTTCGGGTCGAGTAAACCAGGAGGGCAGTGGCCGGCCGTTTTGCAGATACTGATCTCTGACCTGTGTGCCAGAGAGAGAAGCGGTCCGGCTGCTTTCCGCCAGCCGGGCAACTTCCTCGTACCGATCTTCGTCCGGTAGGTAGACAAACTCCCTGAACGGCAACACCTTGACGCCGATCTCTTCGCTGAATTGTTGGACCAGCTCCTGCGCCGCATAGGGTTCATAGAAAGGCCTGGCGTGCGAGTCGACACCGGGACTGGCGTGGTCCCTGCCGATGATCATGTGGTTGGCGCCGTAGTTCCGGCGGATCAGCGTATGCCACAAGGCTTCGCGTGGTCCACCAAGACGCATGGCCAGCGGCAGCAGCGACAGCAGAATGCGATCAGGCGCGTAATAGTTGTCGGCCAGCACGTTGTAGGTGCGCACGCGTGTGTAGTGGTTCACGTCTCCGGGCCTGGTCAAACCGACGACGGGATGCAACAGCAACACACCATCCACCTCTTCAATGGCACGTTTGGTGATCTCCTCGTGAGCGCGATGCAGCGGATTGCGAGTCTGAAAGGCCACGACGTTGTTGTAGCCAAACTGCTCCAGCCGCGCGCGAGTCTCGCCTGGTGTTAGTCGCAGCCCGCGAAAGTCGTAATGCCGCGGCAATTGAATCACGCGCAAAGGGCCCGAGAGGTTCAGTTTGCCGTGAGCGTGCATCTCTGCCACAAAGGGGTGGCGCAGATCGTTCGTAGCAAAGACGCGTTCGGCAACACGGGCCAGATCCCATTCATAGATCTCTTCGATGTTCATTACCGCAAGCAACTCGTTTCGTGAATCTCTCAGGGCCACGTCGGCGTCGAGCCGCACGGTTGGCCGAGCTTCGACTGGCAGCGTCACAGGAATGGGGAAGATGTGTCCGCTCGTCAACCGCATTTCATCCACGACTCGCTCATGATCGGCGCGCCCCATGAATCTATCGAGTGGCGAGAACGCTCCAGTTGCCAACAACTCAAGATCGCAAACCGCGCGTTCAGACAATTGGATTGACGGAAGACGACTGGCGTAAGTCTTTAGTTCAAGCACTTCTGCTTCGGGAACTTTGAGATCGATAAGACTGCCACCATAGGGAGAGATCAGTTCAGCGATAGTGGTGTGTTCGCCTGGGGCCAACGTTACTCACCTTTCCGAGAGCGAAGATCAAAAGGAAAATGTTACCAGCAATCCGGATCAGCCCAGTCGAGCCAGTCGTTTTAGCGCGGCGCGGGAAAGTGGACGCGCTTTTGCGGTGCGGGCTCTTACCAGAGCTAACGCGCTTTCGTAAACACCCTGGTATTGGGCAACTGCTGCGTCAAGAGCGTAGTGTTCGATAATTCTGGTACGCGCCATTGCTCCCAGGGCTCCGCAACGTTCAGCGCCGCTGGCCACCAGTTCTTCAATTGCCGCAGCCAGGGCTGCTGCATTCCTGGGCGGCACCGTGCGCCCAGTCGGACCTACAATGTCCGGCAAGTCGCTAACAACCGTTACCACGCAGGGCACTCCCGAAGACATTGCTTCGCCGACCACGTTCGGAAAGCCTTCGCTAAACGAGGAGGACGCGGCAATATCCAGGGCGGCCATGATGCGCGGCATGTCGTGGCGCTCACCCAGCAAGTGTACTCGCGCGGCCAACTGTAGTTCGTTTACCAGTTCGGAAAGCAGTTTGTTATCCCAGTCAATCCCTTTCCCGCACAAGACAAAGCGCACATGCGGTTGGCTACGAGACAACAATGCGGCTGCTTTCAGAAAATTACTGTGATCCTTCACCGGATGATATCTACCGATGAGTCCGACGAGTAAGGAATCCTGGGCCAGGCCTAACTCTGAGCGCAAACTACAGCGCGCTTCCTTCGAAGGAGCGAATCTTTCCGTGTCAAAGCCATAATACAGCACCAGCCTTTTGTCTTTATTGTAACCAAACCTTTCATGCTGAGTGGCGCTGGTGTTGGAAATGTAAATGATCTGCTCCGGCAGCCTCGAGATCCGAGCGCACAACTTGATGACGAAGGCTGCGGCAACCTGAGCGGCGAGGTTTCCGTGATACATCCAACCGTGGATCAACTCTGGCTGAAATTGACGAACAATTCGTATCAGACGAATGATCGAGAATAGACCAGGAAGTGGGCCTCGAATGCCAAGCGTGTAAACCGGAATACCCAGCGCTTCGATGCGCTCGCGCAACTCGCCGCGGTTTTTCATCGATACGACAGCGGGTGCGAATCGCTCTCTGTTTGTCGCGGCGAGCAGCTTGTAAAGCTTCATTTCCGCGCCGGCAACACAAAGGTCGGTGATGATGTGCAGAATTCTTATTCGGTGAGGAACTGAGACGGTTTGCTGACTTGTCGTCAATGACAAGTTCTTTCCGCCGATGACAACCTCAGGATCAGACGTCAGGGTCTTCAGGGCCTTTCTTGAGGGCTCTTGGGGCAAAGTCAAAGCTTATCATATTCGCGAGGAAGTGGGATGTCTTAAGTGATATTTCGGTACTGTCCTGATTTGAAATTCTCTGCGCCACCTCTGCGTTCTCCGCGTCTCGGCGGTGAGTTGTTTTGACCCCATTATTCACCGCCGAGACGCCGAGGTCGCGGAGACCGCGCAGAGAAAAACTGAAATCGGGACACTACTGATATTTCGCCAGGCTTATGACTCTGCGATCTCGCGAATGACCTCAGCCAGCTTTGGAGCCGTCGCGCCAACCGAGTATCGCTCTTCAACCAGCCTTCTACCCTTCGCACGGCCAGGTACATGATCATCTTCAGCGCGCATTTACCGCGCGCCCACTCCGCAGCCGGGAGCGGCATTAGACCAACGTCCATCGACTGTACCAGGCGAACTTCATTTTCGGAGGACCAGCGGACGAAGCGCCAGCTTTGCGCCGGTAGTCTTTTCAGCGTTGGTTTGCGATCGCAGACCACGAGCAAGTGAGCGTACGTATGTTGCGCCAAAAAGTCGGCGAGCGGTTCCTCGATCAGATAAAGATATTTGAGATTTGACGAAGTGCCGGTCCAGCCGATGGTCCACTGGTCGCGTTCACCTGGCGGCGCCGGTCGCCATTTCGCGGTATTTATCGAAGTGGGAATCGTCCATACACGCGCGGTGATCTTCCGATAATAGTCGGCGATGAATTGATTGCCGGCGATCACTCCGTCGCACGAGCGCGCCAGTCTTTCCGAAAAATTCGGCGCGTTCAACCAGATCGCGTCATCGACATCAAGCAGCCGTTTGGTACCGGCAAAGCGTTCGAGCGTGAATCTTCCCGGAATCATTTCGCGTTCGAGCCAGGTCACCGCACTCGATCGCGAAGCCAGCAGGCCGGGCAAACGTGCGAGCATACCCAGGGGCGGCAATGTCCTGGTGTGATACTTGTTCAAGAGCGGGTAATGTTCTGAAACATCTATGCCGAAACTCTTGAGCGGCTCGACAAACTGCCGGACGCGAAAGCGGCTGGAGGGGAAATGTTTTCCGGAGGTCAGCGCGGTGACTCTGATCATGTCGCGGGTATCGTATCGGCAGGCCATGACCCAAGACTGTCTAGAACCGGTTTCATAACCTCTTGTCGGAGTCGATCGAGGTGAGTTGCGAGATAGAAGGCGCCAGCTTTAACGCCGAAGCGACGACGACTCGTAGAAGAAGACGGCGACCAGGCGTCCATTTAGAGCGCCCAATGAAGGTCCCGGCGCCTACTCTTCCTCCTCTATCCCCTGACTGATTCTGAAGACGTGGCCATCTGGATGACGCACGTGCATCTCGCGGACACCCCACGGCTCGTCGGTCGGAGGCCAGGTGATCTCGAGACCCTGTTCCAGGCAATGTTGGTAGACGGCATCGACGTCGTCGACCCAGATCGACATCCAGACGCCGTCGTCCGCCCCGTCGTCGAACCCATGCGTCGTTGTAAGAGCGCTTCTGCCACGACCGCCCTGTCCGTCCTCGCACAGGAAAATCTCGCACTCGCCCGAGCAGACGCCACCGAAAGTTGGCGGGCTACCCCAGTCCCAGCCTTTCTTCCACCCGAGCTTCTCAAACCAGGCGAAGCTCTGTTGTATGTCTGAGACGTTTAGGATCGGCGTCAGCCGTTTCGCGTGCATGGCATTCATCCTCCCGACGTTTGCGAAATAGGCAGTGACTTCAAGCCCGGAACGCACGATAACAAGGCCTGACGAAAGGGTCAAACACGTGTTGAAGTGGCTTTATGCGGGCGCCTGCTCTGCAGGCAAGTTGTTAGCGAATCTAAGGCTGGCCGCCCGCAAAGCCACGGACGTTCTTGTAAACGATACCGCCCTTCATCACAAACACGACGCGCCGAACCGCTCTGATATCTTTCAACGGATCACCATCGATCGCAATGATGTCAGCCTGAAGACCCGGTGCGATCGAGCCGATCTGATCGGCCATGCCAAGCGCTTCTGCACCCAGTGAGTTGGCTGAGACCATCGCCGCCATGGGGTCTACTCCACAGTCGCGCACGCGGTCAATGAACTCTTCAGCATTGCGCCCGTGCGAGCCCGCCAGGGCATCTGTGCCGAAGACAATTTTCAGTTTCGGAATTTTCAGCGCGCGTTGAATAAACTCGTGGTACATTGGGATCAACTTCTCCATTCCCGCGAACCCTTCCAAAGAAGTCGGGTAGCCGAGTGTGCCGACAAATCTTTCCTTGTTCAATAAATAGTTCTCCCAGACCAGGCCGCCCTGTGGATCGAGATAGGTGCCTCTCGCGGCCATCAATTTCAGATCGTCGTCTGTCGCCCGCACGCCGTGCTCGATCTGTGTGCAGCCGGCCAGAGTTGCCGCGCGAACCGCATCGCCGTAAGCGTGCACCAGCGTGCGCAGGCCCTGCTTCTTTGCTTCATCGCAAGCGGCGTTCAGTTGCTCCTGCGAAAGCGTCATCGCTGGTCGGCTCGGACCTCCCGCCGCGAAGATTTTGATCAGGTCCGCGCCCGCTTCCTTCTGCTTCCGCACGAAGGCGCGGATTTCTTCCGGCGTCCCAGTCTGTTCGCCTCGCCCGATGAGCGGCTCGACGGCGGTCAGGATGCGCGGGCCGGGAAGCCGGCCCTTCGCGATCGCATCGCGCAAGGGAACGTCAGTGGGATCGCCCACGCTTTGCACCGTCGTGAAGCCCGCCATCAGCGTCACCCAGGCATTCGAGGCTGCGGAATACGCGGCCTCCTGTGGCGTCCCGCCACCCGCATTTTTCCCGTTCTTGCCAAAGCTCCAGGTGATGTGGACGTGCGCGTCAATCCAGCCCGGCAGAACCGTCAGGCCGCGCAGGTCGTAATCCACCGGTGCAGCCTTTGGATCAATTGCGACAATCTTCGCGCCCTCGATCACGATGCGAGTGTCGCGCAGCACACCGCCCTTGCCATCGAGCACCGT
>WNGL01007299.1_pt1 | contig 12984 bp, 13 predicted proteins | sample 5400591 | NCBI WGS metagenome assembly WNGL01 (sample SAMN13153377, study PRJNA577476) | soil metagenome | isolation source: 80 cm soil or saprolite under Garry oak tree replicate 1 | place: USA:California | collected 2016-06-15
CACCACGCAGGACGCCAAGGACGTCACGCGGTTTGCCACCCCCGCGGCCGCGGCCGTGGTGACAGACCAGCTGACGGCGTCGGACATGTTCACATCCTCGGCAGAGCCCGCCAAGGCAGGCCCGGGGCCGGCCGCGCCCGCCGCGCCGCTCGCGGCACGGCTGCGCAGGATTCCCGGCGTCCGAGGGGTGGTCGTGGTCCGCGCGGACCCGCGGCTGACCATCCCGGGGACATTTCACAACCTCGGCACCTTTCCGTCCAGCCCCCCCGTTCCGGTTCCGGCGGGCGTGGTCTCGTGCGCGCAGCTCGCAACCGTCCCCGCCCTTGGCCGCTGCCCGGCCGGGGCGACGGCGGCGGCGTTCCCGGAAGACGGGTTCGCCGGACCCCTGGACGGCACGACGTCGGCCGGGATCACCTGGCCGGCCGTGAACGTCCCGGCCTCGCGGCTGGACAGCCTCGGCGTGGACGCCATCAACGTGGGGACGAACGGCTCCGTGCCGGCGGTCGAACAGGCCAGGACGGTGCTGGAGAACGCGCACGCATACGCCGCTCCCGGCGGGCCGTCCACCATCGGCGACCTGGTCAGGCAGGACAATTCCAGCAACAACGCCTACCAGCAGCTCGCGAACACGGTGATCCTGGTCAGCCTGCCGATCGCCGGCTGCACGCTCGCCGCGAGCATCGCGGCCGGGCTCGCCGACCGCAAGCGGCCGTTCAGCCTGCTGCGGCTCACCGGCGCCCGGCTCGCCACGTTGCGGCGTGTCGTCGCGCTGGAAAGCGCCGTCCCGCTGCTCGCCGTCGCCGCCGTCGCGATCGGCACCGGGTTCGGCGCCGCCGCGGAGTTCGCCTCGGTGGCGCAGCACCACCCGATGGTGGCACCCGGCATCGCGTACTACCTCATCACCGCGGGCGGGATCCTGGTGTCCCTCGGCATCATCGCGGCCACCTTCCCGCTGCTCACGCGCATCACCGGACCCGAGGTCGCCAGAAACGAATGAACCTGCTTCGCGGTTCAGCTGGCGGGCACTACGCACCTCGGGCCGTTGGGTCGATGTTGTGGTTGAGTCGGAAGATGTTGTCGGGATCGTAGCGTCGCTTGACCGTGACGAGCCGCCGGTAGTTGGCTCCCCAGACCTCGTGCACCTTCTGCCCGTCCTCGGCGGTCAGGTTGTTGACGTAGCTCCGGTCGGTCATGTACGGACGGAGTGTCTCGAACGTCTCTCTGGCCCAGGCGATGTTCTGCTCGGTCTCCCGCTGGTTCGTCCACTGCGAGACGATGAGCAGGCTATAGCCCGGCGCGCGGTGCGCGAACGCGGTGGCCGCGGTGTCGACCCGCGTGACGGCACCCAGATAAGGCACGATGCCCAGGCCGCTCATTGGTGACGGGCACCGGTACATCGCATCGACCATGATCTCCAGCGCGCCATCGGACAGTTCGCTGAGGAACGCCGATTTCCAGTAGTTGAACGCCCCCCTGGGATAGCCGCCATCGCTGAGGGTGTTGATCACCGGGTAGGGCATGGGCTGGATGAGATCTGCGGCCGGCGGCCCGAATTGCCGCAGCGGCTTCAGGTCTGCCTCCGCGCTCGCGGGATTGCCGCAGTGGCAGGCGACCATGGCCAGCATGATGTCCGTGTCCGGGTTGGCGAACAGGCTCATGTACACGGTCAGCTCGTCCGGGGCTTCCTGAGTGAAGTCGCGATAGAAGCCGAACGCCTCGCCGGCACGGCTGACGGGATGGGCGACCATGCCGCCATAGATCGTGGCCACCGGATGGGCCCGGTACTCGAAGGAGGTAGCGACGCCGAAGTTGCCGCCGCCGCCGCGCAGGGCCCAGAACAGGTCCTGGTTGTGTTCGGCGCTGGCCGTGACGACCTGACCGTCGGCGGTGACGACCTCGACCGCCAGCAGGTTGTCGATGGTCAGTCCGTACTTGCCCATCAGCCAGCCTTCCCCGCCGCCCAGGGTCAACCCGGCGATGCCTGTGCTGGAGACCACCCCGCCGGTGGTGGCGAGCCCGTGACAGGCCGCGGACCGGTTGAGTTCCTTCCAGGTGACCCCGCCCTGCGCCCATATGGTCCGCTTCCCCGGGTCGACCCGGATCCCCTTCATCGGGGCCAGGTCGATCATCAGGCCGCCGTCCGTGACAGCCAGGCCTGCGACGTTGTGCCCGCCGCCGCGCACCGATATCTCGGTCGCCTGCTCGCGGCCGATGATGACCGCGTCCTGAATATCCGGGACGGTGCGGCATCGGGCGATAAGCGCGGGGCGCCGGTCGATCAGGCCGTTGTGGACCTCCCGGGCCTGCTCGTAGCCCGCCTCACCGGGGCCGATCAGTTCGCCCGTGAACGAGGCCCGTACCTCGCCGGGAAACCTCACTGTGTCCGCCATTTCGTATCTTCCTCCCCCTAGCGCCGGCCGCCGCCAGGTCCCACTATGGCTTCCCGCCCTGTCAGCGGCGTGTCGTGAGCGTGTCAGCGACGTGTCGCGGCTCGCCTGGGCTTGTGTGATGCTGAAGGCCGGAGGAGGTCAGCATGGCTGCCTGGGGATACGGGCTGCTCGGCCCGGTAGAGGTGCGGGTGAACGGCAGCGTCGTGCCGCTGCCCGGCGCCCGGCAGCGCCTCGTGCTGACCATGCTCCTCGTGGATGTCAACCGGGTGGTCCCGGCCGACCGGCTGATCGACGAGCTCTGGGAGGCGGCGCTGCCCGCTGACCCGCGCGGGGCTCTGCGCACCCAGGTGTCACGCCTGCGCCGGGCCCTCGGCCCGGCAGGTGGCGACCTGGCTACGGTGGAGGGCGGCTACCGCCTGACCGTTCAGCGGAGCCAGCTCGACGTCACCCGTTTCGAGGACATGCTGGCCGAAGCGGACGAGGCCATCGGTAAACAGGCCCTGCGGCTTCTCGACGAGGCACTGGCGCTGTGGCGCGGGCCGGCGGTCGGCGAGTTCGCCGGCAGGCCGTTCGCACTGGCCACGGCGGCCCGGCTCAACGAACTGCGCCCGGTCGCCGCGGAACGCCGGGCCGCATTGCTGCTCACCGCCGGGCTGGTCGAGGAAGCCGTCGCGGCCTTGCAGGCACTCGTGGCCGAACATCCGGAACGGGAGCAGGCGAGAGGACTGTTCATGCAGGCCCTCTACCGGGCGGGCCGCCATACCGAAGCCCTGGCCACCTTCCGGTCGTGGCGTCGTTACCTGGCCACCGAACTCGGGCTGGACCCCTCACCTGCCCTGCGGCGCATCGAACAAGACATCTTGCGCCACACGGCCAAGACGCCCGATATCCGCGATGCGGCCGTTACCCGGGCACCCTCGCTGCCGCGACCGGTGACTAGCTTTGTCGGCCGGGACGAGGATCTCATGGCCGTCGCAGGGCGGCTGGACCGGGCGCGGCTGGTCACCCTGCACGGGCCGGGGGGTGTGGGCAAGACCCGTTTGGCGTTGGAAGTGGCCGAACGGACCGGCGGCAGCTACCGCGACGGAGTCTGCTTCTGCGACCTCGCCGCGGTGACGGAGCCGCACGCCGTGGTCCGGGCCCTGGCCACCGCGGCCGGGCTCAGCGAGCGGGCGTTCCAGCGCCTCGACGATCAGCTGGTCGAGCAGCTGGCCGACCGGCACCTGCTGCTCGTCCTGGACAACTGCGAGCACGTCGCGCAGGCGGCCGCCATCCTCGCCGAGCGGCTGCTGAAACAGACCCGCAATGTCACTGTCCTGGCGACCAGCCGCGAGCGGCTCGAGGTTGACGGTGAGCACGTATGGCTGGTCAGGCCGCTCCCGGTGAGCGGTCTTGGCGCTCCCGCCGTCCGGCTGTTCCTGGACCGGGCCCGCGCGGCGGCCCCGGCGGCCGCGCCGCGGAACTCGGACGTCGAGGCGGTCGCCGCGCTGTGTGCCAGGCTGGACGGCCTGCCGCTCGCCATCGAGCTGGCCGCCGCGCGGCTGCCCGGGACCACGGTCAGCGAGCTCGCCGCGAACCTGGGAGACAGGTTCGGACTGCTCACCGTCGGACGACGCGCCGATAGCCGCCATCGTTCCCTGCGCGCGGTCGTGGACTGGTCCTACGAGCAGCTCACGCCGGAGCAGCAGTACCTATTCGCCCAGCTTGCGGTGTTCCATGGCAGCTTCGACGCCGCCGCCGCCCATGCGATCGCCGACGGGCATGACCATCCGGCCGACGTCATCCGGCTGCTGCTGCACCTGGTCGACCGTTCCCTGGTGACCGCCGAGCTGGACGGTGGCACGACCAGGTACCGGCTGCTGGAGACCCTGCGCAGCTACGGCCTGGAACGGCTCACCGAGCGCGGACGGCTAGGCGCGGCTAGGGAACGGCACGCGCGGTGGGCCGCGGACTTGGTCGCGCGGGCCGAACGCGGCCTGCGCGGCGCCGACGAAGCCAGCTGGGCGGCCAGCGTCGAGCGGCACTTCAGTGATCTGCGGGCCGCGCACAGCTGGCTCGCCGACTCCGATCCCGAGCTCGGCCTGCAGATGGCCGCCCAACTGCACTGGTACGCGCTGTGGCGCTGCCACTCCGAGGTCTACCGTTGGGCCGACGCCAGCACCGCCCGCGCGGCCGGGTCGCGCTCGCCGTTCTACCCCGAGGCGCTCGCCTCGGCCGCGTTCGGGGCGGTCTACCGCGGCGATATGCAAGCGGCCGGCGCCGCCGCGCACGCCGCATTCGACGCCGCGCGGACCCTGCCTCCGATCAGTGCCCGCCGACCGCTGGAGGCCCTCGCCGAGGTCGCCACCTTCCGCGGCGAATTGGCAGCCGCGGTCGACCTGTACGCCAGGGCGTATGACCTGTCGATGGGCAACGGTGACTTCCTGGACGCCGCATGGGACGCCGTAGGCGTCAGCGCGGCCTACGCGTACGGCGGCCGCCTGGAGGATGCGAGCCGACTCGCGGACCAGGCGCGCGCCGCGGCTGACCGGTGCCGTTCGCCGTCGGCGCTGGCCCTCGTCTCCTGGGTCAGCGGCGAGATTGCCATCGGCACCAGCCCCGGCCAGGCCCGGCACCACCTGCAGCAGGCGGTCGCCCTGGCCACGTCCGCGGGCAGCCGCTTCGTCGACGGGCTTTCGCGCGTCGCCCTGGCCACCCTGGACGCGCGGCACGGCGACACCACCGTCGCGCTCGGCCACTACGAGCAGGCCATCCGCGAATGGCAGCAAACAGGCGCCTGGACCCCGCTGTGGGTCACCATCCGGACCCTCGTTGAGCTCTTGACGCGGGCGGGTGCCCATCACGATGCGGCCATTCTCTACGGTGCAGTGACGTCATCCGGCACTGGCGCGCCGCCCTTCGGGGCCGACGCCGACCGCCTTCGCCAGTCGACGGCGCTGCTGCACCGGCACCTCACCAACACCGAATTCGGCTTGTGTGTCGGAAGGGGCGAACAGATGGACGGCAGCCAGGTCATTCACTTCGCGCTGGAAGCCATAACACGGGCCGCCGCGAAGCCCTGACCCATAAGGGCCGTCTGGGCGGGGGTCGTCGAGCTGCAGATGCGGGAGCGACTCCGGGCGGCCCGCGGGTTCCGCCATCAGGTCCTCTCAGGTGACGATGCGTCGTAAGGATACGCCCGCAGGGCGGCACAGCCGGCCTGCTGGCCCGCCGGGGATAAATACATAACGACATACATATTTCTCATGATGTGACATGCCGGAAATGATCACTACCGTTAACGTGGCGCTGCGCTGACTGGATCGCGGCCCTGGCTGCGGGATGATAGGTCGGTGTCAGGCCGTAGCGATGTTCCTGCCTGGCATCGGCTCCGCGAGCGCTGCCCGCCATGCAGGCGCACGGAAGGGATCCGCGAAGTACTGTGTCTCGTGCACGACATGATCGTGGGCGAATTCCATGATGCTCACTGAGTAGGTGGGCGCGCCGTCGTACGTGATGATGCACTCGCTCACCCACAGATCCCCGCCGCCACCGATCCGGATGACGGTGAAGTGCCGGTCGGCGGGGTGCCCGCCACGCTGCGCCGCGATCGTCGCGCGGCTCCGGAATCGTTCATCAGACTGCGGATAGTCGAGGATCCCGTCCTCGGCATAGATGGCATGCTCGGTCTCGGTGTCCCCGCGTTCCGATGCTCGCCAGTGCTCCTCGATCGCGGCCCTGGTCCGGCTATCAGGATCCATCGCATGGTCCCTTCTGCAGCAAGGCGGAGCGGTGCGCTGGGCCATCGAACTAATGGGCAACCGGTGACAGCGTAGACCGTCCGCACTGCTTTGCTATGCCTCCCGGAGATCGACCAGGTCTGCACGACGACGGAGAACGACTGGGAAGCTGGCGGGCGCTCCTGGTGCGTCCGACGCGCGTATCATCGACCCAAATGGCCGAGCTGATCATCAACGACAAGGACCTAGTAGTCCATCTCACCCTGGGCGAGAAGATCTGGAGCTTCCACGGTGACATCCGGGTCCGCCTCTCCGCCATCGTCTCCGTGGCGCCCGATCCTCAGCCGTGGCTGACCCTCAGGGGATGGCGGATGGCGGGAATCAGCCTTACCGGGTACGCCGTGCTGGGCACCCGGCGGCATGGTGATGGCTACGACTTCTGCATCCTGCACCGCGACCGGCCGGCCGTCCGGGTGGACGTGGCATCGGGACGTTTCAGCCGCTTCGTCATATCTGTGCCCGAAGGCGGCGACCCGGAGTCGGAGGCGGCGAGGATCGCGGCCGCGGCGGGGATCACTCCCTCGGCGCCGGTCGGCTAGCCCAGCGGCTGGCCTCGTGCGGTCGCACGGTTGCGTGTTCATCGGGGAATGATCCGCGGGCCGCCTTGGCGACGTAACCGGACTGGGCAGGCAGGCCGCCTGCGCGCCGGGCGTCAGGAGGGACTCGTGGCGATGAGCGACGAGACGATGATGTGGGACGAGGTCGCCGACATCGGAGCGCTGCTGCACGAGCTGGACGACGAGGCGTTCGATACGCCAAGCCTGTGTGACGGCTGGGCGGTCAGGGACGTGCTGGGCCACATGGGCCTTGGCCACACCACCCCCATGGGCGCGATGCTCGCCCGGATCGGCCGGTACTCGTTCAACGTGACCAGGGCTTCGTTTACCGAAGCGCCTGACAGATTGATCATGGAAGGGAGCCGGCGACCGCGGCGATGAGCTGACGGCTGACCGTGTCCTGCCGGCCCGGGGCAATCCCGGCGGGAAACCCGAGTATGACGTGGTCGATGCCCTGGTCGGCGAGCGACGCGATCCGGTCCGCGCAGTGGGTGAGGTCGCCGGCGATGACTAGTTGGTCGATCCACGGGTCGGGAAGGTCTGCCGCGAATCGTTCGACCGAGCCGGCGGCAGCGAGCAGTTGTTTTACCTCGGCGGCAATGCCCAGGGGCTCGATATGGATGCTGCCGGTGGGTCCGGCCAGTTCGGCGGCCACGGCCGCCCGTAGGGCATCACGGGCACGTCTGGGGTCGGGATCGACACTGATCGGCGTGCCGCCGGCCAGCTGGTGCCGGCCGGTACGCCCGGCGGTCCGCCTCCCTCGCTCGATCGCGTCGCGGGCTTGAGCGATGTACGGGCCGGTGAGCGGCCACGCGAGGATCGTGCCATCGGCCATCCGGCCGGCTAGCTCCAGCGAGCGTGGTCCTCGCACGCCGGCCAGCACCGGGGGAACATTCGCGGGTGGATGGTCCAGCCGAACGCCGTCGAGCTGGACGTAGTCACCGGTGACGGACACCGTTTCGCCGGCTAGCAACGCCCGTATCGCCTGGATGTGCTCGGCGAGCGCGGTCAGCGGCGACCGTGGGTACGCGCCGATCTGGCGCATCCACCCGGCCATTCCGTGGCCGAGGCCGATAGTCAGCCGGGCGGGATAGAGCTCGGCCACCGCGGCGATCTCCATCGCCGTGAAGGCGGCATTGCGAGCCACCGCCGGCATGATGCCCAGGCCGACGACCAGCCGGCGCGTACAGGACAGCGCGGCGGATACGGCGGCGATCCCGCCGGCGAAGAAGCAGTCTTCGGCCAGCCAGAGCTCGTCGAAGCCGGCCGATTCGGCCCGCCGCGCATATGCCGGGATGTCCGCCGGCGGCAACTGCGGCGGCACGCTCAGGCCGATCCGGGCGCGTGACATGGCCGCCTCCCTGGTGTTGCCCGGTGCCATCGCTTTGCCCTCACCCGGGTAGTTCCGGGATCTCGGTGTTGGAGTAGTAGGCCTTCGTGAACGGGAATGCCCTTTCGATCCAGTGCCGGAGCGCGGCGTGCAGCTTGGTGTAGTAGCCCCGCTCGTACGCGCTGGGCGTGACCCACCAGCTCACGTCGACGTCGTACTCGAGCAGTTCCTCGGTGAGGGGGGTGCGACGTCCCATCGGGTACAGGTAGCAGCATCCGAGGTAGTTGCCGCGGGAGTCGTACACGGCATAGGTGAACGAGTCGCCTTCGCGGAACTCGCATTCGTGCCAGACCTCATCGACGTAGTTGAAGTCGGTGCTGACCGGCTCGGTCGGCCAGCTGCCGCCGCGGGTCCGCCGGATGAGCTCGATGCTGGCGTTGATGCCCTGCACGTCGGCGTCGTTGTCGGCGCGGCTGATCGCCCGGGCGCGGATGTCGTCGTATTCCAGCTCGGCGGGCGGCATCCACCCCGCGGGCAGGTCGAGGCGCTTGACTAGACCGTGGTAGTTCATGACGTTCTCCTCCTTGTCATGAGCTGGCTACTGGACGAGCCTGGCAAGGATCGGCCCTGCTGATAAGATCCAATTTGATGGACAAAAGCAGGACCAATTGCGATGCACACCGGCCGGGTCTTATGGGGCGCCGGCTGTCCCCGGCGGGCGGACTACTGGCTCACCTGGCGTGCCTGCCCGGTGTGCGCGCGCATCCAGTCGCCGAGCTCGCGGTGCAGCTGTCGTGATCCTTCCAGAGCGCCTGTCATCTGGAAGAAGCCGTGGATCATCCCCTGGTAGCGCCGCAACTCGGCCTCTACGCCGGCTCCGCGCAGGTTCCTGGCGTGGCGTTCGCCCTCATCGCGCAGCGGATCGCACTGTGCGGTCACGACTAGGGTGGCGGGCAGCCGGCCCAGGTCGCGGTCGAACAGGGGCGATACCCGGGGCGTCCGCCGGTCGGTGCCCGGGGGAAGGTACTGATCGAAGTACCATCGTGACTTCTCGCTGGAGAAACCGTAGCCGGTGGCGAACTCCTCGTAGGACGCTGAGCTCGCGGTCGCATCGAGCATCGGGTAGATGAGCACCTGAAAAGACGGAGGCATGCCGCCGCGTGCCAGTTCATGGGTGATGGTGGCCGCGAGGTTGCCACCGGAACTGTCGCCGGCTACGGCTGGCGGTTCTGGGGACGCGCCGAGCCCGGCTGCCCCGGCGTTGAGCCACCGTGCGACGGCGAGCCCGTCCTCAAGGGCTGCGGGGAACGGGTGCTCCGGGGCGAGCCGGCACTCCGGGGCCACGATCAGGCAGCCACTGGCCAGGGCCAGCTCGCGCAAAGGCGCGTCGTAACCCTCGCGGCCGATCACGAAGCCGCCGCCGTGGAGGAACAGGACGGGATGCAGCCGTCCTGGTCCGGGCCGGTATACGCGAACGGACAGGGGGCCCGCTGGGCCCATGACCTCGACGTCTTCGACGCTATGCAGCGCACCAGGCGTCCTCTGCAGGGCGAGCACACCACGGTCGTCCTCGCGCACAGCCTCCGCAGTCAGCTCGCTGACAGGCACGTTCGGGCTGATCGCCCAGCGAGCAAGAAGCTCGCGGACATCCGGATCAACCTCGATCACGTCTTGCAGTCTAAGCTGCTGCTCTCACGTCGGGTTATCGTCATCGCCGCAAGCTGGCAACGGCTGTGCGCCTACCGGAGGACGCCGATGGATCACGAAATGGTGGTGGCCTACCTGGATCGGGTCGGCGTTCCCGCGCCGGTAGCAAGTGACGCGGCGGGTCTGCGCGCGCTGCACCGGGCGCATCAGCGGACGGTGCCGTTCGAGAACCTGAGCATTCACCTGGCCGAGCCGATCTCGCTGGATGAGCCCGACCTGATCGACAAGATCGTGCACCGTCGCCGCGGCGGCTTCTGCTACGAGCTCAACGGGGCATTCGCGCTGCTGCTCGAGGCCCTCGGCGCGCAGGTGAGCCGGGTTGCCGCCCGCGTTTACGGGGAGGCAGGCCGCCTGAGCCCGCCCTTCGATCATCTGGCGCTCATCATGCGCCCGGCCGATGGCAGCGGGCCGTGGCTCGCCGACGTCGGCTTCGGCAGTCACAGCGACTATCCGCTGCTGCTGGACGCCAGGGAGGACCAAGTTGATCCGGCCGGCCGGTTCCGGCTCGCCGACACCTACACGGGAGACGCCGCCGCTGCGGGAGACATCGACGTACTGAAGGACGGCCAGCCCCAGTACCGGCTCGAGACGCGCGAGCGGTCGCTCGCTGACTGCGTCCCGACGTGCTGGTGGCAGCAGACCTCGCCGCTGTCGCACTTCACCCGCAGCACGATCTGTTCCCGGCTGACCCAGGACGGCCGGGTTTCCATCAGCGGCCGGGTGCTCATCAAGACCATCCGGGGCGGGACCCGGACCGAGCAGCGGCTCGATACCGACGACGCGCTGCTGGCGGCGTACCGGGAGCACTTCGGCATCGAGCTGAGCCGACTGCCGGACGACCCGGCCGCATAGCCTCACAGCCGCCCTGAGGTTCCCTGCTTCCAGGCCCCAGCGAGCGCATTCTCCGGCGACCGCTCACCCGCCCCCGGGCCCGAGAAGGCCGTGGGCCAGGAGGCCCGTGAGAGTATCAATCGCCCCATCGTCGCTGAGGGACCGGCCGATCGGCTCGCCGCCGCCACCGGGCGAGGCGTGGATCCGGGTCGGGCCGGAGCTGCGCCCGGCCGCGATCTGGCCGCGCGGTTCATCCCCGTCGACCGCCGTCATGATCCGCGCCGACGACCGCCTCCCGCCCTTCGAGGAGGCCTCGCGCGCGGTGGCCGTTTCCTACGGCGGCGAGCTGCTCGGCGCGCTGTCCCTGCACAAGCCGCCGAACGAGCCGCTGACCAGCACCGAAGACGAGCTCATGCGGCACCTGGCGTCGCAGGCCGGCCTCGGCGGCGCCCTCCAGGTCCGCTCACAGCCAGGACATGGCACCATCCTGAGCGGCGAACTCCCGGTTTCCGCACCTGACCCTGGCTAAGAGGGCGCCGCATGAATGGTGGGCGCGGTCATTCGCTGTAGAACGGGCGCACCTCGATCGCGTGGTACCTGGCGAGCGGATGCGCGGCCGCGAGCTGAATTGCCTGCTGCCGGTCAGCGCAGTTGACGACGTCGATGCCGGCGACGAACTCTTTGGTCTCGATGAACGGCCCGTCGCTGAGCAGCGTCTCCCCGCCGCGGACACGGACCGTCGTAGCCGTATCCGTACCCTCCAGCGCATTCCCCAGGACCTGGAGGCCGCGTGCCTCTAGGTCCTGCCGCCAGGCTTCGCCCTCATCCATCACGGCCTGATCGTCGAACGGCGCCGCCGGCGTTCCGCCCATCCACATGGTCAGCAGGTACGGGCGGGCGTCACCGTCCTCGCCGCGCGCGAACGCGGACGCCTTCTCACCCAGCCGCAGCCCCTCCATGAACGGCCGGATCTCAAGCGCCTGGAACCAGGACACCGGGCACTTGGCCGCCACCTCGATCGCCTCATCGAGGTCGGCGCATTCGAGCAGGTCGAAGCCCGCTATGAACTCCTTGGTCTCCGCGAACGGGCCGTCGGTCACCAGCGTCTCGCCGCCGCGCACGCGCACCGTAGCCGCCGTCTCCGGCAGATCAAGCTCCCGGCCGAGCAGCCGCACGCCGCGGCCACGCATCTCCTCGATCCAGCCCGGACACTCGCGCTGCATGACCGCCAGGTCCTCCGGTGCCGGCAGGCCGTCAGCCCAGATGAAAACCAGGTACTTCATCTCAGCCTCGCTTCCCGTAGACATGACAGATGATCGCCTGTTCGCGCGCCGCCTGCACGCGCTGGCCGATCTGCCGGTGGCTGTGCTTCATGTCGCCGCCCTTCGGTCTGGATGTGGCGCTTGCAACCAGACGACGAACAGGACCGCCCAGATGGACCCATGAGTCTAGGTGAGCGCATCGATGCAGGCGCGCAGGGCCGCCTCTAGCTGCCGGAGGCCTTCGGGGCTGAGCCCGGCGATCATCTGGTCTTCGATAGCGTCGGCGGCCCGGTGGCAGGCGCGCAGGGCCGCGCGGCCGTCCCGGGTCAGGTCGGCCTGCAGGATGCGGCGGTGGCCGGGGTGAGGGCGGCGGGTCACCCAGCGCTTTTCCTCCAGTCCGCGCAGGGTCTGGTTCATGGTCTGCGGGGTGAGGAACGCCCGGCGCGCGAGGTCGGCATTGGACAGCCCTGGCTCCTCGTCCAGGACTGCGAGCACGGCGTACTGGGCGATGGTGACGCCATGCTCGCGCAGCGCCGGGGCCAGGGCCGCGTGCAGCGCGGACTGGGCCCGCTTGATCAGGTATTTCGGGCTCTCAGTGATGCGGGGCATCCGTGTGACGGGAGCCACTCGATCCTCCCATTGCCAGTATCAGGTTACCTGACATAATATCAGGTTTACTGATACGAAGCCGCTACCGAAGCGGCGCCGGGAGAATCCCTCTCGTCCCCGCAGCCCGCAGGGACGAGGTAGCCGAGGGTGGTAGTGGCATGGACACCGGAAAGCAATCGGGACAAGCGGTACCGCGGTCGTCGGGCGTCGATGCCCGGCCCGTGGTGCTCGTACTGGTCGAGGACACGATCGGCAGCCTCGCGTCGCTGCTCCTAGCCGCCGATATCGCCGCCGTCCAGCAGGGCCGTCTCCATGTCGCCCACATCAGCTCCCCGCGACTGTGGTGGGGCGGGCTGGCGGGCGTGCCTGCCGGTTCGCGTCTCATCGCCGACCTCGGCACGCAGCGGAAACGGGCATCCGCCACATCCGCCTCGTCAGCCCACGTCGGCCCGGTACCAGCAGCCACGGCACCGCGATACAGACCCTGCCGCACCACGCACACCGCCATGGCGCGCCGCT
>WNGL01015815.1_pt1 | contig 12982 bp, 11 predicted proteins | sample 5400591 | NCBI WGS metagenome assembly WNGL01 (sample SAMN13153377, study PRJNA577476) | soil metagenome | isolation source: 80 cm soil or saprolite under Garry oak tree replicate 1 | place: USA:California | collected 2016-06-15
CCCGGTATCACGATTACGCAAGCCAACGCGCAGATGAAGCTTGCATTCCAGCAGTACCTTCGCGCCTATCCGCAAGCAAATCCACAGGGCGGTTTTGCCGTTGAACCGTTGCGCGACTCCATTGTGGGGGACGCACGCAAGTCGCTATTGGTGCTGTTGGGAGCAGTCGGCCTGGTGCTGCTCATTGCGTGCGCGAATGTGGCGAATCTCCTGCTGGTGCGCTCCACCGGACGCAAGCGCGAATTTGCCATTCGCTCTGCCCTGGGAGCAGCCCGCAGTCGTATCATCCGCCAGTTGCTGACCGAGAGTGTTTTGCTCTCCGTCACCGGCGGCGCGCTTGGCCTGGTTCTCGGATTCGTTGGCGTCCGAGCCTTGCTTGCCGTCAGCCCCGCCGGGTTGCCGCGCATAGGAGAAGACGGCTCCGCCATTGGAGTCGATTGGCGAGTGCTTGGTTTCACACTCGCCGTTTCGCTGCTCACCGGAATTCTATTCGGTCTGTTTCCCGCCTTCAGCGCCTCTCGCACCGACTTGAATTCGTCTCTTAAAGAGAGCAGTAATCGCTCCGGCACTGGATTCCGCCATGCCAGGGCCCTCTCGATTCTGGTCATTAGCGAAGTGTCCTTGGCGTTGGTGCTGCTAATTGGATCGGCCCTTCTGATTCGAACATTTATCGCACTGCATGGCGTCAATCCGGGCTTTTCTTCGCACAATGTTCTCACGATGGAGATGTCGTTGACTGGCGGGCGCTATCAAAAGACAGCCGGCGTCGCGCAGCTCTCGCACGATGGTCGCGAGCGCCTGAATTCGATTCCCGGGGTCGAGATTTCAGCCTTCACCTGCTGCCTGCCGATTCAGGGACAGTTCGTCTACCGTTCAACGTCGTCGGACGTCCGGTGGAAAAAGGAAAGGACAATCCTGGCGCCGGGTGGATGAGCGCTTCGCCGGACTACTACAAATTGTTCAAGATTCCCATTCTCCGAGGGCGAGAGTTTACCGATCACGACACCGCTGCCGCACCGTTGGTTGTGCTGATCAACGAAGCGCTTGCGAAGCAGTATTTCCCCAAGGAAGATCCGGTAGGCCAACAGATCCTGATCGGGAAAGGTGTGGGGCCGGACTTTGAAGAGCCTGCGCGACAAATCATCGGCGTGGTGGGCAATACACACGAGGGTGGACTGGGACGCGATCCTGGCCCGCTGATGATCGTTCCGGATGCGCAGGTCACTGACGGGATGACGGGTCTTAACGCGAGCATTGTGCCATTGCGCTGGGTGGTCCGCACGCGCGGTGATCCGCGTCAACTTGCCACGGTGATTGCTGAACAACTGCGCCAGGCCTGCGGCGGATTTCCGGTAACGCGCGTGCGCACGATGGATGAGATTGTCGCGCGCTCGACGGCGCGTCAGAGCTTCAACATGTTTTTGCTTGGGATCTTCGGGGCTGTTGCCCTTGTGCTGGCTGCGATCGGCATCTACGGCTTGATGGCTTACTCGGTTGAGCAACGCACCCAGGAGATGGGAATCCGCATGGCCCTTGGTGCGGACCGCAGCACGATTCGAAAGCTCGTGGTGTGGCAGGGCATGAAGCTGGCCATCGTGGGAGTTCTGCTCGGCATCGGCGGAGCCTTTGGGCTCACACGGTTCATAGCCAGCTTTCTATTCGGCGTAAAAAGTTGGGACCCGATGGTATTCATCACCGTGCCTCTGATTCTTTCCGCTGTGGCGCTTTTCGCGGTTTGGCTCCCCGCAACCCGCGCTTCAAAGCTCAACCCCATGCAGGCGCTGCGCGTGGAGTAATGCACTGGTTTTCTGAAAGGGAACGATGCTTGGACCTGCGTCGCCTTATGCTGCCGACTTGTCTTTGCGCAGAATGAGGAACACGCTGATCAGCACCAGCGCGGTTCCCGCGAGCGTGTGTGCTGTGATCGCTTCTCCGGCAGCGAAATACCCAAGCGCGATGGCTACCACAGGATTTACGTAGGCATGACTGGCCACGCGCGTAGCCGGCATATGCGCCAGTAGCCAGACAAACGCCGTAAACGCAATGAGCGATCCGAAAACAATCAGATAGAGCAGCGCCAGGCCGCCGCGCAGCGAAATGTGCGGAACCGGATGCATCTCGCCAAAGGCCGCTGAGAGCGCCAGCAGTGTTCCCCCGCCCAGCATCATTGCCGCGCCTGCTGTCAGCGGCCGGGCTTTCGGCAAATCCATTGACCGGGTGAGTACCGATCCCAGCGACCAAGTTGTGGCGCCGCAAAGAATGGCGAGACACGGAACCACGGGGAAATGTTGCGCGCCATTGGGCAGCAGCAGCACTCCTACTCCGGCAAATCCGAGCAGCGTAGCCGCCGCTAGCATCGGTCGCATCCGCTGCTGACGCAGGACAAGCATCTCCAGCACCATGGTGAGGATGGGCAGCGTCGCCGCCAGCACCGAGACGACACCTGAGGGCACATACTTCTCAGCCCAGAACAGCGGCCCATATTCAGCCACAAACATGAGCAAGCCCATGATTGCGAGGTTGCGCCACTGAATAGCGGTCGGCTTGGCCTCTCCCTTCAAGCGCATGAAGACGTAAAGCACCACGCCAGCCGTAAAGAAACGCACCCCCGCGGCAAACAGGGGCGGCATTTCTTCCACCGCAATGCGAATGGCCAGAAACGTTGTTCCCCACAGCACGTAGATGGCAAAAAATGCCAGGACCATGCGGGCTCGAAATTCGGAAGCGGTTTTTGTCGTTGCCGCGGTAACCATCAAATCAGCCATAGACAGTTATCAGCTTTACATGAGCGCGGTAACCTGTCAATATGCTTTGAGGGGTTATTAGCAGTGCCCACTTCTGTCAGCCCGGTCGGTTCTGCCAAGCATGTGGAGCGCGTCTTTGAGTTGGTCGGTGGTCATCCTGCACTCGATCTGGTCAATACTCTCGATTGGCGCTTCCGGGAGGGGCTTCCAGAAGAGCTTCTTGAATCCTATGGCGATATCCTTCGCTTCACCGAACAATCCCAACTCCTCACTCCGCGGCAGGCGAGACACCTGCTCCGCAACGCCAACAGCAGCGCGGCCCAACGAACCCTTGCATCGGTGAGGGATCTGCGTGAAGCCGCGGCAGAGATATTCTACGCAGTGGTCGATGAGCGCAGCCCCGCTTCAGCGCCTATCAAATCCTTGGGGACCGCCTTCAAAGCGGCTCGCGCACACCAGAATCTGCAATGGTCTGAGTCGCGCCTGACGTGGGGTTGGCAGGAAACAACCGCGGCGCCGGAATTGCCTCTGTGGCTGCTGTCGCTCAGCGTGGTCAGGCTCATGACTTCCGACGCGATGCAACAGTTGCGCGCCTGCGACAACCTGGAATGCCGCTGGCTCTTCCTCGACACCAGCAAGAACCACACGCGACGCTGGTGCGAAATGAGGATCTGCGGCAATCGGATGAAAGCGCGGCGCTTCAAGGCCCAGCATCGTGCATAACCTTCCAGTTTGCAATTGGGGATAAGAGCAATCGCGCCCGTGCCCTTCCAGTAGACTGAGAGGGCGATGAGGACGTTGGAACGATACGGCTGGGCCCCGCTGGCTCTTGCGCTCACTACTTTGCTGGCCGGCTGCGGAACCCCGGGAGCGCCCCAGCCACCTTCGCTCGATTTGCCGAACCAGGTTGCGGACCTGTCCGCCGTCCGGGTTGGCAATCAGGTCTCGCTCTCGTGGACCATGCCCAGGAAGAATACGGATAAGCTTCTGCTGAAAGCAGACGTAGAAGTGCGCGTGTGCCGTCGCGAAGGTACCGGCACTTGCGATGCGGCGGGTCGTCCTTTGCTTCTGGCTCCTGGAAAGGCCGGAGAGTTCGCGGAGCCGCTGCCGACGGCCTTGGCATCGGGCGCTCCACGGGTTCTGAGCTACCTAGTGGAATTGACGAATCGCAAGGGACGCTCCGCAGGCATGTCGAATGCTGCGATCGTTCTGGCTGGCGAGGCACCTTCTCCGGTCATGGGCTTGAAAGCAGAAGTTCGCAAAGACGGCGTGGTTCTGCGCTGGAATCCGGATGACGAGACGGCGGCAGTTCGCCTGGAACGCAAACTGCTGACACCGCCGGCGACCAAGCCGCAACCTGGTCTGATGACACCGCCGCCCGAACCGCTTGAGCAGAATCTGCTTGTCGATTCCGCGCAGGAAGGCCGTGCCATCGACAAGAACGCCCGCCTCGCCCAAACCTATGAGTATCGCGCCCAGCGTGTGAAGAGCATCGTGCTCGATGGCAAAAAGCTGGAATTGACAAGCGAGCTTTCTCCAGCGCTTCGTGTGGAGACCAAAGATGTGTTTCCACCTGCCGTGCCCACCGGATTGTCTGCAGTGGCGACTGTGGCCGAGAATGGTACGGACACCGCGATTGACTTGAGTTGGCAACCCGATATCGAAGCCGATCTGGCCGGGTATGTTGTTTATCGACGCGAGGGCTCCGACGCCTGGCAGCGCATCTCGCCCACCCAATCCGGTATTGCGCCGGCTTTCCACGATGTGCAGGTGCAGCCGGGTCATACCTACCGTTATGCCGTCAGCGCCGTCGACAAAGGCGGCCATGAAAGTCCGCACTCCGTTGAAGCGGAGGAAACAGTTCCCAATCCCTGATACACTTCGGCGCGCAAGGAGAATTCCCATGAAATACTGCCGCTTTCGATTCGAAGGCCAAATCATTTATGGCGCAGTGGAAGACCGTGGCGGTGAACCGTGGATCATCGACCTTATCGCTGCCCCCGAAGAGGATCTGGCGTTTCGGCTGACCCACGGACATGCAACCTCGTGGAGTTTCGACTTCGAGCCGATTCCGTTGAGCGCAGCCGATCTGCTGCCGCCGGTTACTCCTTCAAAGATCATCTGCGTGGGCCGGAACTATCGCGACCACGCCAAGGAATTAGGCAACGAAGTTCCCGCCGAGCCCCTGCTTTTCTTCAAGCCGCCATCGTCTCTGCTCGCGCCGGGAGGCACAGTGCTCATGCCGCGGGTCTCAACTCGCGTGGACTTTGAGGGTGAGTTGGCGCTGGTCATCGGGCGGCGCGCTCACAAAATCGCTGCGGCAGAATGGCAAACGTATATCCGTGGGTATACGATCGCGAACGACGTAACTGCACGCGACCTGCAGAAGAAAGACGGTCAATGGACCCGCGCAAAGGGCTTCGATACCTTTTGTCCTGTGGGCCCTTACGTCAGCGACAAAGTAGACCCCGAAGGGGGACTCACGGTCGAAACCCGCGTCAACGGCGAACTTCGCCAAACTGGATCGACGCTCGATTTCATCTTCTCCATTCCCTCACTGCTCGGCTATATTACGGCTGCCATTACGCTTGAGCCCGGCGATCTGCTGCTCACGGGCACACCTGCCGGCGTAGGTCCTCTCGCCGCCGGAGATCGCGTCGAAGTGGCCATTCCGGGACTTGGCGTGTTATCCAATACCGTTGCAGTGGAAACGAACTAGTTCCGCAGTGGATGCAACCCGGGCCGCGCAAGGGAATCCAAAAGAGCGGTACACTGAAGCCAGACGCTCACCATGCGCGTGGCCCCTTCCCCAGGAGGAAAAATGCCCCAGAATCTGCTCGAGCAATTGCGTAAGTACACAGTGGTTGTTGCCGACACCGGCGATATCGACTCGATGGAGAAGTTCCGCCCCACCGACGCAACTACAAACCCCTCGCTGATCACAACCGCGGCTCAGATGCCGCAGTATCAGCCGATCGTCGACAGCGTGATCATGGACGCCAAGAAGGAATTGGGCGAAAACGCCAGCGACAAGGATGTCGCAAACCTTGCATTCCAGGGCCTTGCCATCGCATTCGGGAAGAAGATCCTCGCTATTGTGCCCGGCCGTGTCTCGACTGAGGTCGACGCCCGCCTCTCCTTTGACACGGAAGCCACTATCGCACAGGCTCGCAGCATCATCGCCCAATACGACAAGGCAAAAATCGGCCGAGATCATGTGCTCATCAAGATAGCTTCTACGTGGGAGGGGATTCGCGCCGCAGAAGTGCTTGAAAAGGAAGGCATTCATTGCAACCTGACTCTGCTCTTCGGCCTTCACCAGGCTGTCGCGGCGGCCGAGGCGGGCGTTACCCTCGTCTCGCCCTTCGTGGGACGTATTCTCGACTGGTACAAAAAGGACACCGGCAAGGACTTTCACGGCGCAGACGATCCGGGCGTCCAGTCAGTCACGAAGATCTACAACTACTACAAGAAGTTCGGGTACAAGACACAGGTAATGGGCGCCAGCTTCCGCAACATCGGCGAGATCACAGAACTGGCAGGCTGCGACCTGCTTACAATTTCTCCGCAATTGCTTGCCGAACTCGAAAGCTCCCAGAGCGACCTGCCGCGCAAGCTTGATCCAGCGGCCGCCAAGGCGATGCCGATCGAGAGGATCGTTGTGGACAAGGCAGCGTTCAAGCGTATGCACGCCGAGGATCGCATGGCCACAGACAAGCTAAAGGAAGGTATCGAAGGCTTCTCGGCGGCGCTCGTGAACCTGGAGAAGCTGCTGGCCAAACGCCTGGCAGAACTGGAGTCTCGCGCTCCCGCCGCGGTCTAATCCCCAGACCTCAGTCCGGACTCGAAGGGCAGCCCATTTTGCGGCTGCCCTTTTCGTTTTCAAAACTGGTTACCAATGACTGTCGCTGGCCGAGTGAAGTGATTTACCTCACATGACAAATGCTACAATTCGCCTAAGCTTTCATTCAACGCAAGAGAATTTAGCGATGGCCGGGCATGTTCTCCGCGCTGCGCACGTTGCACCGGGCCGTGTTTAATATCCCAGCTTTGCGCACACTCCGGGGAAATCTATGCAGACGCAGACTCATCCGCTCGAACCCTTCTTCCAGCACGCGATCCGCAGTAGCTATGAGGGCCGGCTTGGACTCGGTCCCGACATTAGCGGCTACGTCTCTCGCATGCTGTGCGATTTCTCCGAAGAAGACAACCTGTTCAGGCTGCACGATTCGAATGGCCAGCCCATCAAGACGCTTGACGATATGGTGCGAGCCTCGGATCCAATCCACGGCACCGCGCGGTCCTTCATCGCCGAACGCACCGTCCGCAAATATATTGGCGACTATGCTCTATTTCTAGCAGGCATGTGCCCAGAAGCAATCGAATCGGAACCCGATAGTCAGTCGCAGAAACCGACGCTTGCCGAACTGATTCGAATCGGTAAAGAGAGCTATTACATCGTGAGCCAGTTCAACGTGTTCGAATTCGAGCAGGAGGCTCCGCTGTTCACGCGCCTCTCCAGCGTTTTCGAGCATTGCGTGCTAGGCCTTGCGATTGCGCGCCGGGAGCTGTGGCGAACCCTGAACTCGGCAGCATCTGTGCATTGAAGCTATAACCATCATCTTCAAACCCTTCTTGAAGTTGCGCTAATTTTCCGGAGACGAGAAAACGTCCTTCGGTGGCGATGAGCCTGCTCCGATGCGCTATGCCCTCTTTGCAGTCGGTGTTCCATCCTGCCAACTAATTTGGTACTCCCCCTTTAGTGTGAGCAACATTTCCGCTAATCTCTGTGTCAACACTATGTAAATAAGGTGGTGGCTGGTGTTCCCGGCTGCACGCGGCGAGCAAACGGTCATTGCCTCAAAGCAAGCCCAATTGCGCGCAAGTGCTTACGGGAGGTCTGTATGCAACAGGACCAGGTTCATCCACTCGAGCCCTTCTTCCACCAGGCGGTCCGCAGCAGCTATGAAGGCAAGCTTGGACTGCACGATCCTGACGTGACAGGTTACGTGGCACACTTACTCTGCGAATTCTCAGAGGCAGATAAACTCTACAAGGTGCGCGACGAATTGGGTCGCCCCGTCGAAGAGTTGGAGGCCATGATTCTCGCAGCCGACCCGGTCCATGGCACCGCGCCCTCCTTTGATGCGGAGCGTGCCATGCGCAAATACATCGGAGACTATGCGCTGTTTGTGGGCGGCATGTATCCCGAAGCCAACGTTCCGGGCGGGCGACGTCGCGGTCCGCATCCGAGCCTCGGCGAGCTGATTCGCGCGGGCAAGGAGAGCTACTTCATCGTCAGCCAGTTCAACATGTTCGAGTACGAGCAAGAAGCGCCCTTGTTTGCACGGCTCTCCGACGGCTTCGAGCGCTGCATTCTGGGCCTTTCGCTGGTGCGCGAAGAGCTAAACAGACGCAAGGCATTGCCGCCACCGGAACTGAACTAGCTTTCTCAATCACCTTCCGACAGTGGAATCTCAGGTCTCGCATTTGAGACCTGGGATTCCACCAGATTCGATTTATTCCGACCACACCGCGAGCACATTTCCCTGCCCATCGGAAAAATGGAATCTCTTTCCGCCTGGGAACTCGAATGTTGGGACCACGAGACTGCCGCCCGCGGCGAGGATCGCGTCCTGGGTCGCTTTCAGATCTTGAGAGTAGAGGATGACCAACGGTTCCGAGTCGCTCGGCGATTTTCGTGGGTCCCCTTTGCGAAAGCCGCCATCGATGCCGGCGCTAGTCTGGGGATGCTCAAATTCAAATTGGAGTCATAGGCGGCGTTGACGTCAGGGCGCGCGCACACCCTTCCTGGTGTGCTCTTGAAGCGCCCCCATCCACAATCCCTCAAGAGCAGGAGGGTGCAGGTAGAGCCCGCTGATTGACTTCATGCGCGGACTCGCGAGGTACACGATCAAATTAGCAAACGAGCACCCTAGAAGCAATTCGAAAATGTATGTCTAGAGAATATAGCGGCTCAAATCGTGATCCTTCACGATTGTTGCCACCATCTCCCTGACATACTCTGGCGTAATCGTAAAGACTTTCTCCGGCCCGGAGGCAGTCATCCGCTCCTGGTAGGGAAGAGGCGTGGACGCCTCGCTCTTGATGGCCTGCGAAAGCGCAGATGCCTGCTCCTCATCTGCCGGGCGGCGAGCCACGTCGGGCGCCAGGAAGCTGACGTCTTCGAGGACGCGCTCCATGATGGTGTGCAGGCGGCGCGCGCCGATGTTTTCGGTTGTCTCGTTCACCTTGAAAGCAAACTCCGCCATCTCGCGGAGCGCCTCAGGCGCAAACTCCAGCCGCACGCCTTCGGTTTCGAGCAGCGATGCGTATTGCTTGGTAAGCGACGACTTGGGCTCGGTGAGGATGCGCAGGAAATCTTCGCTCGTTAGCGATTTGAGTTCCACTCGAATTGGAAAGCGCCCCTGCAATTCCGGGATCAGATCGCTCGGCTTCGAAACATGGAACGCGCCTGCAGCGATGAACAGAATGTGATCGGTGCGCACCATGCCATAGCGCGTATTCACCGTGGTTCCCTCAACGATGGGCAGAATGTCGCGCTGCACGCCCTCTCGGCTTACATCGGGTCCGTGCCCACCCTCGCGACCCGCAATCTTGTCGATCTCATCGAGGAAAACGATACCGCTAGATTCCACGCGCTCCACGGCCGAGCGATTCACAGAATCCATGTCGATCAAGCGGCCCTCTTCTTCCTGCACGAGGTAGTCAAACGCATCGCCGACTTTCATCTTGCGCTTTTTCGAACCCCCGCCAAATATATTCGGCAGCATGTCCTTGAGGTTCATCTCCATGTCCTCAAGGTTCTGGTTGGAGATGATGCCGAATTGCGGTGCGCGATCTCGAACGTCCAATTCCACCTGGCGATCGTCGAGTTTACCTTCGCGAAATTGCTGGCGCAGTTTTTCGCGCGAACGCTGATAGCTGTCCGAGCCGGGCAGCGTGAGCTGGCCTTCCTGAGCCGGCGGTGTTGGGGGCGGAGGTGGCAAGAGCACGTCAAGCAAGCGTTCCTCGGCGTTCATCACTTCTTCGAGGCGTTCTTCGCGAACCATGTCGATGGCAATCTCCACCAGATCGCGGATCATCGATTCCACATCGCGGCCCACGTAGCCGACCTCGGTGAACTTCGAAGCTTCCACCTTCAGAAATGGCGAATTCGTGAGTTTTGCGAGCCTGCGCGCAATTTCGGTTTTTCCCACACCCGTTGGCCCAATCATGATGATGTTTTTGGGCATGATGTCGTCGGCTATATCGGGCGGCAGCTTCTGGCGGCGCTGACGATTGCGCAGCGCAATCGCGACAGCGCGCTTGGCGGGACGCTGGCCAACCACATGTTTGTCGAGCTCGGCAACTATCTCGCGCGGCGTCAACTCGTCGAGCGCGAGTTCTTGTTCTTCTGCGGATGCGGGGAGATAAATGGCCATGGATACGATGGGCAAACGCGAGCGGTGCGTTAGCCCTTCAACTCCTCTATAGTGACTCGGTCGTTGGTATAAATGCAGATTTCTCCGGCAATCTTCATTGCCTTCTCGGCGATTTCGCGGGCGCCAAGATCAGTATTTTCAAGCAGCGCGCGCGCGGCAGCGGTGGCATAGCTTCCTCCGGAACCGATGGCGGCGATCGGCTCATCGGGATCGATTACATCACCAGACCCCGAAATAAGAAACGTCTGAGCCTTGTCGGCAACCACCAATAGAGCTTCAAGGTTGCGCAGCATTTTGTCAGTGCGCCAGTCTTTCGCCAATTCAACGGCTGCGCGGTTGAGATTGCCGGCATACTGCTCCAGCTTGGTCTCGAAACGCGCAAAAAGCGAAAAAGCGTCAGCAGTGGAGCCGGCAAAACCGGCCAGAATCTTTTCCTGGTAGAGGCGACGAATCTTCTTGGCGGAGTGTTTCAAGACGTGATCGCCGAGTGTCACCTGCCCGTCGGCAGCCATTACCACTTGCCCGTTCCGGCGCACACAAATCACAGTGGTAGACCGAATCCGTGAACGATTTGTGACTGCGGAATTCTGGATCGAATTCAATGAGAACCTCTGAATTGCGGCCTCCGGCAGGCCGGAAATCGTTCAAGGCACAGTCACAAGTATAGGCCATGGCCCTGAAGCGCCCTAGTGGAGCAGTTCCGGCTCTCGAGGTCATTTTGTCCCTTGAGCCGGTTTGACGGCCCCAGTCAGGCACAATAGGTTTGAATGAGGGGTTAGGTCTTCTGTGCCCCAATTAGAGGAGCTTGGATGCAAAGCAGACTTTCTCGCCGCCCATGGGCTGCAATTGTTGCTGTTTTGGCCTTGGCAATTTCCTGGCCAGTCGCGCGGACCCAAGACTTAAAGAGCTTTGAACAGCGAATCACAACAAAAGTGCTGCCGAATGGGCTCACGTTGATCATCTGCGAACGGCCAGAAGCCCCGGTTTTCAGCTATTCGACGTTCATTGATGCAGGGGACGTGAACGATCCCTCCGGCCAAAGTGGCTTGGCGCACATGTTTGAACACCTTGCCTTCAAGGGAACAAGCGAGATTGGCACCACCGACTATCCCGCTGAAAAAGTGGCACTCGCCAAAGTTGAGGCAGCGAACGACGCCTACGAGGCCGAGAATTTGAAGGCTGTTGGCCGCGCCCCGCAGAAGCTTGCCGAATTGAAGAAAGCCGTTCAAGACGCGGAAACCGAGGCCCACAAATACGTCATTCCGAATCAGTTCACCGAAGTGGCTGACAGAAATGGCGCCCACGAGCTGAACGCCTCCACCGGCCTCGACCAGACAATGTATTTCTGGTCGATGCCCGAAAATCGCCTTGAACTCTGGGCGTGGCTTGAGAGCAGCCGACTCACCGACGTTGTTCCGCGCGAGTTCTACAAAGAGCGCGACGTCGTGTTGGAAGAGCGTCGCATGCGTACTGACTCGAATCCCATCGGCAGGCTTTTTGAGCAGTTTCTCGCCACCGCTTATGTGGCCCACAATTACGGCCGCAGCGGCGTCGGCTGGTCCAGCGAGGTGAGCCAGATAACGGCGACGGAAGCGATGGCCTTCCACAAGAAGTACTACACGGGCTCGAACATCGTGGTGTCCGTGGTGGGCGACGTAAAGGCCTCGCAGGCGCTTCCGATCCTGGAGAAGTATTTCAGCCGAATCCCCGCCGGTGCGAAGCCCGGAGAGATGACGACGGTCGAACCGAAACAGTTTGCCGAGAAGTCAGTGGTGATTAAGGATCGAAGCCAGCCAATCTTCATCGAAGGCTATCACCGGCCAAGTTTCCGCGACCCCGATGACGCAGTATACGACGCCATCAGCGACATCATGTCCAATGGCCGTGTCTCGAGGCTCTATCGCAGCCTGGTGCGCGACCAGCAGATTGCGGCAGTAGCCGAAGGGGTAAGCCCGTATCCGGGCGATAAATATCCCGGCCTGTTCGTATTTTTAGCAGCTCCACTGCCGGGACACGCATCGGCCGAGATGCGTGACGCATTTCACAAAGAAATCGACAAGCTGAAGACTACAGACGTCAGCGACGCGGAGCTATCCATGTATAAGACCCGCGCGCGCGCCGATCTGCTTCGCGGTCTTGCCAACAATCAGGGACTGGCCAACGCACTGTCGCAGTACCAGACTCGCTACGGCGACTGGCGCGAGCTGTTCCATCAGCTCGACCGCGTTGACAAAGTCACCAAGGCCGACATTCGGCGCGTGGCAAATCAAGTGTTCGTGGCTTCGAACCGCACCACCGCCGAAATTGACACCGAGGCTCCCGCGGCCTCCGCAAAGAAAGATGGCAGCGTACAATGAAGAACCTTTCAATCTCAAGACTCTTTCTGGCTGGTCCCGTCTTTGCCTGTTTGGTGCTTCCGTCGAGTTTGACCGCGCAACAAAGCAAACCTTGGGAAAGAATTCCAGTACCTCCGCTGCACGAGTTCAAACCGCAACAGCCGAAACGAATTCTATTGAAGAACGGCATCGTCCTTTTCCTGCAGGAGGATCATGAATTGCCGTTAGTTTCAGGGTCAGTGCTGATTCCCGGTGGCTCAAGGGACGAGACGCCCGCCAAAGCAGGACTTGTGGAACTCTACGGCCAATCGTGGCGCACCAGTGGCACCGCAAAAACGGGCGGTGACGCCTTGGATGACATGCTCGAAGCCAAAGCAGCACACATTGAGACCGCCGGCGACGAAGACTCCACCGCTCTTTCGTGGGACTCGCTGAAGGGCGATACGGACCAGGTTTT
>WNGL01063508.1_pt1 | contig 12982 bp, 11 predicted proteins | sample 5400591 | NCBI WGS metagenome assembly WNGL01 (sample SAMN13153377, study PRJNA577476) | soil metagenome | isolation source: 80 cm soil or saprolite under Garry oak tree replicate 1 | place: USA:California | collected 2016-06-15
CAGCGCCTGCGAGACAGCCGGGAAGGCTTCGACAGTTTCTCCGTCCAGGCGATAACCCGTACACACTTTGATCTCATCGAGCGCGTCCAGCACATCAAGCTTCGTCAGCGCGACCGATGTGAAACCATTAATCTCGGCGGCGTAACGGGTAGCGAACGCGTCAAACCAGCCACAGCGGCGCGGGCGTCCAGTCGAAGCTCCGTACTCGCGTCCCCGTTCGCGAATCAATTGCCCCAATTCAGCTTCGCCCTCGAGCATCTCGGTCGGAAATGGACCTTCGCCGACGCGGGTTGTGTACGTGCGCACGATGCCCAGGACTCCGGTGAGGCGATGGGGCGCTAATCCGGTTCCTACGCAGGCCCCGCCGGCGACCGTGCTCGATGAAGTAACAAACGGATAAGTGCCATGATCGACGTCGAGCAGCGTGGCTTGCGCGCCTTCGAGAAGAATTGATTTGCCGCCGGCCGCCGCCTGGTTGAGAAAGTGACTGGTATCGGCGATAAACGGCGCGAGCCGTTCGACCACCTGCGTGGTCTCAGTAAAGATCGCCTCGACTTCGAGCGGTTGCCCGCCATAAGCCACGATCACGCGATTGGCATCTTCGAGATTGCGCTCGATGCGCGATCGCAGCACGTCGGGCGCCAGCGCGTCCGCTACCCGAATTCCGCGGCGGCCGGCTTTGTCTTCGTACGCCGGGCCGATCCCGCGCAACGTGGTACCGACCCGTTCGTTGCCCAGCCGCTCCTCGCTCGTGTGGTCCAAAGCACGATGATAGGGAAGAATTAAATGCGCGCGCGAACTGATCTTAACTCGCTCAGGAGTGACGACAATGCCCTGGGCGATTAAGCGATCCGCTTCTTCAAAGAAAGCCATCGGATCGATCACCATACCGTTGCCCAGCACGCACGACTTACCTTCGTGGACTATTCCTGAGGGAAGGAGATGCAGGACGAACGATCGCTTGCCGACCTGAACTGAGTGCCCGGCATTGTGGCCGCCCTGGTAACGGGCGACGATATCAAAGCGCTCGGCCAGCAGGTCGACGATCTTGCCTTTGCCTTCATCGCCCCACTGGGCGCCGATCACTGCGATGACTTTGGACATAGTGTAACTGGCAACGAGATATCAGACCTGGCCGTTATCCGTTACTGACTTACGGATCAATTTCTTTGTTAAGTCCGGAGCGAAAACGAAAGGGCTAAAAGGGACGGTCTAAGAAAAATAACGGTCCGGTGCCAACCGAATTCGACGCCGTCAGACGACTAAACAGCGGTGGCCGCACTGACGTGTTTGTCCAGAATTCGTGAAATTGCGGCTTCGGATGTTGCGCCCACGATCCGCTCTTCTTCTTTGCCATTCTTAAAAAGAATTAACGTGGGAATCCCTTTGATGCCATAACGCTGTGACACAGACGGGTTGTCATCGACATTCAGTTTAACCACGCGCGCGCTGCCGGCGTATTTCTCAGCGACCGATTCAACAGTGGGGGCAAGCATGCGGCACGGGGCGCACCAGGCCGCCCAAAAATCTACCAGTACTGGCCGATCCGATTTTAGTACGTCGGTTTCAAAAGTGCTGTCAGTAGTATCGTTTACATGCTCGCTCATTTTACTTTGGCTCCTTGTGTAACTTGTATTCTAAAGTTTATGACCTGCGCGCCTTCAAAAGATTCGAGGCAGCTCAATTATTTCTTCGTAAAGCCTGATATATTTTTTTGCCGTAATTGACCAGGAATTATCCCGCTTCATCGCGTTGCGCTGAATCCCTCTCCACGTTTTCGGTTCACTATAAAAGTAAAGCGCTTCGCGTATTTTTTCAAGCATCGCCGCAGCAGAATAAGGACTGAACTTGAATCCATCGCCTTTTCCGGTATTTGGATCAAAATTATCCACGGTGTCGTCGAGCCCGCCGGTGGCCCTGACCACCGGAATCGTACCATAACGCATGCTGTACATTTGATTGAGCCCGCATGGTTCGTACAGCGAGGGCATCAGAAAAATGTCTGCACCGGCTTCGATTTGATGAGCCAGCGCCTCGCCGGCAAAACCTTTGTAGATGCCGACGCGATGGGGCGCGCGATCATGCCAGCCCTGCAGAAAGTCCTCGTATTCGCGCGCGCCGGCGCCGAGGGCAATGAAGAATGCCCCCGTGTCCAGAATTGCACTTGCCCCTTGCCTGATTAGATCGTAGCCCTTTTGCGCAACCAGTCGCGAAATGATCGCAATGATTGGCCGAGCGGGTTCTTCGGGCAATCCGAAGCGTCGCAGCAAATCAAGTTTGCACTTTTGCTTTCCGCTTAAGTCATCAGCATCAAATGGCGCTGCAATATGAGGATCACTCTTCGGATTCCAGACTTCGTAATCGACGCCGTTCGTGATTCCCGCGAGCCGATCACTGCGGGCCCGCATTAGCCAATCCAGTCCGTAACCCTGCTCCGGAGTCTGTATCTCGCGGGCGTAACGAGGACTTACGGTCGACAAGGCATCGGCCGCGACCAGGCCGGCTTTTAAAGCCGAAGCCGCGCCCGACAACATGAAGTCATCGGCATAGTTTGAGAAGTCCAGCCACCTGAGATTCTCCGGATCAAAAGCGCCGTGATAGGCCATGTTGTGAATGGAAAAAAGACTCCTGGTATCGGCAAAGAACTCTTCGTGCTTCCGGCGCGCGCGCAGCTCTATGGGAGCGAACCCGCAGGGCCAATCATTACAGTGAACAACGTCAGGCGCGCGATCAAACTTCTTCAAAAGCGCGATCGCCGCGCGACAGAAGAACGCAAACCGCTCGAAATCATCGGTGGCGCCATAGACTGAACCGCGCGCAAAATAATGCGGCGCATCAATCAAGTAGGCCGGCGCCTTCAGGGTGGCACTCCGATAGACGCTGATGCGCCGCTCTTGTCCCCGCCATGTGACCTCGAGATCGTTAATGAACTCGTCATCGACCAGTGCCCGGTCGATTTGATCGTAAAAAGGAATGATTAGAAGGGAATCTACGGCCTGGGAATGTAAGGCCTTTGTCAGCGCTCCAGAGACATCGGCAAGACCGCCTACTTTCGCAGTTTCGAAAGCCGAGATTATTTCATCCTTCCGCCTTCATCCTTCATCCTTGCTTTTAGGTTTGCATCGATGCCAGGAACTCGGCGTTTGATTTGGTTTTCTCGAGGCGCTCGAGCACGACTTCCATCTGCTCGACGGGCGACAGGGGATTGAGGACGCGGCGCATTACCCAAATCCGGGCGAGATCTTCTTTGCTGATCAGCAACTCTTCCTTGCGGGTTCCTGAACGCTGCAGGTCAATGGCCGGGAACAGGCGCTTGTCGCTCAAACGGCGATCGAGGTGAATTTCACTGTTGCCGGTGCCCTTGAATTCTTCAAAGATCACATCGTCCATGCGCGATCCGGTATCGATTAGAGCCGTGGCGATGATGGTAAGCGAGCCGCCCTCTTCAATGTTGCGGGCGGCGCCAAAAAAGCGCTTCGGTCGCTGGAGGGCGTTGGAATCGATACCGCCGGAAAGAATCTTTCCGCTGGGCGGCACGACGGCATTGTGCGCTCGCGCCAGGCGGGTGATCGAATCGAGCAAAATTACGACGTCCCGCTTGTGCTCGATCAGGCGCTTCGCCTTTTCGATCACCATATCGGCAACCTGCACGTGCCGCGTCGGCGGCTCGTCAAATGTTGACGAAATAACTTCGCCCTGAACGGAACGCTGCATGTCGGTGACTTCTTCCGGTCGCTCGTCGATCAGCAATACAATCAGAGTGACCTCGGCGTGATTCTGAGTGATCGAATTAGCAATCGTTTGCAGCAGCATTGTTTTGCCGGTGCGCGGCGGCGAAACGATCAGGGCGCGTTGGCCCTTGCCAATCGGGGTGACTAAATCGATAACCCGGGCTGAGAGATTGTCGGCCGCAACCTCCATCCGCAGCATCTCATCCGGGTAGAGCGGTGTCAGGTTGTCAAAGAAAACTTTCTCGCGCGCCTGATCGGGTGCTTCGAAGTTAATGGCTTCGACTTTGATCAGCGCAAAGTACCTTTCGCCTTCTTTGGGCGGACGAATCTGCCCACTGATAGTGTCGCCGGTTCGCAAATCAAATTTACGAATCTGCGAAGGCGAGACGTAAATGTCGTCCGGCCCGGGCAAATAGTTGTATTCGGGCGCCCGCAGAAAGCCGAACCCATCGGGAAGCGTTTCAAGAACACCTTCGGAAAAGATCAAGCCACTCTTCTCGGTTTGCGCGGCCAGCACCTTGAAGATGAGTTCCTGCTTGCGCATGCCCGTGGCGCCGGGCACGTCCATCCCTTTCGCGACCTGCGTCAGCTTTGAGATTGACATCTCCTTCAGATCAGACAGGTTAAAAATGTCCTGCGGCCCGTCCCGGCCGATTTCGTCCGAGACCTCGGCCGTAGCCACGCCGCCACCATCGTCGACGCGCGGATTATCGTTGTTGTTCGTACGTCTCTTGTTTGGCATATCCGTTACTCTCAATGCGCGGCACGAGCTTGCCGCGATTTACTGATTTTTGAAGTTGGATTAACTATCTCGGTCAATGGGAAAGCTTCTGACGCGGTTCTTAGACTCGCGCGAGGGCAATATTGCTCGGCCGCGCTGGCCGAGACTCTACAAGCCGTTCCGGTCTAATAGATTTCAAAAGGGGACGACGTGCGGTAAAGCCCATGTGATGCTTGTAAACGAACTGCGCGTGGCCTCAACCCGGCTTCTTAACAGACCTGAGGCGGACAATCTGTTTGTCTCTGTCGTTAAGTTGCTCCGATTTCGGGATTCTTAATTCTAAACTAAAGCTCGGAATTCGCAAACCAGAAACCGCGTTCTTGATGAAAAGCCCTTGTAATGAAAGAACCGGTCCTGTTTTTGATATTGCGTCCTAATTATATTTAGTTAACGCCGCTTCAATCACGCGCCAAATTTCTGCGCGTCCGCGCCCGGTCGTAGCTGAGTACGATAAAACTTGATCGTTAGTTAGCAAGCTCCGCGCGCTTTCAACGTTTCGTCGCAATTCATTTTGCGAGAGCTTGTCTGATTTCGTGGCAACGATTATGTGTGGCTTTTGATAATGCTCAAGCCACTCGTGGAGCTGCAAATCCAGTGCTGCGGGCTTATGACGCGAATCTACAATGTGAATTGATAGCACAAGCTGTCGGCGCTTGGCAAGGTAGTCGGTTGCTAATTTTTGCCAGCGATTTCTGACGGCCTGAGGCAGGCGCGCAAAGCCATACCCAGGCAAATCCACAAAATGGAAGCGACTATTAATCAGAAAGAAATTCAGCGCCTGGGTTCTGCCCGGCGTCGATGATGTTCGGGCCAGCCCCTTTACGCCCAGAAGCGAGTTAATCAGGCTCGACTTGCCGACATTTGAACGCCCCAGGAACGCTATCTCTGGAATCACATCTCGCGGCCAGTCAGCTTCTTCAAACGCGCTTTTGATAAACTCAGCGCTGGTAACTTTCATTAATTCATCGGAAAGCAGTAGGCAAGGATGCCTGCTCCCATACCTGCGCTCCAAATTTCGAGCCGACCGAAAGTTTTGACCTTCCGATCGGCTCACTGGTTGATTCGATTACTTGAGCGGGCCGCTCTTATGCGCCTGCGGTTTGCGCTTTGGCCGCACGCATTTCGGCAAATCTGGTCATGCGCTCTCTCATGCCGGCGATCCTTGCTTCGATGTTCGGCATTCGCTTGACGACTGTTTCCAGGCTCTTCAGAAACTCCGGATTGTCGAACAGCGTCCGGATTTCCTGCAGCACCGGCTCGATCTTCATATAAACGAAGATATGTTCGCCGTTGGTTTGATTGAAAAGCTCTTCGTCAATCGCACCGTTGGTTACCATGGCGCAGGCCATGTCCCAGTAAGTGCACACCATGCGAAAATGACCGCTGTGTTCACCCATCAGGACGTCGATGACGTCTTGAACGCCGGTCGGATTAAAAGTGAAAAGCCAATTGCGCGCGTCGCGCATGACGGACTCGCGACGGAGGTCGTATAGCTTCAGAATCAGGTTGGCATCTTCTTGTTTACCCATTTATCTGCTCCTTGGTTTGTGGAAATGGTGACTCGAAAAGACAGAGCGACACAAACTAAACGCTCCTTAATTACCGAATTGATTCGAACTGATAGCTGACTGAAACTTCTTGCCGGACCCTACTGCTCAGCAGGTGTTTGCAACGGCTGCGAGGGCGGCTCGGTGGTCCACAGCGGTGGCGTGCTGGCGGCTCTCACGGCTGTTTCGCTTGCCGCTGGTTCCGCCAACGCCAGATTCAACACTTCGTCGATCGTTTCGACGAGGTTAATCGTCATTGCGTTGCGAACTTCCTCTGGCACCTCAGGCAAATCCTTTTCGTTGTCCTTGGGCAGGATGATCGTGTCAATGCCGAAGCGGTGCGCTGCCAGTAGTTTTTCTTTCACGCCGCCAATCGGCAGAACCCGCCCCCGCAAAGTAATTTCGCCGGTCATGGCGACGTTCTTGTGCACCGCGGCGCGCATGAGCGCGGAAGCCATCGCCGTCGCCATCGTTATACCTGCCGACGGACCGTCTTTCGGAATCGCGCCTTCAGGGATGTGCACGGGCTTTAATGCAGGTCAATGCGGCTTGCGCAGATTCCTGCATGACATCGCCCAGCTTGCCGGTCAGCGTTACGGCGCCACGGCCCTTAACCAGCGTCGCTTCAATTTGCAGCACTTCACCACCTATTTCGGTCCAGGCAAGGCCAGTCGCCAGTCCAATCTCACTTTCAGCGGCGACACCCTGCTGCCGGAACTTGATTGGGCCCAGCATCTCGCGTACGCGATCGGCCCCGATCGCGTCTTTGAAACCGTCAGCCACACTTTCGGCGACAAACTTTCGCGCAAGCTTGCGACAACACGAACCGATCTCGCGTTCGAGGTTGCGGACCCCGGCCTCGCGGGTGAAGTGGCGGATGATCTCCAGAATGCCTTCGTCACTGAACTCAAGCTGCTCCGTTCGCAGTCCGTTGGCTTCGGCTTGTTTCGGCACCAGGTGGCGTTTGGCGATCTCGAGCTTTTCGCGTTCCGTGTAACCGGAAAGCCGCAGCACTTCCAACCGGTCCTGTAACGCCGGAGGAATTGTGTGCAGCACGTTCGCGGTGGCGATGAAAAATACCTTGGACAGATCGTATTCGACGTCCAGATAGTGATCCTGGAACATGTGGTTCTGTTCGGGATCAAGAACCTCCAGCAGCGCCGAACTCGGATCGCCGCGAAAATCCGTGCCCAGCTTGTCTACTTCATCCAGCAGCAGGACGGGATTCACGGTCCCGGCTTTCTTCATCATCTGAATGATTTGACCGGGAAGCGCTCCGATGTAGGTGCGGCGGTGTCCCCGAATTTCAGCTTCGTCACGCACGCCGCCAAGTGAAAGCCGAACAAACTTTCTTCCGGTCGCCCGGGCGATAGATTTTCCGAGGCTTGTCTTTCCGACTCCGGGAGGACCGACGAAACAGAGAATCGAACCCTTGGGGTTCTTTACCAGTTGCCGGACTGCCAGATATTCGAGGATGCGATCCTTAATCTTTTCCAGACCAAAGTGATCTTCATTCAAAACCTCTTCGGCCTTGGTCAGGTCCCTAATCTCTTTTGACTTCTGTTTCCACGGCACGCTGAGCAGCCAATCGATATAGGTGCGCGAGACAGTCCCTTCCGCGGACATGGGCGGCATGGCTTCCAGACGATGAAGTTCCTGCATCGCCTTTTCCCGGGCTTCATCGGTCATGCCGGCGTCTTCGATCTTCTTCTTCAACTCGTCGAGTTCAGCGCGCTCGTCTTTGCGGCCCAGCTCCTTGTGGATCGCCTTGATCTGCTCATTGAGGTAGTACTCTTTTTGCGCTTTTTCCATTTGCCGTTTGACGCGCGTTTGAATCGTGCGGTCAAGCTGGCGCTTATCGAGCTCAATTTCCAGGACTTCGATTAAGCGCGCCAGCCTCGCCTGGGTCGAAAACAGTTCCAACAGTCCCTGCTTGTCCTCGACAGAGATGCGCAGTTGTGAAGCCAGAGCGTCCGCCATGTGTGAAGGATCAGCATTGCGCATCGCGGTTTGCAGAGCATCTGACTGAACTTCGGGAGCAAGTCGCAGGTGCTGCTCGATCAATTGACCGATTTTTTGCACGAGCGCCTCCAGGCGCAGGTTTTCTTCGTTCACCACGGGCGCGTGCCGCACCAGGGCGGTGAAAGCGCCATCGTTATTCTCAACGCGCACGGTGGTCGCGCGTTCCCGTCCCTCGACGACAACCTTTATCTGTCCATTCTCCTGGCGCTGCGACTGCATGATCCGCGCAATCGTACCGACCCCATAGATTTGCTCGGGTGTTGGTTCGTCGACGGTAGCATCGTGTTGAGTAGCGAGAAAAATCGTGCGATCAGAGGCCAGCGCAGTTTCCAGGGCGCTAACTGACCCGGGCCGGCCAATCTTGAACGCGACTTTCGTGAAAGGAAAGATCACGACGTCGCGAATCGGGACCATCGGGTATTTAGCTATGTCGGAAGGGGTTCGATCAGAATATTCTTCCATGGTTCTCCCTGGGGCTTGCGCTGTAGCCGAGATCTTACGATCCGAACTCAGCGCTCAAAAAACACTGTGAGAGCATCCTGCCTTCAAGCGCGCGAGTTGTCAACCAGCGCCGCCGCCGCAAGATGCTTGATTGAAAGGCTATCATTATTTCGAGCGTTCGCGTGAAATTATTTAAAATTATCAATAGCCGCAGTTTCGAAGAGCAGATGTTGCAAGTTAAACAAAAACGCTCGATTACTTGCGAAAGGGCGAGCGGCTACTTGCCGTCTCGCCCTGTTAGGTTGAAAATCCTGTTTACAATTCTCGCCCCCGGGGAAAACGAGCGAACATCCGGCTCCTTAGTAATCGTCGGTGCCGACTATTTCTTTCTCGAGCGCGTCGGCGATTAAAGTCGCGGACTTGATCGCGGCACTAAGGGATTGCGCATCAACGTCGGCGGAAATCTGAATTGCGTAATAGATTGCCTGGTTCGCGCCCTCTCCCACCAGCCGCCAGCCGCCAATCTTGAACTTGTTGTTTTCCTGCAACAGTCTGAGGGCCATCGCCGTTGAGAGCGTGCCACCCGTCTTAAATGCCGGCGAAATGATTTCGCGAATTTCCATCGAACCGTACGTGTTCGTATCTGAATCGACGACGAACTTTTCATTGAGGGCACTTAAGGCAGAGCGCACGCGGACATCACCACCTGAGCTTGATGAGGAAGCCGAACTCGTCGAACGCTTGCTTTCGCCGCTGTGCTGGCCGAGGGCGACACTCGCAAAACCGAAAGCGATAATTGCAGCCAGTAGAACTCTCTTCATTGGGGGAATCCTTTCGTTAGAATTTGGATTTGTCGTATTCGCGGCCGGCGAATTCCGGAGCAGGCTGGTCAGTGTTTTTATGCCGCGGCATCATCAACGCCGGCCAGGCCTTCGCCGGGAATGGCGCGCCGGCGCTCGACCATTTCGCTTGTGATCACGAATTCCTTGACCCGCTTTTGCGAAGGCAGAGTATACATGGCTTCCAGCAGTAGCTCTTCAAGAATCATCATGAGACCGCGAGCACCGAATCATCATGAGACCGCGAGCACCGACTTTGCGCGCCAGGGCCTGCGCGGCGACCGCCCGCAGGGCGTCATCAGTGAATCGTAACTTGACGGCATCGAAGTCGAATTTCTTTTGATACTGCTTGACCAGCGCGTGTTTTGGTTCGGTGAGAATTTTGATCAGCGCACCTTCGTCGAGTTCGTGCAATATGCCACAAACCGGAAGCCGGCCGACGAATTCCGGAATCAGGCCGTATCGAATCAGATCTTCCGGTTGCGTGTGGGAAAGGGCGTCGGCTTGTCTTTGGGTTCCGGATTTCACTTCCGCATGGAAGCCGAGCGACTTGTTGCGCAGCCGCCGCTCGACCACTTTCTCGAGTCCCACAAACGCGCCCCCGCAAATGAAAAGAATATTTGTGGTGTCGACCGGAAAGAATTCCTGATGCGGATGTTTGCGTCCCCCTTGCGGCGGAACATTGGCGACGGTGCCTTCCAGGATTTTTAGCAATGCCTGCTGTACACCCTCGCCCGAGACATCGCGGGTGATCGACGGGTTCTCATCTTTACGGCAAATCTTGTCGATCTCGTCGATGTAGATAATTCCCTGCTGCGCGCGTTCGACATCGCCGTTGGCCGCCTGCAGGAGTTTCAGAATGATATTCTCAACGTCTTCACCGACGTATCCGGCTTCGGTGAGGGTCGTTGCGTCGACAATGGTGAAGGGGACGCTCAACATGCGCGCCAGGGTCTGGGCCAGCAGAGTCTTGCCCGTGCCGGTTGGTCCGATTAGCAGGATATTTGATTTTTGAATTTCAACTTCACTGCGGCGGCGCGAAATCTCGATGCGCTTGTAGTGTTGATAGACCGCGACGGCCAGACGCTTCTTCGTTTCTTCCTGGCCGATGACATGTTCGTCGAGAAATGCTTTTATCTCGCCGGGCTTGGGCAGCGGCGGCCGCGAAGCAACCGACTCAGCCTGCTGGTCGTCGGTGATGATCTCGTTGCAGATGTCGATGCACTCGTTGCAGATGTACACCGTGGGACCGGCAATGAGTTTTTTTACTTCATTCTGAGACTTTCCGCAGAATGAGCAGCGCAGCGTGTCATCGGTTCGTCTTACCATAGCGTCTGGGGAACTCCATCCGAGAACTGTTAGAGCTTGTTCAAGTCTGACGTATGGACGAGCGTGCTCTTGATTTCACTGCTCGCCAGCAGTTGATTGAAATGGCGGACACATTCATTACAGATAAATCGTCGCGCGCCGGACGCATGAGGAGTTCCGGCTACCAGGTCGGTTACTTCTCCGCGCGACTTTCCGCAGAACGAGCAACGCAATCCACGAGATTTCATTCTGGCAATCATGGTTCCAGCGCAACTTATTTAAGTTGCGAGTGTTCATCCGCCGCAAGTTGGCAAGTTGCGCCACCTACTCCCGGTGGGCGATTACTTCGTCTATTAAACCATATTCTTTGGCCTGGATGGCAGATAAATATCGATCGCGTTCGACGTCGAGCTCGATTTGAGCGAGGCTCTGGCCGGTATGTTTCGCAAGGATTTGTGATGTCAATTCACGGATCCGGATGAGTTCTTCGGCATGAATGCGGACGTCGGTGGCCTGGCCCTGCATGCCGCCTGAGGGTTGATGAATGAGTATGCGAGAATTCGGCAGCGCGAATCGTTTGCCTTTAGCGCCGGCGGTCAGCAGCAGTGCGCCCATCGAGGCGCACATGCCGACGCAAATCGTGGTGACATCCGGACGGATAAACTGCATGGTGTCGTAAATCGCCAGCCCCGCGGTCACTGAACCGCCCGGAGAGTTTATGTAAAGGTTAATATCTTTTTCGGGGTCTTCCGCTTCGAGGAAAAGTAACTGGGCAACGATCAGGTTGGCAATCTGATCGTCGATCGGCGTACCGAGAAAGATAATGTTGTCTTTGAGCAGTCGTGAGTAGATGTCAAACGCGCGCTCGCCGCGCGACGTTTGTTCGACGACCATCGGAATCAATGCCATAAGCTCTTAAAGAAAAAGGAGCCGGGTTTTCATTTTCCATTTTTCATCTTCCATTTGTCATTAGTTGATTCGGCCTCGAAATGACAAATGAAAAATCTGAAATGAAAAATGAAAAATCTATTCCGACTCCTCCTTTTCTTCCTTCCACTCTTCGTCGGTTACGTTCGCATTCGCGACCAGAAAGTCCAGCGCTTTGCGGTTGCGCAACCTACCGGCGATGCTACGTTCGCCTCCCTGCTTTGTCAAGATAGCGCGCACTTGTTCGATTGATTGTCGCGACGCCTCCGCGACCGCATTGATCTCGTCATCGATCTCCTGTTTGCTTACTTCGATCTTCTCTTCGTTGGCGATGCGCTCCAGCAAGAGCGAACCGCGCAGATCATAACCGGCCTGCTCTTTAAGCGAGTCGCGCGCCTTCTCCCAGTCCAGTTTCGGATCGCGAGGATCGACTCCGTGTCCCATCATGTCGCGCACGACCGACTCCAGGCGATGCTCGGTTTGATGTTCAAGCAACCGCTCCGGCAATTCGAATTGATGCGCCTCGACAAGTTTGCGTACCAGCTCGGATCGCATCTTGACGTCGGCTTCATTCTTTACCTGCTGGTCGAGATCCGAACGAATCTTCTCGCGCAGTTGCGCCAGGGACTCAATTTCGTCGCCCAGGCTCCGGGCCCATTCATCGTCGATACCGGGTAATTCCTTAATGCGCAGCGCGTTTACTTTTATCCGGTACTCGACTTGTTTGCCGGCCAGGCCTTTTGAGGTGAAATCCGCGGGATAATCAACTGTAAACGTCTTTTCATCGTCGGGTTTGGCGCCGATCAGATTTTCATTTATTTCGCGGACGACGCCGTCTCCGCCCAGCACCACGTCAACGTCTTCGACATTAATGGGCTCAGCTGCCGGCTCGCTCAAAAACTTGCCATGAAAGTTTGCCGTAACTGTGTCACCCAACTGCGCGCCGCGATCTTCAACCGGCTCGAGGGTTGCCGAGTTCTCACGCAACGATTCGATTACCCGATCCACGTCTTCATCTTTTACTGAACGGGTGCGTCGCGTTGCGGAAAGTCCCTTGTATTCATTCAATTTGATCTCGGGAAGCACGTCCACAATGATGTGAAATGAAATCGGTTCGTCGCCAAGTCGGTTGAGTCCATCCGCGTTTTCGAGATTGAGTTCCGGTTCGCCCAGCGGCGCCAGCTTGTGTTCTTCGATCGCGTTTTTGGCGGCCTCCGGAAGCAGTTCGCGTAATACTTCGGTGCGGATCTGATCTTTAAAGCGCGTGCGCACCACCGCGCGCGGCGCGTGACCCGGACGAAATCCGGGAACATTCGCCGCTTTCGCGTAACGATCGCTGATTTGATCATAAGCCGCGCGCACCGCGGCGGCGTCGATTTGAATATC
>WNGL01010084.1_pt1 | contig 12981 bp, 12 predicted proteins | sample 5400591 | NCBI WGS metagenome assembly WNGL01 (sample SAMN13153377, study PRJNA577476) | soil metagenome | isolation source: 80 cm soil or saprolite under Garry oak tree replicate 1 | place: USA:California | collected 2016-06-15
CACATTGCGGATCGGCGCCAAGCGACCGGGGCCGAAGTTCGAGCTCGTGCCCGCAGGCATGCGCCTCGACTACGCAAAGTTGACGAAAGCGCCGCTGCCCGACGCGTACGAGAACGTGCTGGCGGAAGTCCTGGCGGGCGGCCACTCGGCGTTTCCGGGCGCCGAGGAGATCGAGCTCCAATGGGAGATCGTCGATCCTCTCATCAAGGCCTGGGAGTCAGACGGCCACCCCGAGGTGTATCCCGTCGGATCCTGGGGACCGCGTGCGGCGGAGGATCTGGTTGGTGGCGGCGGCGGTGGCCGCTGGATCGTCAGCGGCGACGAACCCGGCACAACCTGAACTCCTGCGTCGCAAGTAGGCCTGGCTTCGCCAGGCCGTCTACCCGCCTCCGATCTAACGCCATGCGTCGATGGGAGCGACATTTAGTAAATCCAATCCGCGGGAAAGAGCGCAGCCGCGTCGGCGAAGCCGACCCGCGATGAGGGAAAACCGGCAGGTTTTTCCTCATAAAAGAAAAAGGGCAGCGCGAGCTGCCCTTTCACTGTTTGTTTTAGCTGACTACATCTTCCGAGCAGCCATGCCGCCGCTTGGCATCTTCATCGTGCCGCTCATCCAAAGCTCGGCCTTGTTCGGGTAGAGAAAGATCAGAACTCCACCCGCGATGATCGCGACGGCGAAGGCGATGATGTCAAAGCGACCGACCGAGATCTGCAGGAAGATCTGGTACACGACCTGCAATATCGCGTACAGGACCAGGGCGCGCACCCAGCTCACGTTGGCGATCGGATCGAAGCCGGCAATCATGATTCCAGCTCCAAACGCGACGCCGGCGACCGATGCGGTAACGCCGAAGTTCGAGTCGAAATTGAAGATGGTGCTGCCGATGAAACCCAATCCCGATCCCGCCACGATCAGGATTCCCATCACCCACATCAAGACCTTCAACGCCAAGGGGTTCCATGTAGCCACTAGTCCACTTCCTCCAATTCGACCGTGCTGTTGTTAGATTTTGTGAGCGCACCGGTCATTTGTCGCCACCTTTGTACGCCAAATGCACGTCACTTGCAACGGTGGTCAACTCAAAACTTGCGCTCCGCCCCTCCAGACTCGCAGCGGACGGAGACCATAAGCCCAGGCGAACGCCCCTTCATGGTCGGCGTCCCAGAGCACCAGGTCGGCCAGCATGTTGTGGGCCACGGCGCCTCGGTCGGAGCGCGAAATCGATAGCGCGCCGCCGACTGTGGCCGCGATCAAAGCCCGCTCCACGGAGAGCTTGAAAACCGCCACGGCCATTGCCACCACCACGCTCATGCTCGTGATCCCGCTCGTGCCCGGGTTGTGATCCGTCCCGAGCGCGATCACCGCACCTGAATCGACCAGATCTCTGACCGGTGGCAGCTTGCCGATGGAAAGCGCAGTCCCCGGTGCGAGCGTCGCGGCCACGCCGGCGCGGGCCAGGGCCGCGGCATCGCCGCGGTTGGCGCGCAGCAGGTGATCGGCCGAGACCGCGTGCAGCTCCGCCGCAAGTCGCGCGCCTCCCGTGCGGTCCAGCTCGTCGGCATGGAGGCGCGGAAGCAACTTCGCTTTCATGCCTGCTTTGAGAATCGCGCGCGACTGCGCGACGCTGAAGTAACCCACGTCGCAAAAGACGTCACAGAAGCGAGCGCCCGCAAGGTATGCGTCGTCGCACCATTCCGCGACCTCTTTCGTGTAGGCGCCGAGGCGCGCTCCTTTATCGGGTGGCAGTGCGTGGGCAGCGAGAAATGTCACCTCGATTCGGGGCAGGTCCCTGCGCGCGCCGAGTCTCGCCAGCAATCGTGTGGCTTCGAGCTCGCCGGCGCGCTGCAGGTGGTATCCGGTCTTGGCTTCGACGGTCGTGGCGCCGCCCTCCAGCCACGAGCGCAGCCTTCGCGCCGTCGACTCCTCGAGAAACTTGTGCGATGCCTCGCGTGTCGCTTTCACCGTGGCGCGGATGCCACCGCCTGCTCTCGCCACTTCGGCGTAGGAAGCGCCCGCCGTGCGCATGGCGACCTCGGTCATGCGGTCGCCGGCATACACAGGATGCGTGTGGGAGTCGATGAGTCCTGCGGTGACGAGCCCACCCTCACAGTCGTGCTCTTCGGTGATCGAGTCCTGCAGCTCGCGAGGTTCTTCGCCGTGCCTGCCGCACCAGACGATGCGCTCGCCGTCCCATATCACCGCTGCGTTCTCGATCACCCCCTCCGGTGTGCCGGTGAAGAGCCTGCCGACTCGGCGCAGCCGTTTCACCTGGTGACCACGGTCTTGCCGCCGACCACGACGTTGGTGACATCGTGCCCCGAGAACCCGTAGACGAGGTACGCCGGGTTGAGCTCACGCCACAGACCGTACGGCTGGTCGAGGGTGATGAAGTCGGCGAGCATGCCCGGTATCAGCTCACCTCCATCCCAGCCGAGCGACTGCATACCGCCGACGGTCGCGGCGCGGAGCAAGTCCTCGGGCTGGTGGATGACCCGCCGGCCGGTTGCGCGTCTCTGGTCGAGCTCGATGGCGCGCGCTTCTACGAGCAGGTCGGTGACGGCGTTGGAATCGCTGCCCAGGGTAAGAGCGCAGCCCGCCTCGGCAAGCGCGCCGATCGGCCCTACCTGATCTCCGAGGTCGCGCTCGGTGGTCGGACATCCGCAGATCGATACCTGGTTGTCGCCCAGGAGCCCGATGTCGCGTTCGCTGACGTGGATCGCGTGGATCGCGGTCAGGTCCGGGCCGAGGATTCCCTCGCGGTCGAGCAGCTCGGTCGGAGTGCAGCCCTCGACCTGCATGCACTCCTCGACCTCGGCCGGTTGCTCCGCGAGGTGCACGTGGAGCGGCATGCCGCGCATTCGCGCATACGTCGCGACGATGCGCATCGATTCGCTGTCCACCGCCCGCACGCTGTGGATGGCCGCCGCGATTCGAGCGCCGGCCGTGTCGCGAAGCTGGTCCATGCGCAGTGCCCAGCGATCCGCGTCACCGTCAGAAAACGTCAGCTGCTCGGCTTCGAGCGGCCTGCCGTCGAGGCCGCCGCGCAGGTAGCACGCATCGATGAGGGTGATTCGAATGCCTTCCTCGCGGGCCGCGTCGAGCAGCGCCTCACCGAGCTCGTTGCCGTGACCGTGCAGGTAATGAAACTCTCCCACGGTGGTGATGCCCGCCTCCAGCATCTCCCTGAACACGAACTGGGCGTGCTTGAAGTAGTCGGCCGGGTCCCATTCGGTGAACCGATACATCTCGGCCCGCCACTCCCAGAAGTCGCCGCCGCCCGACTCGATCTCGCCACGCAGGAGGCGTTGAAACGCGTGGCTGTGGACGTTGGCGAGCCCGGGAATCGTCCAGCCTTTCAGCTCGACCGCATCGGGCGACGGCGGCGTGCCCTCCTCCACGGAAACGATGCGCCCGTCTGCAACCTCGATCAGCACGTTCTCGGCGCGGTGGCCGAGCCACGCCTGCTCGGCGTGCCACTTGCCCGATCCGTTCAATCCGCTTTGAGCATCGGGATGCGGACGCCGCGCTCACGGGCGACGTCGATCGCGCGCTCGTAACCGGCGTCGGCGTGCCGCATGACGCCAGTGCCAGGGTCGTTGGTGAGCACGCGGTCGAGCTTCCGCGCGGCAAGGTCCGTTCCGTCGGCGACCACGACCATCCCGGCGTGGATCGAGCGCCCGATCCCGACCCCACCGCCGTGGTGAACGCTCACCCACGTCGCGCCGCTCGAGGTGTTGAGGAGGGCGTTGAGGATCGGCCAGTCCGCGATGGCGTCGGAGCCATCGATCATGGCCTCGGTCTCGCGGTAAGGCGACGCCACGGAGCCAGAGTCGAGGTGGTCGCGACCGATCACGATCGGCGCCGTCACCTGCCCGCTGCGCACCAGCTCGTTGAAGCGCCACCCCGCACGAGCGCGCTCGCCATAGCCGAGCCAGCAGATGCGCGCCGGCAGGCCCTGGTACGCGACGCGTTCTTCGGCCCCTTGATCCAGCGCACGAGGGCGGGATCATCGGAGAACTCGTCGACGATCGCGCGGTCGGTCGCCGCGATGTCGGCCGGATCGCCAGACAGGGCAACCCACCGGAACGGCCCTTTGCCTTCGCAGAACAACGGGCGGATGTAGGCCGGGACGAAGCCCGGGTAATCGAAGGCTCGCGCGCTCCCGCCCAGGCGCGCCTCGGCGCGCAGGCTGTTGCCGTAGTCGAACACCTCGGCGCCGCGGTCGAGAAACGCAACCATCGCGTCGACGTGGCGTGCCATGCTCTCGCGCGCGCGCCTGATATAGGTGTCCGGTTCGTCGAGCCGCAGCTCGGCGGCGTCGTCCGTCGAGAGGCCGGACGGCACGTAGCTGAGCGGGTCGTGGGCCGGGGTCTGGTCGGTAACGACGTCGACGGCAAAGTCGCGCGAGGCCAGCTCCGGGACGACATCGGCCGCGTTGCCAAGCAGACCGATCGACAACGCGCGCCTGGATTGCTTCGCGTCGGAGGCGAGCCGCAGCGCGTGCTCGAGGTCGTCGGCGCGGACGTCCAGGTAGCGGTGGTCCAGGCGGCGCTGGATGTGGTCCGCGTCGACCTCGACGCAGATCGCGACGCCGCCGTTCAGGGTCACGGCGAGCGGTTGTGCGCCACCCATCCCACCCAGGCCGGCCGTGAGCGTGATGGTGCCGGCGAGGGAATCGTGAAAACGCTTGCGTGCGATGGCCGCGAACGTCTCGTACGTGCCCTGCAGGATGCCCTGGGTTCCGATGTAGATCCACGACCCCGCGGTCATCTGGCCGTACATCGTCAGTCCGAGCGCCTCCAGGCGCCGGAACTCGTCCCACGTCGCCCACTCAGGCACGAGCATCGAGTTGGAGATGAGCACGCGAGGCGCCCATTCGTGCGTGTCGAAAACTCCGACCGGCTTGCCCGACTGCACGAGCAGCGTCTGGTCGGCCTTGAGACGTTTCAGCTCGCGAACGATGGCGTCGAACGCCTCCCACGAGCGCGCGGCGCGGCCGGTGCCGCCGTACACGACTAGGTCCTCGGGTCGCTCGGCAACCTCGGGGTCGAGGTTGTTCATCAGCATGCGCATTGCTGCTTCCTGGGGCCAGCCGAGGCAGCTGATCTCTGGACCGCGCGGCGCTCGGATGGTCCGCGTCACCGCAGGGAACCGACCACCGACTCGGCCGCTTCGACGATCGCGCCGCTCCGGATGAGCGCCTCCGCGGACGCAAGCTCCGGCGCGAGAAAGCGATCCGGGCCGACGCCCTTGACCTCCTTGCGCAGCAGGTCGTGCACGGCGCCCGTAGCCGGCGACGGATCGAGCGGCCGGCGCATCTCCTGCGCGCGCGCGGCGGCGCAGAGCTCAACCGCGAGGATGTGCGCGACGTTGTCGAGGACGGTGCGCAGCTTCAGGCCCGCGCCCCATCCCATCGAGACATGGTCCTCCTGCATGCCGGACGTGGGGACCGAATCGACGCTCGCCGGGGCCGCGAGCCGACGGTTCTCCGCGACGAGCGCGGCAGCGGTGTACTGGGCGACCATCAGCCCGGAATTCACGCCCGGCTCCTCGGCCAAGAAGGGCGGCAGGCCCTGCGAACGATGCGGATCGAGCAGCCGATCGACCCTCCGTTCGGCAATCGACCCCACCTCCGCGGCTGCGATGGCAAGGAAGTCGGCGGCAAAGGCAAGTGGCTCGCCGTGGAAGTTGCCGTTCGACTCCACATCACCGTTCTCGAGCACGATCGGGTTGTCGATGGCCGATGAGAGCTCCACCTCGGCGATGCGTCGCGCAAAATCCAGGGTGTCGCGTGCGGCGCCGGCGACTTGAGGGCTGCACCGCACCGAGTAAGAGTCCTGGACCGCGTGCTGCGAGTGACGGTGCGACGCGACGATCTGAGAATCGCGCATGAGCTTGGCGAGGTTGGCGGCGCTCGCGACCTGACCCGGATGCGGTCGCACCTCCTGCAGGCGAGCCTGGAACGTGCGGTCGGTGCCGAGCAGCGCCTCCGCGGACATTGCCGCGGTCACGTCCGCGGCGCGAAACAGCCGCGCGGCATCGGCGCAAGCGAGCAGGAGCATGCCGAGCATTCCGTCGGTGCCGTTGATCAGCGCGAGGCCTTCTTTCGTCTCGAGCCTGACCGCCTTCAGCTTCGCCGACTTCAGCGCCTGGGCCGCAGACATTCCGTCGATCACCTGGCCTTCGCCGACCAGCGCGAGACCGATGTGCGCCAGCGGTGCGAGGTCACCGCTGCAGCCGACCGAGCCGTAACGCGGAACCAGCGGCGTGATGCCCTCGTTGAGCATCGCGATCAACGCTTCGGCAATTATCGGCCGCACTCCCGACAGCCCCATTGCAAGCGTCCGCGCGCGGAGCAGCATCGTCGCCCGCACGACCTCTTCCTCGACGGGCGGGCCCATGCCCGCCGCGTGCGATCGGATGAGGGCGAGCTGAAGCTCGGGCTGGCGAAGCGGGGCCACGCGCGTCCCGGCCAGCGCGCCGAACCCGGTCGACACACCGTAGACCGGTTCGCGTGAGCCGGCCGCCCGCTGGACGCGAGCGCGGCTGCGCTCCATGCGCGTGCGGGCCGCGGGGGCGAGCGCAACCTTCTCGCCGTGACGGGCGACGGCGACGACCTGGTCCTCCGTAAGGCCAGGTCCTCGCAACGTGACCGTCACGATGGCAGCCTAAATGTTCTTGAGGGCCTCGCGCTTGCTGAGGCCGCTCAGCCTTGCCTCGTTCGCGCGCACGTAGCGCGCGACCTCCTTCGGGTCCGTCCACGCGTACTGGCGCAGCGCCCAGCCGATCGCCTTGCGGATGAAAAAGTCGCGATCGGCCAGGTTCGGCTCGATGTTCGCGTAAAGCAGATCGAGGTCGGTGTCGCGTTTGAAGCGCAGCTGGCAGATGATCGAGACGCGCCGCTTCCACAGGTTCGCGTCGGTGCTCCATTTCCGCATCAGCGGCCGCATCTGTTTCGGAAATTTGCGGAGCAGCTCACCGACCGCCATCGCGAGCTCGTCGACGTGGTCCCACCACGCGCCGGTCACGACCATCTCCTCGAGCATCGGCATGTCGGCGGGCGTCAGGCAGTCTCGGTGCTTCTTCGAACCGAGCAGGTGCTGCGCGACGTAGCGCTCCTCCCTCCGCCGCGCGCCACGCCAGAGCTCCAGGATGGCCGCTCGCCACCGGTCGCAATCCATCACCTCGCCGTCGAAGACCAGACGGCTGATCGTCCGCAGCTCGGGCAGGTTGATCCCGTAGTACGGCATGGCGGACTTCATGTACGCCTGCATTCCCGCCGCCTTCTTCGGGTCCGCCGCGGCGGCCATCCTGCGCCGCAGCTCTTCGATCACGGCGCCGGCAGGTAGCGCGCCTTCACGGGCAAGCGGCCGTCAACCTCGAGCACCCACGTCGACCCCTTCTCGAAGCCTCCGTCGCCGGCTCGAATCACGCGGCGCTGGACGAGGTCCTCGACCAGCTCCCAGACGATGTCCCCATGCGTGCTCAGCACGACTCCTTTCAGCTGGCGGTCGCCGAGGAACTCGGACAGTCCCTCGAGCCCATGCCCCTCCGCCAGATCGGCTGACGACTCGACCTCAATCCCTCGCGCGCGCCCCAGGGGCTCGACCGTCTGCATACAGCGCAGATATGGGCTCGAGTAGATCGCGCTCACCGGATATGCCTTCAGCAGCTTGACGAGGTCCTCCGACTGGACGCGCCCCTTCTTGCTGAGCGGCCGGATCCGATCGTCACCTGTCCAGTGGCCGCGGCTGCCGGCCTTCGCGTGGCGGACGACGTAGAAGGTTCGGCTCAGGGGCTATCCCGCTCGAGGCATCCACTCGCGAAGGCGCTTCCGGTCCAGTGCGTCCCAGAGCGTCGGCCACTTCACCCGTGCGTCCTGCGCCGCCAGCCGCTCCAGCGCGATCAGCTCGCCCGCGACGAACGCGCGCTTTCCTGTCACCCGCGCAGAGCGCAGCCACGCCTGGGCCGTGACGCTGTCCTGGTGCTCGCCAAGGACTGTCTGCAGCTTCGCCGCGGTGCGGGCGAACGCGGTCGCCTGGGGGCCCGCGATTGGAGCGACCGCCTCGGCCGCGTACCGGCCGCGCTTGGCGAGGATACGGATCCGATGCAGCTCCGGATCGGTCGGCGTCTCGGGCAGCTGGCGGACCGCCGAGCGCAGGCGGCGCCAGGGCGAGGTGGCGAGCGCGGGCAGCACCCCAGTTGCCGGCTGCTCTGCTTCAGGCATGGTCTGCGGCGAATGCGACGCGGAGACGAGCATCTCGAGCAGGTCGATGTAGCGCGGCGAGTCGAGGTCCGCGATGAGCTTCTTGCGCAGGTCGTCGATCTCCACCTCGAGCAGCTGCAGCAGCGACGCCGCGGACCGCTGGTCGGTCGCCGGCAGCGATTTCGCTCCTTCCCGCAGCCTGTCGAGCAGGACTTCGCGGTCCCGCACTGCACCCAGCCCCATCGCCAGCCATCCGAGCTCCGAACGAAGCGGCTCGGTCCATTCGACGTCGAGCAGCGCACCGAACGTCCGCAGGTTTGACCTGAGCCTGCGGGTTGCGACCCGAGCCTGGTGTACCGCTTCGGGGTCGCGCCCGGTCCTGATCAGGGGATCGTGATTCAGCAGAGCCGCCACCGAAGAGGCGAGAGCGTTCTTGATCAGGTCCCTGGCCGGCGCCCCCGCCAGCAACGGCTGCGGCGCCACCTCGGGCGGCTCGATCGCGCGCGGGCCGATGGCTCGCACGTGCTTTGGCGTCGGGTCAGGCGCGCCCGCTCCGGCCTGCCGGAGGCGCGTGACCAGCGAAGTGAGTATCGGATCGGTCGTGAGTGCCCCGTTGGAGCCGCCGGCGTCCGGCACCTCGACCTCGATCTCGCGGAACCGCGCGGCGACGCGCCTGCCGTCGCGTACCGATACCTCGTCATCCACGACTTCGGCCACGCGGGCGCCGGCTCCGTCGACCAGGCGCACCCTGCGGCGGACAGTCGAGAGTCGCGCCACCGGCACGAGCTCCGAGTTGCGGACATAGGCGCGCACGACCTCGAGCGCCGCGGCCGGGGGCTTCGTGGCGCTTCCCTGGAACGTCAGCTCGTCGCGTTCGAGCACCAGCGCCGGCGCGCCCAGGTGGGACGGCGGGGAGGCGAGCTTGAGCGTCCAGCCTTCACCCGCGCGGCGGCGCAGCGAGACACCCCACCGCGCGAGCCGCAGGTCCGGCGTGTCGAAGTAGACGGTCTCCATGCGGACCGTTTCAGGTGGATCGACCGCGACCCCTTCGATCACGCCGGTGAGGTCTGGGAGGTGGAACGCGGGGCCCGCCCCGAGCTTCACCTCACGCTCCTTCAAGGCTTAAGCATGATTTGCGCCGACGCCGTCGCCGTGCGCGCTCTCGATGGCGAGCTCCTTGAACCGGTTGTGCGAGTTGAGCCCTTTCACCGTTGGGACCTTGTGCCATGAACCGTCCGGCCCAAGCTCCCACGCAAGCACGTCGTCGGCGAGCGAGACGTCGAGGATGTGCTGCAGGCGCTGCCGCAGCCTGGAATCGGTGACCGGGACCACGGCCTCGACGCGACGGTCCAGGTTGCGCGGCATCAGGTCTGACGAGCCGAGGTAGTACTCGGGCCGGCCCCCATTGCCGAAGCTGAAGACTCGCGAGTGCTCGAGGAACTGGCCCACGATGGATCGGACGCGGATGCGTTCCGAGAGGCCCGGCACGCCTGGCCGAAGCGAGCACATGCTGCGCACGAGGAGGTCGATCTGTGCGCCCACCTGCGACGCGGCATAGAGCGCGTCGATGATGTCCTGGTCGATCAGGTTGTTGACCTTGATGATGATCCGGCCGCCGACCACCGCCTCGCGCTCGATGAGCTGCATGATGCCCGCCCGCAAGTTGGTCGGCGCGACGAGCAGCTTGCGGTAGCGGCTCTGCCGGCTGTATCCGGTCAGCAGGTTGAACAGCTCGGTCACGTCGGCGCCAAGGTCGGAGTCGGCCGACAAGAGGCTCACGTCCTCGTACGTGCGTGCGGTGTTGGGGTTGTAGTTGCCGGTGCCGACATGCAGGTAGTGCTGGATGTGAGCGCCCTCGCGACGAACCACCAACGTCACCTTGGCGTGCGTCTTCAGGCCGAGCAGTCCGTACACGACGTGCACGTTCGCCTCTTCGAGGGCACGCGCCCAGCCGATGTTTGCCTGTTCGTCCCCACGTGCCTTGATCTCGACGAGCGCCACCACCTGCTTGCCGCGTTCGGCGGCGCGAATGAGCGCGCGCACGATGGGGCTCGCCGGGCCAGACGTGCGATAGAGGGTCTGCTTGATCGCGAGCACGTCAGGGTCTCCGGCCGCGTGGTCGATGAGCGCCTCGACTGACGTAGCAAACGAGTCATAGGGGTGGTGCGCCAGAACGTCGCCGGCGCGCAGCACGGCGAAGAGGTCGGGGACCTCGGCGGCGATGCCGCGCAGGCGAGGCTGCGTGGTGGGCGTCCACACCTCTTCCTTGAGGTCTGGACGGTCGAGCTGCGTGAGGGCGGAGAGGCTGCCCATGTCGAGCAGGCCGTCGATCTGATAGACGTCGGCAGGCTGGAGCTCGAGCTCGCGCGTGAGCAGGTCCAGCACCTCCGCCGACATGCCGGGATCGACCTCGAGCCGCACCACGCGCGCGTGACGGCGCCGGCGGCGCAGCTCGGTCTGGATCGCGGCCAGCAGGTCCTCGGCGTCGCTGTCGACGTCGTCGAGATCTCCATCACGCGTGACGCGGAACGGATGATGAGCCACGATCTCCATCCCGGGGAAAAGCAGCGGAAGGTGAAGTGCGATCACGTCCTCCAGCGGGACGTAGCGCTCACCCTCGATGAGCGGAATGAAACGCGGCAGGACCGGTGGGACTTTGACGCGCGCGAATCGCGGCTGCCTGCGCTGTGGATCGCGCACCCGAACTGCAAGGTTTAGAGAGCCGACCTCCTCGCCCCGCACGAGCGAGATGCCCGCCTGCGCGAGCGCCGGCACGATCTCACGGTTGTAGATCCCGACCTGGCGGTCGATCAGGCCCTCGACCCGGGCGCGGATTGCCTTCAGCTGCTCCTGTGGTGACATGCCGTCGGGCGATGACACCGCGACGGCCGCAAGGACCTGCTCCTTCAGGCCGGCGACGCGAACCTGGAAGAAGTCGTCGAGGTTCTGGCTGAAGATGGCGAGGAACCGCACGCGTTCCAGGCGCGCGAGCCGAGGGTCCTCGGCCATCGCCAGAACCCGTTCATCGAAGTCGAGCCTGGACAGCTCACGGTTGATGTAACGGGGGCTCGCGACGGCTGGGAGGACAGGCGAAGTCTCCGGCTCGGGGTGGGCTCCGACCGCCACAGGAGGAACTTTACAGGCAGATTCCTGGGGTCAGGTTAAATGCCTCGCCCCACCTGGAAGGGATACCTCGCCTGGCAACAGGAGATTGCCAGGCGATGCCGAATACGGCGTCGGCAGGCCCGGCGGGCGGCGCCTACCACGGGCGAATGCTCAGGCTCCGAGAGCCGCCACCACGTTCGAAAAGACGTTCGCGATCTGGTTGCCCATGGTCAGAAGAATGACGATGACCACAATCGAGACCAAAACGAGGATGAGGGCATACTCAACCATGCCCTGGCCCTTCTGAAGGTCGCCCAGCCGGTCCAAGTCACCCACCTCCTTGCTCGTCGAGAGCGCTTTGTAACGGAACTTGTACACCGTTTGGCTTCAGGTTTCATTAAGTTATTTGTCCACGGACTGTTGATAAGTCCCGCCGCCAACCCGGCGTGTCCCGGGCGGAGCGCCCGGCAGGCCCCATCCGGGAGAATTTGAGATCGGATGGCACAGCCTGAAGCGGTTATTCAAACGCGCGGTCTGCGCCGGGTATTCAAGTCGCGCAGCCGGCAGGTCGAGGCGGTGGCGGGCGTGGACCTCATCGTCAATCGGGGCGAGATCTTCGGCTTCCTCGGACCGAACGGCGCGGGGAAGACCACCACCCTGCGTATGCTCGCCACCCTCCTGCCGCCGAGCGGCGGCACCGCCAGAGTGGCCGGCTGCGAGCTGGCGGCGGAGCCGGGCAGGATCCGCGAGCGGATCGGCTACGTCGGGCAGGCGGGCGGCTCCGACCGCGAGATCACCGGCCGCGCGGAGCTAGTCTTCCAGGGCCGCCTGTACGGCATGTCGGTCGCCGCGGCCCAGAAACGAGCGGCCGAGCTCATCGAGATGCTCGAGCTCGAAGGCGCGGCGGACCGCAAGACAGGAACTTACTCAGGGGGACAGAAGCGCCGGCTCGACATCGGGCTCGGCCTGGTGCACGACCCCGAGCTGCTCTTCCTCGACGAGCCGACTACGGGTCTCGATCCGCAGAGCCGTGCCCGCGTTTGGGAGGAGGTGATGAAGATGCACGACCGCGGCACCACCGTCTTTCTCACCACCCATTACCTCGACGAGGCCGACGCATTGTGCGACCGCGTGGCGATCATCGACTACGGCAAGATCGTCGCCGAAGGCACGCCCGCGGAGCTGAAGCGTGCGATTGCCGGCGACGTTGTCACTTTCAGCGTGGCGGGCGAGCAGCAGCGCGCTCTCGACCTCGTCAAGGACCAACCGTTCGTCCGCGAGGCGCACCTGGAGAACGGCGCCGTCCATCTATATGTCGACCGAGGCGAGGTCGCCATGCCGGCTTTGCTGCGCTTGCTGGATGGCGCGGGCTTGCAGCTGATGACAGTCGAGCTGCACCGTCCGAGCCTGGACGACGTGTTTCTCCGCCAGACCGGCCGCTCGCTGCGAGAGACCGCCGCATGAAGGTGCTTCGCGACACCTGGCTTGTGTTCGGCCGCTACTTCGGCCTGTTCATCCACAACCCGGTCTGGGTCGCATTCGGAGTCCTGCAGCCGCTGCTCTACCTGGTCCTGTTCGCGCCGCTGCTCAAATCGATCGCGACGATGCGCGGATTCCCGCCCGGAGGCGCATACAACGTGTTCGTGCCCGGACTGCTCGTCCAGCTTGG
>WNGL01007301.1_pt1 | contig 12980 bp, 10 predicted proteins | sample 5400591 | NCBI WGS metagenome assembly WNGL01 (sample SAMN13153377, study PRJNA577476) | soil metagenome | isolation source: 80 cm soil or saprolite under Garry oak tree replicate 1 | place: USA:California | collected 2016-06-15
CACGATCCTCGCAACGGACCGCGTCTATTTTGTGGGCCATCCTGTTGCGGTGGTTGTGGCGCGCGATCGTTACCTTGCGCGCGACGCTGCTGATTTGATTGAAGTGGACTACGAAGTTCTGCCCGCGGTGGCCGATCCTGAGAAGGCGTTGGCGAAGGGCGCGCCCGCGGTGCATCCGCAGTGGCCGGACAATGTCGCGTTCACCTATCACCAGGATGGCGGCAACATCGACAAAGCGTTCGCCGAGGCCGACGTGGTGGTGAAGCAGCGCATCACCAGCCAGCGGCTGGTGCCCATGGCCATGGAGACGCGCGGCGTGGTGGCGGAGTGGCGCGGCGCGGACCGCCAGCTGAATCTTTACACCTCGACGCAGATTCCGCACTTGGTGCGCACGCTGGTGGCTGGAATGCTGGGCCTGGAAGAAAACCGCATGCGGGTGATCGCGCCGGAGGTGGGCGGCGGGTTCGGCAGCAAGCTGAACGTATACGCCGAAGAGGCGCTAATGGGCTACGTCTCGATGAAGATTCATAAGCCCGTGAAGTGGATTGAATCACGCCGGGAAAATTTCACCAGCACGATTCACGGCCGCGGCCACGTGGACTATTACGAAGTGGCCGCCAAGCGCGACGGAACGATTCTGGGAATCAAGTTAAAGCTTATTCAGGATGTCGGCGCGTATCACCAGTTGCTGACGCCGCTGATTCCCCAGTTGAGCGTGCTTATGATGCCGGGCATCTACAACACGCAAAATATTCGCGCGGATATCGTGGGCGTGTTCACGAATTGCGTGCCAACCGACGCGTATCGCGGCGCGGGCCGCCCCGAAGCCACGCACGGGATCGAGCGCATGGTGGATTTGCTCGCGGCGGAACTGAAGATGGATCCGGCGGAGATTCGGTTCAAGAATTTCGTGACGAAAGAGAACTTCCCGTACCCGACGGCCACGGGCCTCATGTACGACTCCGGCGATTACGCCGCGCCGCTCAAGAAGGCGCTTGACCTCGTCGGCTATGTGAAACTTCGCCAAGAACAAGCCGATTTGCGCAAACAAGGCAAATACATCGGCATCGGGATTTCCACTTACGGCGAAATTTGCGCGATTGGGCCGTCGCCAGCGACGCCTGCCGGCGGTTGGGAAAGCGCGACGGTGAAAATCGAACCGAGCGGCAAAGTGACGATTATGACCGGCGCATGCCCGCACGGCCAAGGTGAAGAGACAACCTTCGCGCAGATTGCTGCAGACGAGTTGGGAGTCGGCCTCGATGACATTCTAGTGATTCGCGGCGACACCGCCGTCGTGCAATACGGCATCGGCACGTTCGGCAGCCGCGCCACCGCGGTTGGCGGGACGGCACTTTACTATGCGCTGCAAGACCTGAAAGCGAAGATCAAAAAATTCGGCGCGATGCTGCTGGAATCCGAAGACGTTTCGCTGGTCGGCGGACAAGTCATCGACAACAAAAACGGCAAGTCCAAAGCGTTCCAGGAAATTGCCGGCGCCGCTTATCGCGCGCTGAAGCTGCCGCCGAATACGGAGCCCGGGCTCATGGCCACGCGGTTCTGGGAGCCGCCGAACTTCACGTTCCCGTTTGGCGCGCACATCGTGGTCAGCGACATTGACAACGAAACCGGCCAAGTCAAAATCCGCCGCTACGTTGCGGTCGATGATTGCGGCAACATTCTGAATCCGCTCATCGTGGACGGCCAAGTGCATGGTGGCGTGGCGCAAGGGCTTGGCCAGGCACTGTGGGAGCAGGCCGTTTACGACGACAACGGCCAGCTCATCACCGGCGAACTGATGGACTACGCGGTTCCGCGAGCGCATTTGATGCCGTGGATCGAGAGCCATCACACGTGCACGCCTTCGCCGGTGAATCCGCTCGGCGTGAAGGGCGTTGGCGAAGCCGGAACGATTGGCTGCTCGCCCGCGGTCGTCAATTCGGTGGTGGACGCGCTCTCGCCGCTCGGCGTGCGCCACATTGATATGCCGCTGACGCCAGAAAAAATATGGAAAATTCTGGCGACCAAGCACTGACATACAAAAGACTGAAGAGGAGCTACGAACATGATCGCGCAAAAATTTGAATACACCGCTCCCAAGTCCCTTGACGAAGCGCTGCATCTGATCTCGATCGGCGCGAAACCGCTTGCTGGCGGCATGAGCCTCATCCCCATGATGAAGCTGCGGCTTGCTGCGCCCGAGCATCTCGTGGATCTGCGCGCGCTCAAGGACTTGAACTACATCCGCGAAGCCGGCGGCCAACTGCATATTGGGGCAACGGCCTCGCATTACGACGTTGAGAGCTCCGCGCTGCTGCGGCAGAAATGCCCGCTGCTCACCGAAACGGCAGCCGCTATTGGCGACGTGCAGGTGCGCAACATGGGCACGATTGGCGGTAGCGTGGCACACGCCGATCCCGCGGCGGATTATCCCGCGACGCTGCAGGCGCTTGAAGCGAAGTTTGTTCTTAAGGGCGCAAAATCGGAGCGCACCGTGAGCGCCGCGGATTTCTTCGTGGACGCGTTCACTACCGCGCTCGAACCCGGCGAAATCCTGCGCGAAGTGATTGTGCCTATTGACGATGCGCGCACCGGCACGAGCTACCAGAAGATGGCGCAGCCGGCCAGCGGCTTCGCGATTGTCGGCGTGGCTGCGCGCGTGCGCGTCAACGCCGGGAAAATTTCTTTCGTGCGAATCGGCGTTACCGGGCTTTCCAACCGCGCCTATCGCGCGACCGCCGCGGAAAAGGCGCTGGAAGGCAAGACTTCCTCGCCGAACGACATTCATGCTGCCGCAGCGCTCGCAGCGCAGGGCGTGGACGCCAACTCCGACCTGCACGCTTCCGCCGATTACCGGCGACATCTGGCGGTGGTTCACGCGGCGCGCGCGCTCAAGACCGCGCTCTCGCGGATCGCGTGAGCTTCTCCGCCAAGCAGCGGGTCTAAAGACCCGCCACTACGAGGGCCTATCGCGCGAACATGAAAATCTCCGGCTCCTATACTTTGCCCGTGGCGCCTGAGCGCGCGTATCAAATGCTGCAGGACCCCGCGATTCTTGCACAGGCCATGCCCGGCTGCGAAGGCCTGGAAAAACTCGGTCCCGACGAATACCGCATGAAGATGAAAGTGCTTCTCGCCGCACTCTCCGGCCAATTTGAAGGCAAAGTGCGAATCACCGACCAGTCGCCGCCCACGAGTTTTCGTTTGATTGTCGAAGGTACGGGGCGCATCGGCTTCCTAAAGGGTGAAGGGCTCTTGAAGCTCTCACCAGCCGACAGTGCTGTAGCGGGTTCCACGCTTGTTTCCTACGACGGTGACGCGCAGGTCGGCGGAACGATGGCCGCGGTTGGCCAGCGGCTGATCGACGGCACCTCGAAAATGATGATCAAGAAATTCTTCGACAGGCTGGCATCGCTCACGCAAGAAGCAAAGAGCGCCAATTGAAGTACGTCATACGGAGGAAAAACGGCAGCAAGCTGCCGCACTCCAAATAGGTCTTCAATTCAATCCAAGGCGGGGACGGCGGAGCGTTCGGTGCGGCGGCGGTGCAAGTAGCGCATGGCGATATTCAGGAAAATGTCGCCGCAGGACGTCTCGATACAAATGACCAGCGCTTCAGTGTCCGCGCTGCCAGCCAAGCCGGATTCGTTCATGTGCACTTCGGGCGGAAAGACTTTGAAGTGAAAGCCCTGGTCGTTGAGCAGAGTGACGGAATTGCCGATGACCATGTTCGCGAGTTCGCAAACCGTTTCGCGCACGACTTGCTCGCTGGCCTCCATTTCTGTTCCGGCGAGGACGCTGGCGACCTTCACCGCGACTTCCGGCGCAATGTCGAGAATCACACGGCCTTCAATGTCACCTTTGATGCTAATCAGCGCGGCCACGCCCTTGCGGCGGTAGGCGTTTTCGTCCATCTCGACGTCGATGATTTTTGTGGGCCCTTGCAGCGACTCGGCGAAGACCGCGTCCGCAGCGTTGATAAAGGGCTGAATCAGCTCCATTCTCATGAGTGGCTCTCCCCTACCAAAGCCGTGGGCGCGCCCGCCGCGGTCGGATCGTCGCTGAGCACGTAGCGCAGAATTTCGTACAACACTTCGGGCTTCACCGGCTTCTGCACGAAGTGCTTCGCTCCCTTCTGGAGCGCCGCGAGGATGTTTTCCTGGTATCCCACAGACGACACCATGACGATGCGCGCGTCAGCGTGCTGACGCACGATGCGCTCGACCGCTTCAATGCCTTCCATCTGCGGCATGGTAATGTCCATGAGCACGATGTCCGGCTTGATGCGGTTGTACTCGGCGATGGCGGTCAGGCCGTCGCCGGCTTCCCCGGCCAGCTCGCCGCCGAACATCTCGATCATCTTGATGAGGTTCTTGCGCGCGAAGACGGAATCGTCCACCACGAGGTAGCGGACAGGTTGATGGTCTTTTCTCAATAGCGCGGCGAATTGTTTCATGGCCTTCTCCTTGCCTCAGCGCGCGTTTTCACGAGCGATGGGACGATACGGGTGTCCTTTCGGTCTTTTCCAGCTGTTCGATCTTGTCTGATTTCTCCGGCTTCCTGGTCTTCTCGTCTTTGTCCGCTTTCTCCCCAAGGTCCTTGTCGGCGCCATAGTGATTCACCAAGAACGTTCCCAAACCTTCGAGCGGAATCACTTTGTTGGCGTAGCCTTTCAGGATGGCGGCACGCGGCATGCCACTGACCACACAACTTTCTTCGCTCTGTGCGATGGTCATGCCGCCGGCGGATTTGAGGGCACCAAGACCCTCGGCGCCGTCTTCGCCCATGCCGGTCATCAAGACGCCCACGGCGGTGAGGCCAAATTCCTGCGCAACGGAGTGGAAGAGCACGTCCGCGGAAGGACGATGGCCGTTGACGGGCGGGCCGTCCGAGAGAACCACCATATCTCCGCGCGGCATGCGCCGCACCATCATGTGGCGATTGCCAGGACAAATGAGGACGCGGCCGGCAATGAGCAGATCGCCAGAGCGCGCCTCGTGCACTTCGAGCGAGCAGCACTCGTCGAGGCGCCTGGCGAACATTTCCGTGAAGCCTTCCGGCATGTGCTGCACGACGACGATGGTAGAAAGAAAATCGCCTGGAATCTGCGAGAGCATGTACTGCAGCGCGTTGGGACCGCCGGTGGAGATTCCAACGGCGATGATGCGGCGCGGCGGCAGCGTGGGGCGAGCGCCCTTGGTGACTCGGGACAGCTCTTCAACGACCGTGACCGGAGGCAGTTTGCGCTTCGCGGCGCGCTTGGCCACTTTGATTTTGGCAATGAGCTGGTCGGCAATTTCCTCGAGGTGCCCGGCAGCCGCGTCTTTGGGCTTGGCGAGGAAATCCACGGCGCCGAGAGCCAGAGCTTTCAGGGTGGCGTAGCCCCCCTCTTTCGAATGCGTGCTGAACAGAATGATCGGCAACGGCGCACGCTTCATAATGAGGCGCAGCATTTCCATGCCGTCCATACGGGGCATTTCCAGGTCAAGCGTCACGACGTCGGGCTGCAGCTCTTCGATCTTTTTCAGCGCGAAAGCGCCGTCCATCGCCGTGCCAACAACTTCGATGGAGGAGTCGCGGGCAAGAATCGCCGGAATCAGCTTCCGCATGAGAGCGGAGTCATCGACGACGAGAACTCGGATTCGGTCGCTCATGCGATGGCTCCGAGAGGCGTGACGCGAGAGAGGCGCGAGAGAATCGCCGGAACATTGAGAATCAGAACCACGGTGCCATCGCCAAGGATGGAAGCGCCGCTGACGAGATCGCTCGAAACAATTTCCCCGGGCAGCGCCTTGATGACCAACTCTTCTTCGCCGACGAGACTGTCCACGACCAGGCCGAAACGCTTTTCTGAAGCACCGATGACGATGACAAAATTCTTTTTCTTTTCGGGCTGCGAATCGATGCTGCGCAAGCGGCTGAGGTGATTCAAGCGCACGAGCGTAAGGATTTGTTCGCGGAGGCGGAGAACTTCGCGCTGATCCACTTTGTGGATTTCGTGGTCGGTGATGCGCGTGATTTCGACGACCGAGGAAAGAGGAACGGCAAAGAGGCGGCCGCCGACGCGGAAAAGCAGCGTTTGAATGCTGGCGAGAGTGAGCGGAACGCGGAGCTGAAACGCGGTGCCACGCCCTTTTTGCGAGCTGACGTGAATGGTGCCCTTGAGCCGGTCCATCACCGTACGCACGACGTCCATGCCGATGCCGCGGCCGGAAACTTCAGTGACTTCAGCGGCAGTGCTGAAGCCGGATTCGAAAATCAGATTGAGGGCGTCCTGTTCGCTGAGGCGCTGCGCTTCCTCCGGCTTGATGATTCCTTTTTTCACCGCCTGGGCGCGAACGAGGGCCAGGTCGATGCCGCGGCCATCGTCGCGGACTTCGATGACCACTTGGGTGCCTTGATGATATGCGTTGAGGTAGACCGTGCCGCGAGCGGGCTTTCCGGCCGCGAGCCGTTCCTCAGGTGATCCCACGCCGTGGTCCACAGCGTTGCGAACGAGGTGCATGAGCGGCTCCGCAAGAGCGTCGAGAATGCCCTTGTCGAGGTCGGTGCTCTGGCCGGAGATTTCGAGAGCGACATCTTTACCGCACTGTTTGGCGACATCGCGAACGATGCGCGGAAAGCGGCGGAAAAGCTGCTCGACGGGAACCATGCGAATCTTCAAAACACACTTGTGCAGTTCATCGAGAATGCGCGCCTGAAAAGCCATGGCATCGGCAAGCTTGGCGCGCACGGGATCGCGGGCATGCTGCTTGTCGAATTCGGTGAGTGTGCGGTGCAGCATGGACTTGCCGATGATCAGTTCGCCGACCAAGTTCATGACCGCGTCAATGCGAGCGGCGTCCACGCGAAGGGTGCTCTCGGCAACAGCGACGGCAGCCGAGCCCGGAGCCGGCCCTTTGGGAGTGCGGTCGCCCTCAATTCCCTCCACGGAACCTGCGACCACTTGCGCTGCCTGAGCTTCGAGCAAGTCGCCGAGCAGTTCATGCTCGGGCATTTGCGAAGCGGTGACTTTTTCTATGCGCACTTCGGAGACAATCGAAGGAATCCGGCAGCGGTGGAATAGCTTTTCCTCGGATTGCGTGCTGGCAAGCGCAGCTTCCACGACTTCCACATTGGCGGCAGCCACATTGTCTTCCGGTCGCAGAGCGATGACGGTGCCGCTTCCGTGAAGGACGTTGCGGATGAGCTGGAAGGCTGCCGCGCGCATGAGGCTGTTCGGATCAATGCGAAGGGCGACGTTGTAAACCGAATCACCGCGGTGGACCGCTTCGGAAATCATGAGCTGTTCGTATTCCGTCCAGGCAAACTGTTCCGGTACCCGTGCTTGCTCGGAAGCGGCCTTCGCTGCGCTCTCTGGCACCCGCAGCAAACGCCGAATCATTTTATGAAGGGCATCCATGGACGGCAGCTTTGCGTTCTTCTGATAAGCGGCAAGCATCGCGTCAAAGCTATCGGCGGCGCTGAGCACGACCTCAGGAAGATCTGCGCCGTGGGCGCCAGCCACTTGCGGCGTGAGGACGTCTTCGAGTTCGTGCGCGAGTTCACTGAGTTTGTGAAGCCCACAAGCTGCCGAATCGCCCTTAAGCGTGTGCACAATGCGGCGAACTCGGCGAATGACTTCCTCGTCGGAGGGACGCGCCTCGAGTTCCAGCCCGGCTTCGTTGAGCGCCTGCAACAGCTCCGCGGCGCTCTCGAAGAAGAGAGCCCGCAGCTCGTTGTTGCGGTCATCGGACTGACGGCTCAAGTGGTGGCCTCGATACGCTGATAAGCAGTTCCGTTGTTTTGGTGAACCATACGGAATTTCTGAGTGAGGCCGAACAGGCTTTCGGCATGGCCAACGAAGAGGTAACCGCCGGGATTCATGCAGTGCCAGAACTTTTCAATCAAGCGCTTCTGCTCGGCTTCATCGAAATAAATCATGACGTTGCGGCAGAGAATAATGTCGTTGCGGCGCGGGAGGAATTCGGTTTTCAAATTGTGGAAGTCGAACTGGATGAGTTCTTTCAGCTGCGGCTTAACGGAGTACTTGTCACCGGACTTCTCGAAGTAGCGCAGGCGGCAGGTATAGTCCACAGGCTCCATCTGCTGCTCGGTGTAGATCCCTTCCTGCCCAATGCGAAGACTGGCGTAGCTGATGTCCGAGGCAACGATTTCGACTTTCCAGGGAGGAGGAATGAGCGGCTTCGGCGACGGCATGTCAAACGGAAGCGGATTGCGCAAGTAGTAGTAAGCCAGTGCATCGCAAATCAAAATGGCAACGGTGTAAGGCTCCTGGCCGGAGGAGCAACCCGCGCTCCAGACGCGGAGCGTGTAATCGCGGCGCTCTTGCTTGCGGCGAAGGAGATCCTCAAGGACGGACTTCTGAAGAAGCTCCAACTGTGGCTTGTTGCGAAAGAAACTGGTCTCGTTGACCGTGAGGTTTTCGAGCAGAAGCGAAAGTTCGGCACGACCCTCCCTGCTGGTCAAGAGCCGGTAATAAGAATAGAAGGAATCGAGTTGGCAGGCCTTGAGGCGGCGCTGGAGGCGGTCCTTCAGGAAATGTGAGCGGCGTTCGTCAAAGAACATTCCGCATTCCTGGTAAACCAAAGTCTGCAAGAGCTTCAATTCTGCTTCCGTTAGCTGAATCTGGGCAGTGGTGAGAGTTCCCATGGCGTGCGTGAACGACGGACCGTCAGCAAAGGTGAAGGAGATTACCTGACGGAGGCGACGGGTTCCGCGACCTCCTCGAGGCGTTTGTATTCGGGACGCTGCAGGAGCTTCGAAATGTCCAAAAGGATGATGAGGCGGCCCTTGAGTTTGCCGACGCCGGTAACGTAACCGGATTCGCCTTCGGCAAAAACGGTTCCGGGGGCTTCAATGTCCGAGGGAGGAATTTTCAGCACCTCGGAGGCGGCGTTCACAATCAGACCGACCAGTTTGTTCTCCAGTTCGACGACGAGAATGCGGTTCTTTTTGTCGGGTTGAATCTCGGCCTGGCCGAAGCGCTTGCGCAAGTCCATCACGGGGATGATTTTCCCGCGAAGATTGATCACGCCTTCGATCAGGTCCGGAGCGCTGGGGACAGAAGTTATTTCCGGAACTCGGACGATTTCGCGCACGGAGGCGATACGCACACCATACGTTTCGTTACCGATCCGGAAACCGACGACTTGAAGGTCCTTTTCCATCAAAGAGTCTCCGGGCTCCTAGGAACGCGCCAGCTCGGCGTACTCGATCTCTTGGTCGCGATCTTCTTCCGAGCCACGACGCCTGCCACCCTGCTCTCCCCGGCGCGCGCGCTGCTGGGCGGCGCGGTCGAGCACAAAACGGTCCATGGAATCGAGCAAATTGCGCGAGAGCTTTAGCATTTGTTCCGCCGCTGCAGAAAGCTCGGTCGAGCTGGACGCGGACTGCTGAACGAGTTCACGCATCTTATCCATGGCCCGAACCACAGCTTGTGCGCCCGAAGCTTGTTCCTCAACTGCGGAATTGATTTCCTGAGTGATTTCGGTGAGGCGGCTGGTGGCTTTGGCGATTTGCGCGGAACCGACAGACTGCTCATTGGTCGCTGCGCCGATTTCTTGTGAGAACTTGTAGACTTCGGTGACCACGTTGGAAATCTTGTGCAGCGCGGAACCGAGCTCGTTTCCGAGGTTCAGGCCTTCCTCGACGATACGCGTGCTGCGCTCCATGTTTTCGACGGCCTGGCGCGCTTCGCGCTGAATGCTCTGGATGAGGTCGGCGATTTCCTTGGTGGATTGCGTGGACTTTTCCGCGAGTTTGCGAACTTCGTCGGCAACCACAGCGAAACCAAGGCCATGCTCGCCGGCGCGGGCCGCCTCGATAGCAGCGTTGAGGGCCAGGAGGTTGGTCTGCTCGGCGAGGTCATCAATGACTTCGATGATTTTGCCGATGTCGTCGGCGCGATGGCCGAGAATGTTGATGATTTCGGCGGAAGACTGAATCGCCTGATTGGTGCGGTTGAGGCCGTCGGTGGCCTTTTCCATGGTCTGGATTCCGGTAACGACTTCCTCACGCGAGCGGTTGGCGATGTCGAGCAAAACCTTCGCAGTGTCTGCAACGCGCTGAATCGAAGTGACCATCTGATCGATGGAGGCGGAGGTTTCCGCAACGCTGGAAGCCTGCACCTGAGTATTCTTCACCACGTTTTGCACGTTAATGCTCATCTCGTGCATCGTGCTGGTGACTTCCTCAATGGCCGAAGAAGCCTGAACGCTGACTTTGGCGGACTCGTCGGCAGCTCCCGCCACTTGATTCGAACCGGCCGAAACCTGGCCCGCAGAATCGCGTGTGGTGCGCACAAGCTGTTGCAAACCATGAGACATACGCACGAAGGCATTGCCGAGGGTGTCGCGCTTGGAGCGCGGCACGACTTCCACGGTCAGGTCGCCTTCGGCGACGGCCATGGAAACGCTGGCCATCTCCTTGAGATAGGCCACCATGTTGTTGAAGGTCGTTGCCAAGGCGCCGATTTCGTCGTTGCGATGAATATCAATGTTCTGATCGAGATCGCCCGAGTCCCCGATTTCGCGGGTGACGGTCATGAGGTGCTTCAGAGGCTCGCTGATGGAGCGAGCGGTATAGAAGGAAATTAATCCGCCGGCGATGAGAGCGACCAGAGTCCCGATGATTGTTATCCAGAAGCTGAGACTGCTGGCGGTGTTTGCGGACTTAGTAGTTTGTTCCACGCTTTGGTCGAGCACGGTGGAAGACTTGGCGAGCCAGGAGGAAGGATCCTTCTGAAGATAGAAGATCTGAAGATCCGAGACCGTAGCGTCGCCGGAATCCACCTGATGGCGTTTAGCAATCAGGGGCTTGGCGAAATTGTCGGCCCAGCTCACTTCGGTGCTTTCCACTTGGATCAGGGCGGTGTGAACGGCATCGTTGCTGGCCTGCGCCTCGCCGCGCTTGATGACGTCTGACAAGTCTGTAAGGCCCTTGTTGACCTTTTCTTCGTCGCGAGGATCGCCGCTGAGGAGAAAGTTGTTCATGTTCAGGCGGTTGACCATAATCTGATAGCGCACGGTTTCCATCATACGAACGCTATCGAGAGTCTTGCTGGCCATCAAACCCATGATGATGTTCACCACGAGAAGGATTGCGAGACAGCCCAGAATCAGGCCGAAACCCGCGTAGAGCTTCTTTCCAATCGTCATTGCGAAGTGCCTCCGCTCCCCTCAACAGCGCAGCCTGGACCGCGTCTGCTCAAAAAACTTTTCGCGCACTAGTCGGCTGCGCGAAATTCAAATTCCACGATCTGCGTGGTTTCTTCCGCCGCCGCCGCGAATTTCCATTCCTTCACGGCATCCTGGCACGCCTGGACGAGCAACGGATGCCCGCCGACAACGCGCGTGGTCTTAACGTGGCCATCCGGACTGATGACCACCTCGATCTTCACTTTGCCCGCGACGTTCATGCGGCGAGCGAGCTCCGGGTAGACCGGGGAAACTCTGGTCTTCACTTTGCGCTTGGATTCGTCTGTCGAACCGGACTGGGCAAACGAAACGCCTGAAAGAATGAGCAGCGCACCCATAGTAGCGGCAAACCTCTTCCATTTGCTAAATCTCATCGATACGTCCCCTTTGAGGAATAGAAATACCCCGGCAAAAGAAAGGCACGTCGGATGCCATGCCTCCGTCAATAAAGAACAGGCCTTGTCCAAGGCTTGGGAAAAGCCATAAGCGACAGAAAAATAGAAAGTTAGCGCGACGCAGAAGGAAAACCTAAGGAAGCGAGAAACCGGCGTCTTGTCTCAGAAACCCAGTGCAGGCAGAGGCAAGGTCTCAGGCTGAGACAGGAGAGAAGGTTCTTTTGGATTCGAACCCGTAAGCAGTTCTGCAACATGGTACGAGGCAGTCATTGACTCAGAATGAGACTAACGGGTAGGGTGGAAAGCCAGGGATTTCAATTACTCGCAAAATGAGACGCAAGGTACTTCCCTCTTGTCACTAAACGGCGAGAAAGCTACACGATCACGAGGACGCACCTCTTCTCCTCTTACTAGAAACGTGAATCCGCGTTCGGCCGTCGCGCGCCACGCTGATGAGTTGATGGATCTGGCGGTAGAGGCGGCGCAATCCCAACATCTTTCGAGTTTCCTGGAACAATTTGCATTGCGCGCGACTCGCATGTTGGAGGCAAGTTGGGGCGCGGTGGTGGTGTACAAGGGCCGCGACACGGAATTCCATGAGATGGCGGGGAAACGAGGTACGACGTCTCCCTCCGCGGCGGAATGGCTGCTTTCGAACGCGCGAGAAATCAGGAACGAGATAGAAACACGCGCGTTACCGGAGAGAATTGCCGCGAGTTTGCAAGGCGCGGAAGAGGCAGAGACCGCCGTTTTCGTTCGAATTGCTTCGAGCAACAAGGAAAAGCTGGGAACGCTTTGCATGTTCCGGAAGAGAAGAGCTCTTGTGGCGGAGGAAAAACGGCTACTGCGAGCGCTGGCAAGCCACGCGGCGCTCTCGCTCGAAAACTTCCAGAGGTTTTCGCAACTCGAGCGGTCGAAGCGGCAATGGGTGGAAGATATTGATGCGATCAGTGATTACATCGTGGTGCACGACCGCTCGTGGAGAATTGCAAGGACAAACCGATCGCTGGCTTCGTACCTGGGAGTTCCGCCGGTTGCTCTCGTGGGAGAGGCGATGAGCACCCTGCGGCAGATCGCGGAAGCAGGAAGCGACCTTCCCTGCCCCTTCTGCCGCGACACGCAACGCACGCGCGAAGAATATGTGGCTGCTTCGGCGGACCGGGTTTTTCTGATTTCCACGTCGCGCACGCCAGGGGCCACGGACGACGATTCGAGAACGATTCACGTCCTGAAAGACATTACCGACCGCCGAGAAGCGGAGCGGCGGTATCGCGAGCTGTTTGACAGTATTCAGGAAGGCTTGTTTTTTGCGACGCCGGAGGGGCGCTTTTTGGATGTAAACGACGCGATGGTGCGGATGCTGGGCTACGCGTCACGGGAAGAATTG
>WNGL01017214.1_pt1 | contig 12980 bp, 12 predicted proteins | sample 5400591 | NCBI WGS metagenome assembly WNGL01 (sample SAMN13153377, study PRJNA577476) | soil metagenome | isolation source: 80 cm soil or saprolite under Garry oak tree replicate 1 | place: USA:California | collected 2016-06-15
GGCGGAGCTCCAGGCCGCCCCGGCTTGGTTGCAGGTGTGGAAGGACGAACCCCCGCTGCGATCCCTTGCGTTCCCAGCTCCGCCCGCACGCGTCGTCCCCATGCGGCCGCGTAGCCCTGCGTTGCGATGGGCGCAGTATGCCGCCGTGGCTGCCCTGCTGCTCCTGGGCTTTCTCGCTCTCGCCAACGCCGAGATCACCTGGAACAAAGAGGGCTTCGCATTTCGTACGCGCATTCTCCCCGTTCCGTCATCCAGGTTCGATCCCTCGAGCTACTACACAAAAGCGGAGGTGCGCAACATAATTGGCCGGGTGGCGGATGAAACGGAAGGCCGGATGATGGATGCAAATCAACTGATGATCGAGGATGCGCTGGAGATCCTGGAGCAGGAGCATCGGAATTTGAGACTGGTTAACGGCAACGCAGCACGCCTTCGGGGGAAAAATTGAGCCGGGGTGAGCGGCAGTGGGGCAGAGGGGCAGAGCGGCATGGGAGCGGAGGAGCAGAGGGGATGGAATGTCTCCGCCCTTTGCCCACCAATGACAAATGACCAATGACCAATGAAAAATGACAAATGGCAGTTCGTTGTCCGGACTTCCGACTTCTATTTGTCATTTTTCATTGGTCATTGGTCATTTGACCGAAAATCCTTGCCGGGTTGTGAGGGATTTTTTAGGTGCGTTCAGAGAAGAGAGAAAAAGTGAATCGAGTCTCTGCCGGTGTTGTTGTGCTGTTCTTGATGGCGGCTGGAGGAGCCTCTCCGGCACATGCGCGCAAGAGCGGCGCGGGACGAAATCCTCGTCAAGCTGCGCAGAACAGTACGGATATCAGGATCGACTACAACCTGGCGCGCCGGGAGATTCAGACTCTGGAAGCGGTCATCAACGGCGTCATCAATTCAATGTTTAGCAACAGCCCTTTTGTCTTGACTCAGAAGACGAAGGGGGCCTACTTGAAGGGTTACGGGTTCACCTTCAATTTTCTTGTGGACATCCATCGCGCCGTCATCAACACGCCGTTTGGCACTGCCCGAGTGTACCCGGAAATGATGCTGGAGGAAAAGAAGAAGCGAATCGAGGAGATTAAGGAAAAGCTGGCCCGGGTTATCTTCGATTCCGGGAACGGACTCCGGCAGCTTCCAAAGGACGAGTCTGTCACGATTGTAGCTTTCCTTCAGGATCGCAGCTTCCCGGACGAAGAGAGTATAAGCAGGACTATTGTAATGCGCGCCTTTAAAAAGGACATCGACGAACTGGCGCGCAAGGAGAACCGCTTTAAGGATCTCAAACAGAGGATTGAAGTCATTGAGTATTAAAGTCTCAGCCCTAAAATCGCACAAGCTCATCGGAGAGGTTTTCGTGCAAAGGGGACTGATAGACGAAGAGGAGCTGCGCACCGCGCTCAACGTCCAGTTGGACTCCCGAGAGAAGTTGGGTAAGACCCTTGTGGACCTGGGGTATGTTTCTGAGAGAGACTGCCTCGCGGTCCTTTCCGAACATCTGAATATCCCAACCGTCACGGGCGCCCAGTACCCACAGGCTCCGGTCATAGAAGATGTCCTTACCTACCGGTTCATGAAGCAATGCAAGTTCGTGCCGGTGGCCCTGGAGAACAGCATTCTGACGCTGGCAATGACGGATCCAATGGACGACCCAACCCTGGAATCCGTGCGCCACGCCACCGGGTTCCAGATGCGGGCAGTGCTCGGAGCCGAAAGCGAGATCATGGACGCGCTCGAGAGACTCTACGGATCCGCCAGCTCGACCTTCGGCCGCATCATCGAGGGCATCGACGAGACGAATATCGACAACCTGGACGAAATCGAGGACATCGAGCAACTGAAAGATCTGGCATCGGAAGCACCCGTCATTCGCCTGGTCAATCTGGTCATGTCCCGGGCAATCGAAAACCGGGCGAGCGACATCCACATCGAGCCCTTCGAGAAGGATTTGAAGGTCCGCTATCGGATAGACGGAATTCTCCACGACGTCGAATCGCCGCCCAAGAAACTGAAGGCCGCGATCATCAGCCGCGTAAAGATCATGGCCAGGCTGAATATCGCGGAAAGGCGGCTGCCTCAGGATGGCCGTATAAAACTGAAAGTCCTGGGCAAAGATATCGATCTGCGCGTGTCCACCCTTCCGACGATGTATGGAGAGAGTGTGGTCATGCGGATACTCGACAAGAGCAACGACGACCTCTACGACATCATGCGCCTGGGTTTTCCGGAAGATTCCTTCAAGGATTTCGAGAACTTGATCCGCCGGCCCCACGGCGTTCTGCTTGTGACCGGCCCGACGGGGAGCGGGAAGACTACGACCCTCTACAGCGCCCTGAGCACCATCAACCTTCCCGACAAGAAGATCATCACCATTGAAGATCCGGTGGAATATCAGATCGACGGGATCAACCAGATTCATGTCAATCCTCAGATAGGTCTCACCTTTGGGGCAGGGCTGCGCCACATCGTGCGTCAGGACCCGGATGTCATCATGGTCGGAGAAATTCGGGATCTGGAGACCGCGGAAATTGCGATCCGCGCGGCTCTCACCGGGCATCTGGTCTTTTCTACGCTCCATACGAATGACGCTCCCAGCGCGATTACGCGGTTGATTGATATGGGGGCGGAAGACTATCTGATTGCTTCTTCGCTGCTCGGCGTGCTGGCGCAACGTCTGGTGCGAGTCATTTGCCCGCACTGCAAGGTGGAAGTCTTTCCCGTACCCGAGATGCTTGACGAAATCGGTTACAAGCGGGCGAATGGCCGCGATCGCTTCTTTGAAGGGCGCGGTTGCGAGCGGTGCAGCCAGACGGGCTTCATAGGCCGCGTGGGCATTTACGAACTGATGGGCATGAACGACGACATTCGAAAGCTTACGATCGGCAAGGCCGACTCGAACGTCATCCGGAAGAAGGCGCTGGAATCCGGAATGCGGTCCTTGCGCGACGATGGTTGGCTGAAGGTGCGGCAGGGTCTAACGACCATTTCAGAGGTGCTGCGCGTCACGCACGATGCGTAATCGCGCCGGGGCGACATCATGCCGGCATATCTCTACAGAGCCAGCACGCTGGACGGCAAGCTGGTGGAAGGGACGATGGAAGCCAGTGACGGGAGTGCCGTGGCGATCAAGCTTCAGGACATGGGCCTCCTCCCCGTTCGCGTGGACCCGGCAAGCCGGAGGCTGGGGATCAGCCATGAAATCGAGTGGCCGTGGAAAAGAAAGAAGCGGGTAAGTCGCAAAGACCTCCTGGTTTTCACACAGGAGCTGCAAACTCTCGTCAAGGCGGGGCTCCCGCTCGACCGCAGTCTCGCCGTGCTGGCCCAACTGGCCGAGAGCGAGACCCTTTCGGAGGTAATACAGGATGTCCTCAAGGAGATCAAGGGCGGAAAGTCGCTCTCGGATGCGCTGGGGAAGTATCCCGAGGTGTTTCCCAAGGTTTATATGAATATGGTAAAGGCGGGCGAGGCTGGAGGATTCCTGGAGGAGATTCTGGCGCGCCTGTCTGCCTTTATGGAGACCAGCGAGAACCTGCGATCTTATCTCGTAGGCGCCTTGATCTATCCTGCATTGCTGGCCATCGTCGGCCTCGTGAGCGTGACCATCCTGACTCTCTTTGTCGTGCCAAAGTTCGCCGCGATATTCAAGGACATGGACGTGCCGCTGCCACTGCCCATGTTCATCATGAAGGGGTTCAGCGATTTTATTGCCGGCTATTGGTGGCTGATCCTAGCCGCGGGGGTCCTCACATCCGCGTATCTGGGGCGTTTCCGCGGGAGCGCGGAGGGCCGCTTGCGGTTGGATCGCTGGTTCTTACGGCTCCCTCTTCTCGGCAAGGTGTTGCAGAAAATCGACGTGGCGCGGTTTGCCAGGACTCTCGGAACGCTGCTGCACAGCGGCGTCCCGCTCCTTCAGGCCATGACTCTGGTCAGGGAGATTATCTCCAACCAGGGTATCGCGTCGATGATCGAACCCATACGGAACGGGATCAAGAAGGGGGAGGGAATCTCCCATCCGATGAAGCAAAGCGGGGTGTTCCCGCCCCTGGCCATGCACCTGGTGGAGGTCGGGGAGGAATCGGGCAAGCTGGATACGATGCTGCTGCAGGTCGCGGACGTTTACGACAACGAAGTGCGGAACGCCGTGAAAAACCTGATCGCATTTTTCGAGCCCGCGATGATTCTTGTCATGGGGATCGTCATCGGGACCATTGTTGTTTCCATGATGATGGCCATTTTCAGTATTCAGGACGTACCACTGTAGATTTCGGATTGCCGATTTCGGATTGCGGATTGGAAAACGAAAATCCGCAATCCGCGATCGAAAATCCGTAATCCGAAGGGGGGCAGATGCTTATGAGAGACAAATTTGAGGAGCGTACCACGGTAGATTGCGGATTGGAAAACGAAAATCCGCAATCCGCAATCGGCAATCCGCAATCGGCAATCCGAAATCCGCAATCCGCAATCCGCAATCGGCAATCCGAAAGGGGCTTCTCTCTCATAGAGCTCATTGTCGTGCTCGTGATTCTCGGATTGCTTGCGGCCGTCGTGGCGCCGCGTGTTTTTCAGAAGCTGGCAACAGGCAAGATGGAGATCGCCAAGATTCAGATAAAGGAATTCGAAGGCGGCCTCGAGCTGTTCTCCTTCGACATGGGAAGATATCCCACGAGCGGCGAGGGGCTCGAGGCCCTGATCCGGAACCCGGGAAATCTAGAAGCCTGGCGCGGCCCGTATCTCAAGAAGTCCGAACTGCCCAAGGATCCCTGGGGCAAACCCTATGTTTACCGCGGTCCCGGTCAGCACGGGGATTACGACCTGCTCTCTTTTGGCCCCGATGGGTCAGAAGGCGGGGAGGGAGAGAACGCGGATCTTACGAGTTGGAAATAGCGGGCATAGCCACGACCAAAAAGTTCGCGATTCTTTGCGTCTTCGCGGTAAAGGCCGCGCCCAATCCACCACGAAGACTCGAAGACGCAAAGAATTCTTGCAAGGTGGCAAAGGATTTTCGTCCTAGTACACAGCGAGTAAGCATGAGTCAGTCTCACTAAGCATGAGTCAGTCTCACCAGAAGGGCTTTACGCTCCTGGAACTCGTGGTGGTTCTGGTCGTGATCGCGCTTGCGATCGCAATAAGCTATCCCTCCCTTTCTCGCGGGACGTCGGCGCTTCACCTGCGTTCGGTAGGGCGTGACGTACTCAACTCCCTTCGTTACGCCCGGGAAAGGGCGATTACCGAACAGACCGTCATGCGCGTGACCGTGAACAAGGGGGAGCGAAAAATCACGCTCACGGACGACTACGGGGAAGGATCCCGCACCTTTGTTCTGCCTGACGACGTCAGGATCCAGAGCATGGTCCTGGCGGGACAGGAGGTCCAGGAAGGACCGCTGGTAGTGCGATTTCTGCCGAACGGGAGCGCGACCGAGGCGGAGATATTGCTGCAATCCGTCACTGGAGGCGCACTGCGAATCGTTGCAGACAGCATTACCGGCGGCGCCCGCGTGGTTGTGGAGCAGCGAGGAGGGCGTTGATGCGGCGGAAGCAGACCGCGGGGTTTACGTTGCTGGAGGTGTTGGTCGCGCTGGCAATCCTTGGGATCGGGGCTGCCGTGACTCTTTCACTGATCTCGGGCGCTCTGAGCAACATCCGCAAGGCCGAGCTCAGAGTTCGGAACATGCACCACGCGGAATCGGTCATGGAGCTTACGCTCCTCGACGAGTCCATCAGCGGGCCGAAAACGTTGGCGGGAGATTTTGAGGACGGGACCCGATGGACCGTTGCGGTCGATGAGTTTGAGATGCCGAGGAATACGTTGTTGCCTCTGGCTGCGCCGCCTCAATTGCCGTTCAAGATGCTGTCCTATTCGGTCGACATCTTTGCGCCCGAATCTCCGTCTCCGGATGTTCGCTTGAAGACCGTAAAACTCGTGGGCCTCCAGCCTCAAGGACGTGGTGCGTCGCCTGTGGTGCGATGAGAAAAAGGAACCGCCTCAGGCGTCGCTTCGGTGAGATGCAGATGAAACTTCACAGCTCTTATGGAGTGCGGCGAGTCGTCGCCGCTTTCGTTCTGGCGCCCGGACCAAAGCGGCGACAAGTCGCCGCACTCCAAAACGGATTCACGCTGCTCGAAGTGCTGGTGTCGGTGACTATGGTTGCTCTGATGGCGGTGGCGCTTTGGTCTGTGTTTCGGATCAGTCTCACGTCATGGGCGCGAGGGAATGCTTACATCGATGCGAACCAGCGGCAGCGAAGTGTTATGGACCTGGTGAAGAAACAGATGACATCCGTCTATCCCGCCATTTCTCCGGCCGATCTGCAGCTGGGGGGGCCGGTATATCCAATTTTCGTGGGAGCGCACGAGAGCGTTCAGTTCATCAGTCTTGCCTCCCTTCGTTTCAATCAGAATCCAGGGCTGACTGCGGTCTCCTACGAGCTCGTTCGGGGCGACCAGGGAAGCTATTCTTTGGTGGAGAGAGAAGAGCAGTATCTGGGAATCGATCCGACCCAGGAAGGCTCTCTCGACCGCAAGGACAACAGGGTGATCCCGCTTTTTGAGAACCTCGTGAGCTTCGGCTTTGAATATTTCGATCCAGGCACGAACGAGAGCCCGGCCGAATGGGTCCGGGAGTGGAATTCAAAATTGACGGGAGGCCTTCCCAGCGCGATCTCGATGTCGATGGTAAACCGGGATGCCAAGGGGCAGACATTGAGCCGTCACGTGGTCATCCCTATTCTGGCAAAACCCTTTGATCCGCGTCTCGGATTTACAAATCCTCTCCAAATGCGGCCGCCGCGAAGGTTGGGTAATGACTTCAGCCCCTCGCAACGATGAACAGGGCGTCATACTGATAGCGCTTATGTGGATCCTTGTCGCGCTCTCCGTCATTGCCCTGAGCTTTTCGCGCGAGAGCCGCGTGGATGTTTCCGTGGCCCGCAACACGCGCGATCTGACGGTCGCCTATTATGTAGCTCGAGCCGGGATTCAAACGGCCGTCTTTCGCCTTTTGGAGCGCGTATATGCGCCGCCTGTTCAGGGGATTGAGACGCAGGAACCCACCCCTCTCGACCTGGGCGAACTGCAGGGCGACTTTGGCGGAGGGGCTTACCGCGTGGAGATTCAGGACGAGGCCGGGAAGATCAACTTGAATTTTGTTACCGAGGATCAGTTGCGCGCCTTGTTCGCCGCCATCGGGATCCCAAAAGAAAACGCGGACGTGATCACAGATTCGATAATGGACTGGAGGGATGTGGACAAAGCGCACCGTATCAATGGAGCCGAGGATGATTATTATGAACAGCTTCCCCATCCCTACAAAGCGAAGAACGGACGGATAGAGACTGTGGAAGAACTGCTCCTCGTTCGTGGCGTTACTTCAGAGTACTACTACGGCCAGTGGGAAAAGGGACAGGACGGCTCGCGCCGCTACCTCTACGGTCTGTCGCGGTGCTTTACGGTCTACTCCAACTCCAATCGAATTAACATCAACTACGCTCCCCCGGAGGTCTTGATGTCTGTCCCCGGAATGACACCCCAGATCGCGCAGATGATTTACGAAAGGCGCAAGGTGAAACCGTTCCGGACTCCTGCCGACCTGACGCGCGACCTTTCCATCACCTTGGGGCCCCAGACGCTTCCTTTTCTGAGCACAGACCGGTCCATGATTTACACGCTCACCGCCTACGCTCACATGGAGAATTCCAAGGTGAAGCGGGTCATCCGGGCCGTGGTAAGCCTCGATCCAAGCCAGATAAATCGCTACAAGATTGTTTACTGGAATGAAAACATTTCCGATTTGTGAGGCCTTCGCCACTTCGCGTCTTTGTGGTGGAGGCAGGGCCGCATTCACCGCGAAGACGCGAAGAAGCGAAGAAAGGATTCCAAGCCTGGGGGAAGTTCCATGATGTATCTGAAAACCAGCGTGGGTATCGAGATTCGAAACGAGGATCTGATCATCTCGTGTCTGAAGAGCAACTTTTCCAGAGGCGTATTCACGCATTTCAAGCGCATCCCCGCGTATCGGACGCGAAACGTGGAAGAAGTCCGCAAGGAGATCGAGCGCTATTTCAAGAGCCAGCGACTCAGCCGCGAAAGCATCGTCCTCGGCATCCCGCGCGGCGATGCCATCATTCGTCACCTGGACTTGCCGCGGGAGGTCGAAGACAACCTCAAGCAGGTTGTGCTGTATCAGGTTCAGTCGTTCGAGCCGACGGAGGAGGAAAAATTCTATTTCGACTATGCGGCCACCGGGGCAGGGCAGCCCGGCAAGAGGCTTCAGGTGCTGCTCGTGATGGTCCGGAAATCCGTGCTCGATGCGCATCTGGAGGCGCTGGGAGCTCTGGGAATACGGCCGGCTACCGTCTCTCTGGGGTCCGTGGCGCTGGCGAATTTGTTCTTGCACAAGCGAACCGACACAGGCGGCAAGACCTTCCTTCTCGCTGACTTGAAACCGGGAAGCTTCGAGATACTCGCCCTGCGCGATTCCTTCCTGATTTTTACCCGGGAGGCGGTCAGAGAGGAAGCCAAGGCCTGGAAGGAAGTCCTGCTTCAAGAATTAGAGCTTGCCGCAGGCAAGATCCGTCTCTCTCCGGACGACACCATTGAGAAGATCGTGCTCGCCGGCGAGGAATCCGAGATCGCTCTCAATGAGCTGCGCGAGTCGATAGAGGAATGCGAGTTGATCGGCTCGACCCTGCCGGTTGAAATGCCTGTCCAGAACCGGGCGCATCTTCAAGAGGCGGCCACTTCCGTAGGATTGGCCTTCTCGGGGTTGGTGCGCCAGCCGATGCTGGCGTTGAACCTCTTGCCTTCCGAGCAGCGCCTGCAACGCACACGCTGGGCCTATGTGCCGACCGTCCTTCTGAGCCTGATCGTGCTGTTCCTTCTTGCGGGACTCGGGTTGCGGCAGACGATCCAGGAAAGGATTCTTGGCCGCAAGCTCGATCAGGAGATTAACGCCCTGAAAGGCCGCGTAAACCGGGTCCAGGCTGTACGGGCCCAGGCGGAGGCGCTGGAGAAAAAAATTCTCTTTGTCGAAGGGCTCATTCGCCAGACAGACATGAACCTGGAAATTCTGCAGGAGCTGACAACGATACTGCCGCCGGATACCTTCTTGAACGCGTATCGGAACGCCGAGTGCACCATTCAGATCAACGGCTCGAGTACTTCGTTGGATCTGATTCCCAAGCTCGAGCGTTCGCCCCTGCTCAAGAATGTCCAGCAGCGAGGGACCACCTTTAAGGACGCGCAGACCGGAAAGGAGCGCTTTACCTACGAAGCGAAGTGCGAGAGGTAACCGGTGAAAATATCTACTCGTGAGAAATACTTCTTGTTTATCGGAGCGGGAGCCCTCGTCCTGACGCTTGTCCTCTTGTTCGGGGATCGCTTGATTCCGAGCCGGCAGGAGGGCGCCAACGGCATTGACTACAAGAAGAAGCTTCTTGTCAAGTACAGGGAAACGCTGGATCAGGAGGAGAGCTACAAAGCCAGAATCGAGCAGTACAGGCAGCGGCTCAAACAGGACGAAGCGCTTTTCTTGTCCGGAGACAATCCTTCCATTGCGGCTGCGGAGCTTCAAAAAGTGCTTTCCGACATCGCCGCCCGGAACGGAGTGGAAATATCGCGGAAGGATATTCAGCCCGAGCAGAAAATACAGACCGACGTGATCAAGGTCTCCGTGCGGATTGAGACCAATTGCCTGCCGGACCAGTTGGTTAAATTCATCGCGGCGGTAGAGGACTACGAAAGATTTCTTACTCTGGACGAGCTGAACATCACCGGCTTTCGTATGCAGAAGAAGTACGAGATTCGTCCGATTCTGAAGGTCTCCGGATATATCCTGGGCCCCGAGGCCAAGCCTGGCGAAAAGCCGGCTTCGGCTCAAAACGATTGACGAATGACGATTGACGAATGAGCAGGATTGACGATTGACGAATGAGGAATCACATTCTTGGCCGCCTGGAAAGAATTTTATCCGGGTTTTCCTGGGAGCGCACGCTTCCAGCGTGCCCACGGTTTCGGGACTAACAGAGCACGCAAGATGCGTGCGCTCCCAGGGATGACCTCCGCGTCTCTGAGGAATGAGGAATCACGAGTAACGCCGCGGATCGGCCGTTCAATTCGTCAATCGTCAATCGTCAATCCTGAAGGGGGATTATGCTTAAGAGACTGATTGCAATAAGCGTCGTGCTGCTCGTGATCGCCGGACTCCTGGCCTGGCAGCTGTACGTTTCCGCGGCCAGGTTTAACGCCGGGAATGACCTGTCCAAACTCCAGCCCCCCAAGGATCTGAAAAAGCAGGTCGGCCTGGAGGGTGGGCTTGCCCCGCTTAAGCCGCGCCACCACTACAATCCGGACGAGTTTGGCGTCATCCCGGCTCAGAACCTGTTCGCCGAGACGCGGACCATGCAGACAGAATTAGAATCGCCCACGGCGCCGCCGCCTCCCAAGCTCACGGTCCGGCCGGTTCTTGTCGGCGTAGCGATCTCCGGCAACAAGCGGCTCGCTTTCATCATCGAGTCCAAAGTCCCTGCGGCCGGGCAGGGACCTGGAGGAGCCCGTCGATCCCAAACGAAGACCGTGGGAGATGTGTATCAAGGATGGACCGTTGTGGACATCACGGAGAACCAGATGGTTTTGGCTTCCGGCGATCAAAAAGAGATTATTCCTCTGTTCGACGTTAACAAGCAGCGTGCTCCGGCCGGGAAGACTCCGGTTGTTGCTACCCGAGTGGTGAGCCTTGGTGGCGGCGGAACGTACGGGTCAGGGGTCAGGACCGCTGTAGCTCAACCCGTGGGCGCGGCGCCAGGAGGTCCTGGCATAGGGACCCCTGTCGTAGTGGCTCCTGTTGCCTCGTCCGGTCCCGCGTCGGGCGTGACCGGATCACAGCCCGCCGCTGCCCGAAACGCTGCTCAACCGCAGGGGGTTGCTCAACAACCTCAGCCCCCGCAGGGAAGCAACGAGAGAATAGACGATCAGGGCCGGCGCGTTATTCGAACGCCTTTCGGCGACATCGTCCGTCCCGAAAAACCGCCCAATTAACTAAGTACATGATTTCATAAATACGGCAACCTATTTTTCCAGCTGAGCCCCGGCGCCCTGCAAGGGCACTTAGCCGGGGTGAGCCGAAGCCTGTTTGGAGTTCAGACATTCAGCCTGCATTGATTCAGTGCAGCCTGAAGGTCTGAACTCCAAACCACTTTCGCTCCCCCCGGCTAATTTCCTTTCGCCCCGCTGGGGCGGAATCACTCCCGTATTTATGAAATCACGTACTAAGCGTTTCCGAAAGGCGTTGTGGAAATCACCAGCACCTTTTTTTTCGCTCGACACTTTTCTCGCGTTTTTTCGCCACTGCGCGAAAACAGGCACGTGGCCCATATTTGCTCGGGGAGAAGCTGTGAAAAAGCCCACGTGCCGTAGGGGCTGCCCTGTGCGGCCGACCGGAATGTCCCCACCATTGTTTTGGCCAACGGGCGACCGGATTAGGGTCGCCCCAATTCTTCGCACCTTCTGAGGGATCACAGGAGATTCTATTTCAGGGGGGTGTAATTGGAAGTGGGAGTCAAAGTTATGCACGCTCGAGGCGCCTTTTGGAGTGCGGCAGCTTGCTGCCGCCTTGGGTCGGAGCGAGCGTCGCGACGAAAGCTTTGCGTGTCAAGGCGCAAGCAAGCTTGCGCACTCCAAGGGCTTCGCCCGAATGCGCGATAGCATTTTGTGTGGTTGACTCCCGCTTCTAATTACACCCATTTCAGGGAGCTGTTGGGCAATGAGCTTACATAAGATGTACACTGCCGCATTTGTTTTTGTCCTTGCCGTGACGTTGCGTGGAGTCTCCGCCGCAGAGGTCATGCTGCAGGATCCCCCTAAAGAACCCGCGTCTCAGTCTCAGTCTGGACCTTCGACCGAGGAACAACGAAAGAGGACCCTCAAATTGCTCCGCGAGCAGTTGCAGCAAGCGGAGGAGGCCAAAAAAAAGAAGGGGAAGCAAAAGGAAGGACAGCAAAAGGAAGAGCAGCAGAAGGAAGGACAGCAGAAGGAAGGGCAGCAGAAGGAACAGCAAAAGGTCACGGTTACTCCTTTCGGAACGCTGCCAGCGTCGCCCCAGAGCGGTACGGAGGAGAGCAAGAAAAAAGAAGCGCAGCAAAAGGGACGGCTTACTCCTTTCGGACGCCTGCCCGCATCTCCGCAGGGCGGCGCTCCCGGGACCGCGGCGCCAACTCCTCCACCTCAGACCGCACAGCCCGCTGCTGTTCCGGTTTCTCCACCTCAAACTCCGCCACCTCAGACCGCGCAGCCTGCTCCTGTTCCGGTTCCTCCGCCTCAAACTCTGCCAGCTCAGACTGCGCAGCCCGCTCCTGTTCCTACTCCTGTTCCGGTTCCTCCGCCGCCAACCGCCGCGCAGCATCCGCCGCTTGGTTCCGACCAGGTGCAGCTAAACTTCGACAATGCGGAACTGTACGACTTCGTGAACCAGATTGCGGACACCCTGGGGATTACCCCGATCATCATCGACCCCAATGTGAAAGGGAGTGTGAACATACACAGCTCGGCCCCGCTGGCCAAGGACGATGTTTTTCCCCTGTTCAACCTCATCCTAAAGACCAACAACTCGGCTCTTGTAAAGCAGGGAAACATCTATCAGCTCGTTCCGATTTCCGAGGCGCTCAGAAAAGGCCTGGAGATAATCGACCACCGGCCGCCGGAATCTCCGGTCAAACCGGAGGGACCTCCCCCTGCCGGCAAGGGGACGGTGCCTTCGCAACCGCCTCAGGATGGCGGGTCTTCCGCTCTGAATCCTCCGCAGCCCCAGACTCCCGCGCCCGCGACGCCCGCGAGCGCCGCTGCCCAAGGACGATGTCTTTCCCCTGTTCAACCTTATCTTAAAGACCAACAACTCGGCTCTTGTAAAGCAGGGAAACATCTATCAGCTCGTTCCGATTTCCGAGGCACTTAGAAAAGGCCTGGAGATAATCGACCACCGGCCGC
>WNGL01007303.1_pt1 | contig 12979 bp, 9 predicted proteins | sample 5400591 | NCBI WGS metagenome assembly WNGL01 (sample SAMN13153377, study PRJNA577476) | soil metagenome | isolation source: 80 cm soil or saprolite under Garry oak tree replicate 1 | place: USA:California | collected 2016-06-15
TTCCGGAGGCTCCCGCGTCGGTTTAACTGCGGACTCGCAGTACCAAAAGGGGGCGACGTCTCCGAGCGCTCGCGCCCCAATATCGTAGGGCTTTTCATGCGGCGCGGGTGCGTAACGCGGATGAAAGTTTAACTTGCAGCACTCCCTCTCTCTCTTAGGGGATGGGGTTGGCGCTCGCTCCACGCAGCCGCTCGCGCATTACGTCGCTCCACACGCGCGTATTGCAGAGAGAAGCATCCACCACCGCCTCGGACCGCGGCGCCTTCACAAACGGAGAGGCGGCGCGGGCGGGGTGAATGCCAGCAGCCAGGCCGGCCCCGCGCGCGTGGGCAATGCCAGGACGGTGACGCCGACCTCCAGGTCGCCGTCGCCGGCGGCGACGGCCTGGCGCTCACGCCGCGACTCAGACGACGACCGGCTCCGGCGGCGAGCTTGCCTCGCCGAGGTGCAAGCGCTGTTCGTTGAGGGAGCCCCCTTGAGGACTACGAGGCGACGGGGACTGAGGTCGGGCACGGTGTCTCCAACGCCAGGGTCATGGCAGGGCATCGGAACGGCCGTGGCTATCCCCCTCGACCCCATCGGGTCAGGGGCTTTCGGTCGACCGACGCCGGGTCGTCCACTGGAACGTGACCTCCGGAGCCAGCGCCGAATGGACCGCCCAGCAGATTGTCGAGGCATTTCCGGAGGACACGGCGCCGGCGGCGTCGGACGTGCCAGTCCCGTGTGCCTTGGGCACCACGCACCATCTTCGGGTGTTACCCACCCCGAAAGGGCGTTCTGGCGAACCACAACGATCTCCCCGCCCAGCCACGCTTTTGACAAACGATCGGGGGTTCGCAGAGGCTTCCCGAAGTGAAGCTCCTCCCACTGAAGGGTCAGAACCTGGGGCCGTGGACGCCCCGGCTACTTTTCATAGAGGGCGATCGACGAAGCGTCCAAGACGCGTGCAGGACACGAACCGTCCTTTCGTGCACGTGATCGAGCGCCTCAAGGGACTCCTGCTTCGCGCTCTTGGCAGTGCTGCCTTGTGGAGAAGGGCGCGCTGTTCAGCCTCGCCCGCCCGGCCTCCTCTTACGGCAGACCACTACTCGCGGATCACCTCGTTGGCAAGCGCACCTCGAATACGAGCGACCGCTTGAGGATGTCGCCGAAGATGTGCTGCTGGATCCGCTCATTCGCGAGGTTGGTACCCCTTAGGCTCACGATCACCTTTCCGTTCCCTAGCTTCACGCCCACTGCAGCGTTGAGCATCGAGTATGCGTCGGTGAATCCGGCGTAGCCCGAAGTGAGCACGTCCACCCAGAGCGCCTTGCTCGCATAGTTCACGTTCGCGTTTCCGAAGAGGAGCGGTCCGTTGTATCCGAGCCCAACATTGAAGCGGTGCTTCGCGGGGATCCCTAATTGGTTGGCCGGGAAGGGAGTCTTGTCGGAGCTCGCTCGCAGGATCTCCGGTGTGTCCTGCCACGAGTAGTTCGCGAAGAAGGAGACCGTCCTATTGAGACGATGGTCGATCGAGGCCTCGACCCCGCGATTGCGGATCGGCGCCAGGTTCAAGTAGGTCGCCACCTTCTCCGGCAGGAGGATGGGACCGCCCAGCTGCGGCGGAAGGTTGGCGAGCACCTGCATGAGCGCGGGCGACAGCGTTATCGGAGCCGCCGGCGCCGTCGGCGTCGGCACAGTCACTCCCCGAGCCGGGTTCTCCGGGCTGTAGTAGGTCGGGGACGGGTAGCCAGGCCCCGGAGGGAGCAGCGACGTGAAGTTGATGTTGTCGTCGGTGTTGGACAGGTACGCGGCGAGGGCGATCGTGGTGTGCCCGAGGGTGCCGTTGTAGGCGATCTCAAAGGCTTCCGTGGACTGCTCCCTCAGGTCACGGTTGCCGAATGCGTTCACGGTGAGAAGGAACGGCGGCGGGACGAGCTTTGCGAGCGGGGGCGGGAGGGCCGCCGCGAGCGGCGTGAGGTCGACCGGCGTCTGGCCCTGGAGGTTCTGGTCCAGGTAGTTGTTGATGAACGAGGGCGAGACGAAGGCTCGGTTGTACGACGCTCGGATCGACTGGCCGGGGGTCGGCTTGGACATCACACTCACCCGGGGCGACCAGACCCACTTCTCAAGGTTCCCAGACTTGTCAGTGCGGACTCCCGCGGCCAGGCGGAACTTGTCGACGAAGTACTCCCAGTGCCCGTAGGCCCCGAACTCGTCGCGGTCGGGCCCCTTGGCGAGCGAGACATCGAAGGCATTGCGGCGGTAGTTGCCGCCGTACGTCAGGATGTGCTTGCCGCCCAGCACGTTCGAGTTGCCGAACTCGACGTCGTAGGTCTGGGTCTTGACGTCGAGCTGGATGGGACGCAGCGTGTCGGGGTCCGCCTGGAGCAGGTTCGAGGCGTGGGCGTCGAGAAGGTTTGCCGAAGCGGCGACCTGCAGCGCCCCCCGCTTGTAGACGACGCGGCCATACCCCATGAAGGAGCCGCTCTTGAGTTGGAAGGGCCCGATTCCAGTGTGGATGATGCCCTCTGTTCCGCCGTAGCCGCCCAGGTAGGTAATGCGGCCCCCGTTCGAGAGTTCCTGATCCACCCGCAGGTCGAGCTTGGGCTGGCTGGTTCCCGCGTTCTCGAACCCGCCGGGCTCCTTCACGTCGGCGGGATAGGTGGCACCGCCGATCGGGAGCCCGCCGGGTACGGGACGGAGGGTCGCGTCGCGGCAGGGGACCACGCCAAGGGGGTGGCAGTGCAGAGGGACCGTCCCCACGGGGCGCGAGAAGGGATCCGAGTAGTAGTAGCCGGCGTTGACCTTGTAAGACCACGTGTCGCTGGTGGCGTCGGCGAAGGAGAAGCCTCCGTTGAGCTGATACCCGTTGCCGGCGGCTTCCCGAGAGCCGCCGTGGCGGTCGAACAGACCGGCGCCGAGCACGAACCCGAAGCCCTCGCGCTCGCGGGGGTTCTTCGTGATGAAGTTGACCAGGCCGTTCACCGCGTTGGCGCCCCACATGACGGAGGCCGGCCCCCGCACGACCTCGATCCGCTCGATTTCGCCCGAGGCGGGGGAGGGCACGAAGTCCCACAGCACGAAGCCGAAGAAGTCGAGGTAGACCGAGCGACCATCCACCGCCACGAGCGTCGAGGAGGCGAGCGTCGAGGTCGCCTGTCGTGCGGTCAGGTTGAAGTCGCGGACACTGACCTGGATGACGTTGAGGCCGGGGACGGACCGGAGGATGTCTCCGTAGTTCTGGGCGGGGCTCGTCTCGATCATTTCCGCAGGGATCACGGACATCGTCGCGGGAGCGTTGACGAGTTGCGTCTCGATCTTGGACGCGCTCACCACCACGATCTCCTGGCGCTTCACGAGCTCGTCTTGCGGCTTTGGGGAAGGCGTCGGCTTGGGGGTCTGAGCCAGTACCGGCGTAGCCACTTCCTCCGGAGCTCGAGCGGGGGGGACGAGCTTCTCCGCGGGATGGGTCCCCACTCCCGAAATGGCCTCCGCCTGGCTCGGAAGTACCTCGGGCTCATCGGCCTTCGCTGGGGCTGGTAGGTCAACTGTGTTCTCGCTCCGAACAGGAGACGGGCTCCCGACGACGCCAGGACTAGTGGGTGAAGCAGACCTACCCGATCGGCGCTTCTGCTCGGCGGGAGTGGGTGTGTGCACCTCTGGCTCAGCCCTCTCCGCGCGCGGCATGATGGGCTTGGAAGGGCGCTCTGTACCCACCTCGGGCGCATCCGCCACTCGGATCTCTCGTTCCGGTGGGTTCGCACTCCTTCGCCAGAGCTGGAGCGCCATGATGACCGTGGCGGCCGCGGCGAGCGTGGCCGCCAGGCGAAAGCCATTCTGACGGTGGATCGGCGGCCTCGCCCCCACGTGCATTGGCGCGCGTGGAGAGGCTCCCGCGTCGTCCGGCTCGGGTGCGGCAACGGCCCGGGCCGGCGCCGGCCCAAGCTCCTGCTCATCTATGAAGCGGAGCGTCTCAGCGAACACCTCGGGACAGGTGGGGCAGGACGCGAGATGCTCGTCCATCCGCGTCGCCTCGTCGCCGACGAGGCGCCTCTCGGCGTGGGCGGCGATGAGTTCCGCCTCGGGGCAGGCGCCCCGCTTAGGCACGTCGGCCGATCCTTGAGTCACATGTCCCCTTCCGGCCGGTGCGCGGCCGTCGGAAGAGGAGACGGACGCAATCTCGTGTCTCCCGCACCAGTATCGCTCGACACAACCTGACCGAAGAAGTCTGCATCCCAGTCGACGGCCGAGAGCAGCTCCCGTGCATCCTCGGCCCCGATACCCTCGCTTTCGAGGGCGGCCCGCAGTCCCCTGAAGATTGCCTCATTCCTTCGATAGAGCGCCTTCAGGTCGATGCCGCGTGTCCTTGAGATCTGGGCCACGGTGAGGCCGTCCACGAGGTGCACGCGAAGGATCAGACGGTCCTTCGCGGGGAGCCCGGCGAGCGCCCCCCGGATCACAATGGACGCGCGCTCGGCCAGAGCCTGTCGCTCGGCGTGTTCGAGCCCGGAAGGGGCGGGGACAGCGCCGTTCAACCCTGCCTCGAGGGGAGCCGGACCTCGCCGACTCCTCTGCGGGAGTCGCAGGCTGATCTCGTAGAGCGCGTCGCGGGTCTCGCTCACCCCATGCTCTGTTCCGAGGACACCGCAGGCCTCGTCGAAGGTCAGGCCGTCGCGGAGCATCAATCGCTCGAGCTTCACGGCCACCGGACCGAGACGGCGTGCCACGGCCGAGCTCCTCCACTTCCCGAAGCGATGCACCTGGAAGTCGAGGTAGAAGCGGTTGACGACCACCGTCAGGTAGGTCCGGAGCGAGGCTCTCCCCTCGAACCGTGCGAGGACGTCGTAGTTGTTCTCGATGAGGCGGCACTTGACCGCGGAGGCGAAGTCCTCGGCGTCGGCGCCGCGCAGACAGCGCCGCGCGCACACCCAGCGGATCACCCGCTCGATGTCGGGGAGCTGCGTGAGGAACAGATGCTCCCGGTTCATCGGGCTCGACGAGCCGGTCCAACCTGCATCGTCCGGAAAGGCCTCACCCGTGCGTGATGATACGCCTCCTCCGGAGCGTGAGTAATAGAAGGGCGGCTGATGCTACTCCCAAGGGCCGTCCGGCGCTCTGAACTTCCGCCCAATGAGTGGGCGGTACGCCGCCCACTGACTTGGCCGTCACAAGAGAGTCGTCCGGCCCAAGAAGAGGCGCACATCCCGCCCTTGAAGGAGTTGGCTTGCGCGGACCCGTTGGCACCGCTCCTGCAATGCACGCAGGCCTGCCGGAGGGCGTCAGTTCAACGGCGGGCAGGTGACGCCGAACCGGGTGCGGAGGCAGCAATGTGCGGGTCTGGCGACGAGATCGGGCTCGTGAGTCCACAGGGCCGAGGTCTGGTGGCCGTAGAGGAACGAAGGGCGCGTCGTGGGCTCTATCCGATCACGGTGCTCTACTCCTCCTACAGCGGTTGCGTGCTGGCGGCAGCGTTCTCTGCTCATCTCGCCCTCGCCCTCTCATTCTTCGTGATCGGCATGGCGGTATTTACCGTCGTGGAATACCTGGTCCACCGGTACATCCTCCACGGTCGCTTTCCGGACGGGAAGGGTTGGATGAAGCACGTCCTTCACGGGGTGTTGAACAGACAGGAGGGGATCGCAGGGCCAGCCGGGCACGCCGAGCACCACAAGCGGCCATGGGACGGCAACCACATCAATGGCCATGTGGATACGGTGCCGATGGCCGTCATTCTCGTTCTCCTGAGCTTCATCGCACCTTCCTACACGGCGCCCGTCCTCATGGCCGGGATCCTCTTCGGCCACCTGGTCGAGGAATGGGTTCACCACGCCGTTCACTTCTGGACCTTCAAGTCGAGGTACTTCGAGTACATCCGACGCCACCATCTTTACCATCACACTCCGAAGGGCTCGGAGGTCGCCTACGGCCTGACCAATGGCTTCTGGGACACGGTTTACCAAACCCGAATCCCCGAGGCGGACCGAAAGCTGCTCTACAGGCGGCCCGACCGACGGCGGCCCCGTCGCGGGGCTGGCCCCGCGATCCGGCGTGGGGGTACCCTGGTGTGACTTGCTCTTCACCGAACCAACGTTCCTGTTCCTGTTCCTGCCCCTGCTGGAGCGTAAGTAATGCAAGAGCGGTTTGCCAGTCAAGCTGCGCCCCCGGCCGCGTCGTCGCGGACGGCCAACCCCTGCCTTCGGGCCCCTCCATCGCACCCTGCACCTTCGCCCGCCCGCGCCCCGGGGTGCTCCGTCGCGCCGACCTCGAGCCACGCGCAGGCTCCACCGCACCGTGGTCCACCCCACGCTCTCGCCCTGCGGCTACGCTACCTCCTCGCCTCCCCCGTGGCCACGCCCTGCGCCCTCGTGCTCGTCACCGAGCACCTTGAGGCGTAGCACGCGGCTCTTCCAATACGGCGGACCGCGACCGGGCGACCGCCGAGGCACCACGGTCGCCTCCCCCTCCGTGGCGAGGTACCGAGCGATGCTCGCCGGACTTCTGACCAGCGCGAGCAGCTTCATCCGCCCTGGCAGGTGGGACAGGCGAGCACGTCCACGGCGAAGGTACGCGCCAAAAGCTCCGCCCACGGGCGGTAGCCCCCCGCGTGATCCGGCCTACCCGGCTTGTCGCCCGCAGCCGCGGCTTGGGGGGCGGCGGCGCGAGGCGCGACCTCCACGGGCTCGCCGGGGCCACGACCCTAGCCTCCGGGCATCGGCGGGCGGGGGTCGCGGTCTTCGTCGTTCAGCCCTTCTTGTCCTTCTCGGCCAGTAGTCGAGTGGCTTTCTCGATCGCCCGCTCTTCGGCCGGCGGGTCTGTGGGGACGCCGCGACCACGTCTCCGAAAGTAGTCGGCTTGAGCTTTGGCCTTCGCGCTGAGGTTGGGCGGCGGGGTCATGGTCAGCCCTTCAGCCACCGCGTTACCAGATAACATGCGGTAGCTCTTGAGGTGTGGCAGGAACGCTTCCCTTTCCTGCGGCGAGAGCGCCTTCCAAGCAGCAGGTTCGGCCCCCCATGCAACATTTGATCTTAAGGTGGTGCCGGAGAAGGGAATCGAACCCTTATAGCCCTGCGGCTGCTACGGGACTTTGAGTCCGTTCAAGACAGTCCCTATAAATTAAATTGGCTCGCGACGAAGGTGGCTCGCACACCCGACGTGACCATGGCCTCTTACCGTCACGTCGCCGCGCCCAGAAGGGGCGGTGGGGTTGCCCAGCCCCGCCCACGCGCCGCCAAGCGGTTGGGCGCTTTCGCGCAATGGCTGGGCGGGTGGGCGGAGGGTGCAAGGCGCCAGGTCGAACCGCGTCGATCGCAGTGGGGCGTGTTTTGCTCTTATGTGATCGAGGGTTGGACCGAAGTAGTTCCGCGCGAATGGAACGCGCCTACAGTGAGTACTCCTGGTATCCCGCTTGCAGTGACATTCGCCAGCCGGACGGAAGACCGCACGCTCGCCTCACAATCTGGTGGCTGATGGTCGGGCTTCATTACAGGGAAACGACGATGCACCTTAGGACACAGCTGGGATGGCTCACAGCGCTTGCAGTTACTGTCGGCAGCGTCGAGGCCAGATCCCAAGGGAGCGGAGGGCGAAGCCGGGAGGGCACGACCGAATTAGACGTGGCCGGGAGGGGCGCGGGGAGCATCGGCATTGGTGTGACGATCTCCCGCTCCAGCAGCCAAGTGACCACCCCCCCAGAGGCGAAGGCCCCGCCGGCCGGGAGTACGCCGGCGAGGCGGCGCTGGCGGCTTGTCTTGTCGCTCGGGGCCAGATGGGGCGGCGATCCTGGATCATTCGAACAGTCTATGCGCACGGCCGGTCTGGACTCGCCGGAGAGCATTTTTGGCGGAGCTGCCGTCACCAACCCCTGGACGATCCAGTGGGGGACGCCGACCTCGGGTGAAGGCACGGTGACGATCGGCTACGCCATCCGTCCCTGGCTGGAGGTCCGGCTGCAAGGAGGTCGTGGGGGCGACATCCACTGGGAAACCATGGGCTACCGCGGTCCGTTCGAGTTCAACATCAGCTCGCCGGGAGTCTCCTTCTCGACGGAGGTGGACATCCGGCCAGTGGGAGCCGCGCTCGTCGCGGTGTCCTTCTCGGGCTTGCGCTTCGGCGTCGGTCCCTCGCTCAACCGAGTCGAGGTCCGCTCCTTTAGCCCCGAGAACGAGTTCGCGCCGTGGACGCGATCACGGCCTGGGCCTGGTCATGGAACTGGGAGCGAGCGTGCCACAAGGTAGCCGCTTATTCCTGGACCTGAGCTTGCAGAAGCAGTGGGCCGGTTCACAGGAGTTTGGCCCCTACGCGCTTCACGACGTGGAAGGACTGCTCGCGGCGACGTTCCCAAGGACGCGCGTGTCCTTCGACCACACGGCCTTCAAGATGGGCTTGGGCGTGAGGTGGTGAGGACCGTGACGCAGTTCGCCTCAGAGACCCAGTTGAGACATTTCGGACTACCGGTTGGGCGAACCACACACAGCTCAGCTCAGGGCATGGATTTCCGGAGGCAACCACGATGTCACGACTGATTCGTCCTTTCCTGTTTGTGTGTTGCTGTGGGCTTCCGGCATGTGGGAGCCCAATATTCAGCGGGACAGGCCCTGATAGGAACTGTTCGAATTACTCATGGGCGGCGGTGCCTGACACCTGTGGGGGCTGTGCGGGCTACATGGACCTCATCGTCGATAGGAGTGCATCTCCACCCCAGGCACGCATCCAGGCGGGTGAGCGGACCTTCATCAAGCTCGTGGCGATCAACCGAGCGCCCGCCGGTTGCTTGGATACCCAACAAATCGCCATTCCATCCTTTTCGGGGTGGGTTTCAAGCGATCCAAGTGTCGCAAGCCTGGAAGGATTTCTCGGCGGTTCCCGGGTCACCGTCAGGGCAGCTAGCGCAGGTGACGCCCTCATCTTTGCCGATTCCGTATACACCCCCTCGGGCCCCATTCGAGCACAACTCGCATATTGCCCCGCCACGAACCAGGATGCAGCCTGCGTCCCCATCAACCTAGTGCTGAGGGTCGTGCCATAGCGCCTGGATCATGATGGGGAATCGCGGCACCATCGCGGCGCCAATCAGTCACTTCGCGAGAGGATCCCATGAGGAACCTGCCATCGCGCCGAAGCCAGGCCAGCGATCTCCGCCCCACGAAACCTACGAGGAGGTCGCTCGTCCTCGCCGCAGTTGTCACGCTGACGACCATCGCCTCGACGGGTGAGGCACCCGGGAGTCGCCCGCTGCCGCTGCAGGCGAAGCAGCGGGCCACAGCCGGCTACGGCAAAGCTGCCGCTGCACTTTGAAGCGAACCAGGGCCAGACCGATGAGCGGGTGAAGTTCCTGGCGCGGGGGAGCGGCTACGGCCTGTTCCTGACCTCGACCGAGTCGGTTCTGGTCCTGCGGAAGGCAGAGGCGAGGCTGGTCGCCCAGGGGAGGGTGGGGCTCGGGGAGAGGCTGCGACTCCGAAGCGATCCGGCCCTCCCGAGGTCCTGCGGATGAAGCTCCTGGGCGCGGACTCTCGCCCCGCCATCGAAGGGAGGGAGGAGCTGCCCGGCAAGAGTCACTACTTCATCGGCAACGACCCGAAGAAGTGGCGGACGGATGTCCCCCAATACGCCCGGGTGGAGTATCAAGACGTCTACCCCGGGGTGAGCCTGACGTACTACGGCAACCAGGGCCAGCTCGAGTACGACTTCGTCGTTTCCCCGGGCGGGGATCCCAGGCGGATCCGCCTCGGGATCGAGGGAGCCGAGGAGATCCACGTGGACGCCGAGGGAAACCTTGTTCTGAGCCTGCCGGGGGGCGAGGTGGTCGAGCACGCGCCGGTCGTCTATCAGGAATTTGGCGGAGGTCGGAAGGTCGTCGACGGTCGGTTCATCTTGAAGAGTAGAAGGGAGGTGGGGTTCGAAGTGGGCGCCTACGAGGCGAACCGGCCGCTCGTGGTCGACCCCGTGCTCGTGTACTCCACCTACCTCGGCGGCAGCGGCGGCGACTTCGGCACGGGCATCGCCGTCGACGCATCCGGAAGCGCCTACATCACGGGCTCGGCGGGTTCGGCCAACTTCCCGACGGCCAACCCCCTCCAGGCCTCCAGCGGCGGAAGCTTCGACGCGTTCGTGGCGAAGCTGAACGCGTCTGGGTCGGCGCTCGTCTATTCGACCTACCTCGGCGGCAACGGCATCGATACCGGCTACGGCATCGCCGTGGACGGGTCCGGCAACGCCTACGTCGCAGGCCTTGCGGACTCGACAAATTTCCCGACGGTCAACCCCATCCAGGCCGCGAACGGCGGTATCAGGGACGCATTCGTGGCGAAGCTGAACGCGTCTGGGTCGGCGCTCGTGTACTCCACCTATCTCGGCGGCAGCGGCCTCGACCTAGCCTTGGGCATCGCCGTGGACGCCTCCGGGAACGCATACGTCACGGGCGGCACCCTCTCGACCAACTTCCCGACCCTTAGCCCCATCCAGGTTGCGAACGGCGGAGGCATGGACGCCTTCGTGGCGAAGGTGAACGCGGCGGGGTCGGCGCTCCTCTATTCCACCTACCTTGGGGGCAGCAGTGGGGACGAAGGTTACGGGATTACCGTGGACGCATCCGGGAACGCATACGTCACAGGGGTGGCGCAGTCCGCCAATTTCCCCACGGCCAACCCTCTCCAGGCCGCGTTGAGCGGGTTCGCTGACGCCTTCGTGGCGAAGCTGAACGCGGCGGGCTCGGCGCTGGTCTATTCCACCTACCTCGGCGGCAGCGGCGGCGAAACCGGCGCGGGCATCGCCGTGGACGCATCCGGGAACGCATATATCGCGGGCGGCACGTCCTCGACCAACTTCCCGACCGTCAACCCCATCCAGGCCGCGATGGCCGGAGGTGGCGATGCCTTCGTGGCGAAGTTGAATCCGGCGGGGTCGGCGCTCGTTTACTCCACCTACTTGGGTGGCAGCGGCCAAGACCAAGGGAGTGGCATCGCCGTGGACGCGTCCGGCAACGCCCACGTCACCGGCCTCACGTACTCGACCGATTTCCCAACCGCCAACCCCATTCAGGCCGCCAACGGCGGAAGCTTCGTCGCCTTCGTGGCGAAGCTGAACGCAGCGGGGTCGGCACTCGTTTACTCCACCTACCTAGGCGGCAGCCTCGGCGACGACGGCTCGGCCATCGCCGTGGACACGTCGGGGAACGCCTACGTCACCGGCCTCACGTACTCGACCAATTTCCCAACGGCCAACCCCTTCCAGGCGGCCAACGGAGGGGGCGGTGACGCCTTCGTGGTGAAGATCACGGACACCTCGCCAGGCGTGAATTACTTCACGGTCGCGCCCTGCCGCGTGGTCGACACGCGCGGGGGCGCTCCCATCGGCGGCCCCGTCCTGCAGGGCCAGCAGGCCCTGGTCTTCCTAGTGGCCACCAACTGTGGCATCCCATCGACCGCGAAGGCCGTCTCGGTCAACGTGGCGGTGACGCAGTCCACCGCGGCGGGGAACGTACGGCTCCTCCCGGCCGGGCAGCCGGTGCCCACGGTCTCCAGCATCAACTACGCGGCGGGCCAGACCCGGGCCAACAACGCGATCGTGGCGCTGGACTTCAGCGGCCAGATGGCCGCCTTCGTCGGCCAGCCATCGGGCACCACCGTTCACCTGATCATCGACGTCAACGGATACTTCGAATAGGCGATTCTCGTCTCATCTCCTGGGCCGCCGCGCTTCCTCGAATGGGCTGCGCTCGTTCTGTTGGCCGTCGCCTGGTTGCGAGTCCTGTCGCACTCGTGGGTCACCTGTGATTTGCCAAATCCGCAAGGTCGGCGGATCGCCAGTACGCATGTTCAAGCTGAAGCTGACTGGCACGAAGGGGTTCTCCTCAAGGCGAAGGAGGCGGGCCTCCCTCCCAGCGTTGGCTCCTGTTCTCGAGCGCCTCCTGCACCTGCGATTTCGAATGGACGCCGCGACACGCCGAGCGGTGTTGAGGCTCGCTGGCGAGGCATAGGCAACAGGCAAGGGCAGGTTTCCTCCGGCGAGGTTGCTACCACTCTGCTACCTTTTCCTCCGGCCGGGGCGGGTTTCAGCGGGTCTCGTCGTCGGGCTTCTTCTTGCGGGGAGAGGGGGTTAGGTCGGGTGAGACCTTGGGGGACTCCCCCTCGGCCTCGTTCGGGACCAAGAGGTCGGAGGTTCGAATCCTCTCGCCCCGACCAGAATAATCCGGGACATCCGGGAGCGGCAGTCGCTCCCCTTCGTGTTTGCTGCCTCGCGGAGCGCCTCGCCGCGAGAACCGTCGCTTCCACCATCTTCGGAAGGACGCCGTCGTCGTTCCGTGCTAGCGTGAGACTCCCCCTGGGAATGGCCACCGAGGGGTGGCCCCCGAAGCAAGAGGTCGATTCATGAAGCGCATTGCGTTGATTGTCAGCGGCTCCTACGCGCTCGCTTCCCTGGTCCTGGCGGGCCAGAAGGCCACGTCCGCGGAGGCGCAGGCATTGCTCGACAAGGCGGTGAAGCTGGTTCAGACCGATGGCGATGCCAAGGCGCTGGCCGCCTTCAACAACCCGAAGGGCCGCTTCGTCGACCGGGAGCTGTACGTCTTCTGCTATGGTCCGGACGGGAAGATCACGGCGCACCGGGACCCCAAGATGGTGGGGACCGAGGTCGCGGCGGTCAAGGACGCCGACGGCAAGGAGATCGGGAAGCAGTTGCTTGAGCTCGGCAAGAAGGGCGGGGGGACCGTCGAATACCGCTACAAGAACCCCGTTTCCGACAAGGCCGAGCCGAAGGTCAGCTACCTTAAGAGAGCCGGCGACCAGGTCTGCGGGGTCGGCGCCTACAAGTAGTCGATCAAGTAGTCGTAGTAGAAGGGCCAGCGAGCCACGCCCAGGCGCAGCAGCGGCCCCGTCCCGGTCTCACCCATGGTCGGCCCTCTGCGCCCCGCGGCCACGGTACCACGCGGCGATGACAGCCAGCACGGCGGCCGTGCCCGCGACGCGTATCGGCCCCTGGCCGAAGACGACCGCCCCATTCA
>WNGL01007304.1_pt1 | contig 12978 bp, 10 predicted proteins | sample 5400591 | NCBI WGS metagenome assembly WNGL01 (sample SAMN13153377, study PRJNA577476) | soil metagenome | isolation source: 80 cm soil or saprolite under Garry oak tree replicate 1 | place: USA:California | collected 2016-06-15
GGCGGTTGGATTGGCTTAACGGCCAGCCATGATCGCCGCCATCTGATACGGGCCGTGCTCGAAGGCGTGGCTTTGAGCCTGAAAGACTGTTTTGCCATTCTTCGCGAGCAAGGACTACGGCTGGAACAGGTGCGCGCGACAGGTGGGGGCGCAAAGAGCCCGCTCTGGCGTCAGATACTCGCCGATGTGCTTGGGGTGGAACTGGTGACGACGAATGCTCATGAAGGGCCAGCCTTTGGAGCGGCTCTGCTCGCAGGAGTGGCATGTGGGGCTTATCATTCCATACAGCAGGCATGTGACTCCATGGTACGTCTCGTGGAGCAGACCGAGCCACGTCCAGAGATCGAGCAAGTCTATGCCCGAAGGGATGAAACCTATCGCGCGCGCTATCCGGCCTTGAAACCCATCCTGAGTTCCCCTTCGTCAAAAGGGTGCGGTGAGTGCGCCTGAAAGGGGGGCAGCCCGCTGATCTTTCACCAATTTGATGTCTTGACAGCGGGGACCACTCTAAACCGCAATTGACGTTGAAATCCGAGAGAGAATGGAGATCATGCGCATGAAATGGAAGGCCACAGCTACACTCATACCGCTAAATGGGTTGGTTTGACAGAACGCAACCTCCGCAAATGGGCCAAGCGGTTCCACAGTCGTGGAGTGGCAGGGCTGGACGAGAAGTCCCGACCTGGCCGCACCCCCGTCTTTTCACCGGAAGTGGCCCTCTACATCGTGAAACTTGCTTGTGAAAGACCTGACGACAGGGGTCGCTCGCTCTCCCAGTGGGATTGTCCCGACTTGGCTCGCAAGCTCAAAGCCGACGGCATCGTTCAAACCATTTCCCCTGAAACCGTTGGGCGGATCTTGCGCTCTCACCAACTCAAGCCGTGGCGCTCCCACCTGTGGCTCTCTCCCAAGGTCCCTCGTGATCAGCAGTTTGCCGAGCAGGTGAGGTTTCTGGTTGAGCTCTACACCCACCCGCTTGCTCAATGGGAGAGAGTCCTGTGTGTCGATGAGAAGACCAATCTGCAGCCACGCCCTCGTCTGGCCCCAACCAAACCGACGCGCTCAGGGTTGCCAACCCGTGTGGAGCATGAGTACAAGCGTGCCGGAGCTCTGCATCTGTTTGCGGCTTTTGACACACGAACGGGCAAGGTCTCTGCTCGAACGGCACGACGCAAACGTCAAGCCGAATTCATCACCCTGCTCACCGGGCTCGATCGGGAGATCGAAGCCTCGGTTCGGCGCATTTTCCTGGTGCTCGATAACGCCAGTATCCATAGAGGCAAGCAAGTTCAGGCTTGGCTGGCAGCTCATCCACGCTTCGTCTGCCACTTCCTGCCGACGCATTGCTCCTGGATGAACCAGGTGGAGCAATGGTTTAGCATTCTCCAACGGAAGCGACTGCGCATCAGCGACTTCGCTTCCCTGGATCACTTGGCCGAGCGGCTTATGGCATATGTCTCCCAATGGAATGCTCAAGCGCATCCGTTCAACTGGTCTACCAAGTCTGCTGCCAAAGTCATGGCCAAGTGTAAAGCTCAGGCTACTTGCTTTCCAGCAGCCTGATTGGCAACCCTTTTCAATGCCGTGCTGTACTAAGGTCCTGCCCGTCTCGGTCCGCGTGCCGCGTGTTGCCCGCCATGTCGCGCCACGTACCTGCGAAAGGAAGTCCTGATGTAGAATCGCAACGCTCGAATCGTCGCCGCCCGGTCGCTGGAGGAGCGGGCCACCTGCGGCAGCGGCGCCGAACTGTCGTACACGACAGTATAGACAACCAGAAAGGAGAACTTTTATGTATCCACACCATCTCACTGCGGCGCAGGAGGTAACGTGGGTCATCACCACCCAGACGGCGCCATGGCTCATGCGCAAGGAGCTCGCGGTAGAGACAGGCTTCAGCGTACCGAACGTGATAGTGCGGACGGAGAGCCCGCGGCAGTTGATCGAGGGGTTCGGCGCCAGCTTCAACGAGCTCGGCTGGATGTCACTCGCCGTCCTCGACGCGGAGGAGCGAGACGGCGTCCTCCGCGAACTGTTTGCCCCAGGAGTGGGCGCCAACTTCACCCTCTGCCGCATGCCGGTCGGCGCCAACGATGTCTCGCGCGGCTGGTACTCGTATGATGAAGTGCCGGGTGATTTCGCCCTCGAGCACTTCAGCATTGCCAACGACCTCCAGACGCTCGTCCCGTTTATCAGGAGTGCGCTCGCGCATCAGCCCGACTTGAGGCTCTGGGCGTCGCCATGGAGCCCGCCGACCTGGATGAAGACCAACAAGCACTACGCGGCAGCGATGCCTGTACCGGGGTTCCAGAGCGTGAGCAACGGTCTGCAGCCTGACCAGGTCGGCAAAGAGGGGACCGACATGTTTCTCCAGGAGGAGCGCTATTTCCGCGCCTACGCCTCCTATTTCGGCCGCTTTGTGGACGAGTACCGCAAGCAGGGCATCACCATCGGGATGGTCATGCCGCAGAACGAGTTCAACTCCCCGCAGGTGTTCCCCAGTTGCACCTGGACCCCCGAGGGCCTCGCGCGTTTCATCGCGTACCTGGGCCCCGAGATGGCCCAGCGCGGGGTGGAGGTCTTCGTGGGGACGCTGGAGCGGCCCGATGACCGGCTCATCGAGGTGAGCCTGAGCGACCCCGAGGCGGGCAAATACATCAAGGGCGCGGGGGTTCAGTGGGCGGGGAAGCGGGCCATTGCCGTCATCCACCGCCTCCACCCGGATCTCAGGCTCTACCAGACCGAGCAGGAGTGCGGGGACGGCCGAAACGACTGGCGGTATTGTCGGTACGCCTGGTCGCAGATGAAGCACTACCTGGGGAACGGCGCGAGCGCGTACCTGTACTGGAACCTGTCCATGCAGCAGGGAGGGCTGAGCAGTTGGGGGTGGGCGCAGAATTCGCTGGTGACGGTGGACACCACAGCAAAGACGTTCGTCTACAACCACGAGTACTACCTGATGAAGCATGTGAGCCATTTCGTCAGGCCGGGCGCGCGAGTACTTGAGACTTCCAGCTACAACGGCTACGAAAACCAGCTCGCCTTCGCCAATCCGGATGGGAGTCTCGTGGTCGTCATGCAGAATGACCTCAGCGAAGAGCTGCCGGTTCGCCTGATGATCGGCAGCAGGATCATCGCGCCTACGCTCCCAGCCGACTCGTTCAATACCTTCGTTGTGCCGCCAGCAGAGCCAGCGCCAGGTCAAGGATAGCGCGCGCTACCTGGGCGCGGTCGCGCGGCGCAACGGCCTGCCTGACGAGATGTCGCCCGCCAACGCGGGAGCAGACCGGAGGAGTTACGCCGTGGTGCCGTTGCGACCGGTTCTGTCAAGATTGGGCGCATGCTGGTGATAGAAAGCGCTCAGTTCGACCTCGTTGCCGCCCACTCGCGGGTCGAGACCTCTTTCACAGGAGCAGATCGTCCCAGCGGCATCTATGCCTTTAACGACGAGTATGCTCTGCTCTTGTTGGGAGCGCTGACTGATCGGAGGATCCAGGTGCCAGCAGAAGTGGCTGTAGTAGGCACGGATGATCTCTCCTTTAGCGCATGGATGCGGCCACCCCTGACGACCATTCGCTTTGATACAATCACGCTCGCACAGCGTGCCATTGAACTGCTCGTACATTGGCACACGGGTCAACCACTTCCCGAAGAACTCTCTCGACCACTCATACCGCAGCTCATCCCGCGCGGATCGACCTGATGGCCTTGCAGAGGAAGCATGCTAGTCAGCAATCTCCATATCAAGCAAAGCAGAACTCAAACTCTTCCCATGTCGATCCAGCGCCAGTGAGCGTGTGACTCCCCCACCCAGGGCATCGAAGAGCACAAAATTCAAGGCTCCGATCTTGGGAAGTTCATAGCGTCTCACCTCGCCCTGGACAATCTCCTGGAACCAGGCTTTGACTCGTTCGGCTGTCACTTGCTCCTCAAGGAGCGGATACATCTCCATACGGTAGGCAATCAGGGAAATGTTCGAGATGTTTCCCTTATCTCCCGTGCGCGAATGGGCAACTTCTCGCAATTTCGTCACGTTACACCTCCTCGTAAAGCACCTCTAGCTGGACATTATTGGCTGGGATCAGAATGGAAGCAATGGCAAGCACCTCGGTGATGTGTACCCTCACGCCTCCGCCTCCGGCGGGTCCGTTGGTGTAGAGCGCTTCTACCTCATTGCCGATGTGCTCCGCCTCGACAGGCGTTGTGGTGCGCGCCGCCACGCGAAGACGAACCTCCGCACTCTGCTGCCAGTGCGCAGTGATGGCGCGGGAAAGCGCATCTTTATACAGCGAATTGACCCCGATATACTCGACGCGCAGTTCCTGGACAGGCATCTGCAGCATGGCCAGCCGCTGCTGCACAATCTCGACGCCCAGCTGCGCTCGTTGAGAGGCCCCGGAGCCACCATAGCTGATTTCCCCCTCGACGAGAAAGCCGTCGCGGTAGCCGATCGAGGTTTTATACAGCCCGTTCCTGGCTTTTCCACTGGCGCCACTGACCTGCACGGTGTTGGGAGCTACCTCTTTGACCGTGACCTGGGAAAAATCGGCAATCACATCCGGTGTCAGGTAGTTGCACGGATCATGAATTTCGTGGAGGATCTGCTCTTTCACCGTCGCAGCTGTGACCATCCCACCTGCGTCGGCGAGTTTGCTCATGGTCACATCCCCATTTGCGGCGACTTCCGCGATCGGGAAGCCCAGGTTGGCCAGATCCGGGACGTCCTTATACCCAGGATCAGCAAAATAGCCCCCGGTGACCTGCGCTCCGCATTCCAGCAGATGACCGGCGAGCGTTCCTTTTCCCAGGAGTTCGTAATTGTCCGCGTCCCAGCCAAACTCAAAGAGCAGCGGACCGAGAACCAGCGACGGATCAGCCACCCGCCCAGTAATCACCACATCAGCCTCCTCTTGCAGAGCCTGGGCGATCCCTTGGGCGCCCAGGTAGGCATTGGCGGAAATGAGAAACGGTTGCAGCGTCTCCAGCTTTTGTCCGGTCTCGAGAATGGGGAAGGCAAGATAGCGCTCAATCTGAGGAAAGATGTCATCCCCCAGCACTGCTGCCAGTTTCAAGGAGGTGAGCCCCAGAGAAAGCGCGAGGTGTTTGACCACCCGCAGAGCCGCCACGGGATTGGCCGCTCCCATATTGGTAATGACCTTGATCTTCTTTTCTGCGCACAGCGGCAGGATTCGACGCATCCGATAGGACAGCCATTCGTTATATCCCTCCTCAGGATGCCTGGCCTTTTGCTCTTGAGCCAGGGCAATGGTCCGTTCCGCCAGGCATTCAAAGATAATGTACTGAATAGCTCCCTTTTCCATCACTGCCACAGCAGGTTCGATACGATCTCCGCCATACCCTGCCCCGGAGCCGATGCGGATCGTTCTCATTGCTTCTCTCCTTCCTTGCTTCCACTCTCATGACGTGAGGATGCGGAACGAGGAATACTTCTATGTCTTCTTCCCAGTATAAGCGAAGAAAAATCGGTTGTCCAATACGCAGGGCTCCTCAAACAGTGGGGGCAATATATCCGTACAATCACAGATGGTAAAATATCAGGAGGTGCGGTAACAGAGAGAAAGGACAAGGCAAGCCAATGAGCCCTTTGGCCATGGACGCATCTAGACTTGGACAAGGTCAGATAGCACGATTCGGCCCAGACATTTGCAGGAGGCGCCTGATGGTTACTGGTGCAAACGAATACGTCTCTGCTTCGTTGTGTCGACCATACAAAAGGCTCACTCCCTGAGGCAAAGCTGCCTTCTGAAGTTTTGTCTCAATCTATATGCGTCGATAGCAAAGGTGAATGCACATGTCAGCTTGTGGGTGATGCTGAAGGCTGAGGATGTCCAGAAGGTGCTGCGCGAGTTTCAGCAGGAGAACGCCCCAGGTCTGGCCTTGGTGATCACTCACCTGGTCGCGGAACTGACGAGGCTTGCAGCGCTGTGTCACAAAACGTTGATCACCAGCGAGAGCACCTACTACCATCAGGTACAGGAGGCCGCAGGTCTCGACTCAGCCTGGACGGGTTCTCATCGCATCGCCACCGGTCTGGAGGCTGGTCCTACCGGCATTGCTCCGCTCCGAGCCCGTGGGATTGCCATGCTGCATCTGTATCGCGAGACGCTGGTATTGGTCAGGCGAGTGATGCAGACCGACCATCGAGCAATTGCCGAACAGATCTTGCGGGTGGTACAGTCGGCAGCCGAACAGCTTCCATTCACAGAAGAGGAACAGCGATGGCTCAGGAACGGGTGGGAACAAGTCCCATGTACGGAGGTATTGCCTCCATAGTTTGAGAAGCCCTGTGATATTTCGCCAGAAACACCAGCTACGCGCTGGTAGCGTGGTAGATGTGGATAATTCAACCGGTAATACCGGCAGAAGCAACCGAGCGTAGGAACCATCTCTGGAAAAGCAGGAAGACGATCAACATGAATATAGTGATCATGCTGGCGAAGGCCATGATGTCACCCCAGTGTAGCGGTGACTGGGCGAAGAAGACGCGCATACCTACCATCACAGGACGGTAGGTATTGCCACGAGTGACCATGAGTGGCCAGAGGAAGTCGCCGATGTGGATAAGAAATTGCCAGATGGCGACGGTGATGAAGACCGAGCGAGAAAGCGGGACGACTAACTGCCAGTAGATGCGTAAATGGCTGGCTCCGTCAACGAAAGCTGCTTCCTCGATGTCCTTTGGAATGTCGATGAAGAACTGGTAGAAGAGGAAAATGGAGAAGGCGTCAGCAATAAAGGGAATAATCTGTACCTGGTAGCTATCAACCCAGGTGGTTGCGCCATTGAACCAGGGAAACTGGTTGACGAGCAGCAGGAGCGGCACGGCTATCGACTCGAACGGGATGACGACCAGTACTACGACCAGGATAAGGATGAGCTTGCGTCCAGGGAAAGTCATACGTGCGAGTGCGTAGGCCATCAGACTGTTGACGAGGAGACCCAGTGTGACGATGCAGGTGACGATGACCAGCGAGTTGAACAGGTAGAGACCAAAGGGAAAGCGCTGGAAGGCGTCGTTGTAGTTCTGTAGCGAGAGGTCGCCATAGGGAATAAAAGCCCTCAGCGTGGTTACATCCTCGAGAAGCTGATTCTCGTCAGCTTTTAATGAAGAGATGATCATAAAGACTATGGGAAACAAGAAGAAGATCGCCAGCAGGCTCATCAAGAGATAGTTGAGTGCTAGCCAGATATACTTGCGGCTGGAGGGCAGCAGAGGCGTATGTGTCGCTTTTTCGTGGGCTGGCACGGATGCCCTTATTTTGCGCGTGGTCAATGCCATCAGGTTATACCTCTCTTTTTTCAGCTGTGACGACGTAGCGAAGAATGGGGATGACGCGAATGAGTACAATGAGAAAGAAGACGACCGCGACCGCCGAAGCATAGCCAACGCGCAAGTGGCGAATGCTTTGATTCACCATATACCACACAACAGTCGTGGTGGCGTTATTTGGACCACCCTGGGTCATAACCTCCACCTGGGTGTACAGTTTAAAAGCCTGCACAGTCGTGGCGATCATCACGAAAAACGTGGTGTTGCGCAGTTGGGGAAGGGTGATGTGCCAGAGCTGCTGCCAGCGTCCGGCGCCATCGACTCGTGCCGCTTCGAAGAGTGACTCTGGGATGTTCTGTAGACCTGCCAGGTAGATGATCATGTAGAGACCGACGCCCTGCCAGATCGATAAGAACATGATGGCGGGTAGAGCCAGATGGGCGTCGTCGAGCCAGGTATAGGGTCCAAGATAGCCAAAGCTGATGGTCGTAAGAAAAGCGTTGATCAGTCCCTGGCTCGGATTGTAGAGAAATGACCATACCACAGCGATGACTGCTAGAGGAGTGACTACCGGGCTAAAGTAGATTGTGCGGAACACGGAAATGCCGCGTATTTTCTGGTTGAGCAAAAGTGCCAGGAAGAGAGCCAGGCCCGTTTCGACAGGTACCACAACTATACCAAAGAAGGAGTTATTCAAGAGAGCCCGGCGCAGTGTATCGTCTGCCAGGAGCCGCGTGTAGTTAAGCAGCCCAACGAAAGAGGTGGGCAGTGGACCTGGAGCCAGGCGCTGATTGGTAAGCGAGAAGTAGATTGCCAGTACAAAGGGGATAATCAGGAAGATCAGCAGCAGGGCCAGGGCCGGTAGGACGAAGGCCCAGGAGAGATACTGTTCCTTACGATTCCAGCGCGACCCTTCAGGTGTAGCTTTTGTGTTTGTCCTGGCGCGAAGCTGTAGGCTCATAGATTTCCTCGTATACATATACCGGGCTGAGAACATCTAACTTTGAGGAGTTATCCTACTGCCCGGTTGGATAACCTTGATTGTCCTGGAGGTCCTGGTCTATCTTTTGAACCGCTTTGTCCAGCTCTTTCTTCACATTGAAGCCAGCGACGATATTGACTACTGCCTCAGAAAAGGCTGAGGTAATAGTGGGATAGGCCGGCGTGATCGGGCGTGGTTCCGCTATACCTCCGAGGAGCTGTAATGCGAACACATGAAGTGGGCCGTTGGGAGCATACAGTTGAGACCGGGCGATAACTGATTTGCGTGCCGGCACAGCTCCATTAGCATTGGTCATACGTGCTATCTCAGAAGGTGACATAATGAAATTCAACACCTGCCACGCTTGGTCAGGAGTTTTGCAGGAAGAGGTGATGCCCCAGTTCCATGAGCCCATGCCGGTTTTCGTTCCCTTGCCCAGATTGGGTGCAGGCAATACCAGCAGGTTGTCGCCCAATGCCCGATAGTTATCTGCATAGAGCCAGTGACCACCCCAGTTCAGGGCGGCGTGACCAAAGGTAAAACCGGTGTCACTGGCAGGCCAGGGATTGCTATAGCCCTGTTTGAAAAGGTTCTGGAACCAGGTCAGCGCCGCGACAGCGTTGGGGCCGTTGAGCACTCCCCTGGCCGACTGGTACGTGCTGCGATTAATCAGGTCACCACCGAAGGACTCAACAAAAGGAGAGAAACCGTAGGTAAACCATTCGCCACCTCCAGCATTCATATTTAAATCCAGTGGATACTGTACACCCCCTACATGCTTCAACCTTGCCAGTATGGCATTGAATTCGCTCAACGTCCACGGGGAGTTGATGGTAGGGATACGCACGCCTGCTTCGCGCAAATAGTGCTTGTTGGCGTACAAGCCAAGGCCGGAATCATACTGCCCCAGACTGTACAGGTGATGGCTGTAGGTACCCTGCTGGAGAATGGACGGCAAGAAATCAGCCCTCATCTGAGAGGATACATATGTATCGAGTGGAATGAGGTAGCCAGACCAGGCGTAGTTGTATAAGGTTGGGCCGTCGAAGTCGAGCAGGCAAGGGAGGCTATGGGACATAGCAGCGACATTTACCTGGTCGATGTAGCTTCCTTCAGGCAGTTGTACCGCTTCAACTTGTATGTCTGGGTGGCTGTCATGGAATGCCTGGAGGGTAGCATTGAGTGCGGCACGCTCGGCTCCCTGGCCGGAGTGAAAAAAGAGTTCTACGGTGATTGGTGCGGACGTACTACTGGGTGTTGTGAACAACGTTGGGCCACAGGCTGAGACGATGATACTCAGCACAAACAAGAGAGGGAGAATACGTTCCCAATGCGGTTTGCTACTTACCGTTCTGTAGAACCTGCTCATGGCAAAGAACCTTTTGGTGCTTGACAAATGCGGTCAGTGAGTACTTTCCAACTTCAGAATATAACATGGATCAGGGGCTAAATCAAGTCAAGGAAGTGAGGGGCTCTGGACTTCTCAAGAGTCGCGATGAGCAGCGGTAAGCCCCTCCCCAGAAGGAAAAGACTGTTGAGAAGCCCTGGTCCAATGCGGCAAACCTCTTGACAAAACTTAATTTACATGTTAAAATAAGCTTCAAATTAAGTGTCAAAATAAGCCTTCATTCGGGAGGGTTCAATGAAGCGAGCACAGAAATCAACTGTCCTGGATATTCGACGGGCCAATCGCTCTTCCGTCCTCCGGCGCATCTACTCGGGTCGGTCGATGAGTCGCCAGGAATTGAGTCAACATTCTGGCTTGAGCTCAGCGTCGATCACCAATGTTGTCGCGGAATTGCTCGAGGAAGGGATCGTCATCGAAGCGGGTATAGAGGCCTCCCAAGGCGGACGACCTCGTTCTATTCTGTCAATTAATCCACGCTATGGACACTTTATCGGCGTGGAGGTTGGCGACATGCTCATCCGAATCGAACTCTTCGATTTGACATTACACAAGATAGGTGCCATAGGCTATCCCGTGGTTCTCTCTGAGAATCAACCAGAGCAAGTGGTAGAGTACATTCACCAGGGAGTAAAAGCCGTACTGGCTGAATCAGGTGTTACGCTGGAGAATGTTCTAGGGATAGGGGTTAGTGTGGGTGGCATAGTCGAACAGGTTGAGCATGTCTTCGCCTACATACCGAGTTGGGGATGGCGGAGTGTGCCACTTGCCACTCTTCTTGAAGAACGCTTCCACATCCCCATCTATCTTGAAAACGCGGCTAAAGTCATGGCACAGGCCGAGGGTTTGTTTGGGGCAGGTCAAGGGTACGAGCATTTAGCGGTTCTGCTTGTGGCAACAGGTATCGGTGCCGGTGTCATTGTTGATGGTACCCTGTACCGCGGTGCGGGTAATAGTGCTGGAGAATGGGGACACATGACTATCGAGCTTGATGGACGCCTGTGCCGCTGTGGCAGTCGTGGCTGCCTTGAAGCCTATGCCGGAGCACCAGGCATTATCGCAAGCTTGAGAGAAATGGTGCCACAGAGTCCACTCCTCCATGGCAACGACCAGGAGAGCACGCTCGCTGCCATTGTTGATGCAGCCCGGAACGGGGACTTTACTGCAACTCAGGTGCTCAAAGACACCGCCCACTATCTAGGGGTGGGTATCGCAAATCTCATTAATCTTTTCAACCCACAACTCATACTCCTGGGTGGATGGGCCGGTTTGCAGATCGGCGAGTACATTCTCCCAGAGCTTCGCCAATTCGTCGAGCGCTATGCTCTCAAGCAGCCACTCTCCCTGACGAGGATCGATCTCTGCCAACTTGGTCAAGACGCCGTGGCGATGGGAGCAGCCACGCTCGTCCTGGAGCAATTTCTTACGACTACCGGAAGGCCAAATCTGCCCCCTCTAATGAGAGCACTGGCTTAGAAAAGGAGGAAATAACATGGATAACACGAGTACGGGCTCACCGGCCTCAGCACAAGATAGGCCGTGGTTGAACACATCGCTGTCCCCAGAAGAGCGGGCTGCTCTCCTACTCGCGCAGATGACCCTGGAAGAGAAGGTCGATATGCTCCGCGAGAAGCTCGGCCCGGGCTTGCCGGGCCGGGATCTCGGCATGCCCGTGCTGACGATCACTGACGGACCGGCCGGTATCCGCATCGATAGAGAAAAGTTGACGATCGCTGACGGATCGGCCGGTATCCGCATCGATAGAGAAAAGCGGTACGACGATGAAGGAAAGGCGACTTCGCCGCCTGCTCCCATCGCACTGGCGGCCACTTGGGATCTTGCCACCGCTGAGCAGTATGGTGACCTGCTGGGCCTGGAGGCGTGGTCCACAGGGCACAACGTCCTGTTTGGTCCACAGCTGGACATCGCCCGGATCCCCGTCTTCGGTCGCCTGTTCGAGGCCTTCGGAGAGGATCCCGTGCTGACCGGGCAGATAGCCACTCGCTACATCCAGGGGGTCCAGCGTCATCATGTCATTGCTACTGCCAAGCACTACAACGTGAACGCGCAGGAGGACAACCGGTACGTAGTCGACGCTCAACTCGACGAGCGCACGCTGCAGGAAATCTACACGCTGCCGTTCGCAGTGGCGATACAGGACGGTCAGGTGGGCGCGGTCATGGGCGCGTATAACAGGATCAACGGCACCTACTGCTGCGAGCACCCGCACCTGCTGACCGGGATCCTCAAGCAGCAACTGGGCTTCAAGGGATGGGTGGTGAGCGACTTCGAGGCGACGCATAGCACCGTCGAGGCCGCCAAGGCAGGGTTAGACATGGAGTTAGATATGCCCCCGCTAAAGTATTTCGGTGACCGACTACTGCAAGCGGTCCAGGCTGGTCAGGTGAGCATGGCTACCATCGACGACAAGGTATACCGCATCCTGCGCAGCATGTTCGCCTTGCAGCTCTTCGAGCACCCGGTCCAGCTCACTCCGCTGCCCGAGCAGGAGCACGGGCAACTCGCTCGAGAGATCGCTGGCAAAGGAATCGTCCTGCTCAAAAACGCCGGCGGGCTGCTCCCTCTGTCGAGTCACGAACTGCGCTCGCTGGCTGTGATCGGGGGCGACGCCGATCACTACATCACCGGGGGTGGAAGCTCCTTCGTCAAGCCGACGTACGTCGTGAGTATGCTGGAGGGCATCCGGCGACGAGTGGGCGAGGGCGTGCGGGTGGAGTATGCGGAAGGGATCGACCCGATAACCCCCGCCGACTTGCTCCCTGGGCCACCTCTGGTGCCATCCTCGGTTTTGACGCCGGTCGGCTTGGATCCGCACGTCCGAGGACTGCAGGCGGAGTACTGGACAAACACGCGCTTTGAGGGCGAACCGCAACTGGTCCGCACCGACCGACAGGTGAATCTCAACCTCGGCCTATACAACTTCATGAATGCGTCCTCCGTGGCGACGCCGATGGAGTTCAATTTCGACATCTCCGTGCGCTGGAGGGGCAGCCTCGCCGTGCCAATAACCGGGGAATACACGCTCTCACTGACCCACCTGGGGGCGGCCCGCCTGTACCTGGACGGCCAACTGCTCATCGACGATCCAGGCGTTACGCTGCAAACGCAGTCGGTGACACTCTCGCTCGAAGCTTTCCAGCCACACGCAATGCAGATCGACTACGCCGCCGACCGACCTGAGCAAGTCGCGCCTGAGGGCATTTCTATGACAAGTGTGACCGGCAGCCAGGTATGCCTGGGTTGGAAGCACCCGGCGGGCGTGATTCCACCGGGGATGCAGGA
>WNGL01007305.1_pt1 | contig 12977 bp, 12 predicted proteins | sample 5400591 | NCBI WGS metagenome assembly WNGL01 (sample SAMN13153377, study PRJNA577476) | soil metagenome | isolation source: 80 cm soil or saprolite under Garry oak tree replicate 1 | place: USA:California | collected 2016-06-15
ACTTCGTTGGAACGGTTCACATTGCCTGTCATCATCAATTCGAGGCGATTGTCAGAGTCGGCACGAAACATCCGCAGGTCGGCATTCAGCACCGCGGGAAAGGATTCAAAGATCATGTCGCGCAAACTCAAAGCGTCTCTCAAAGCCTGGAGTGTCTGATTCTCCTCGCCCATGCGAGCTGGGAGATCTCTGTCCCATGGATCGGCGGGACGCATCAACCAGTCGCATTCCACTGAGGGCTCTTTCCACTCGACCCTCAGCAGCAGCAACGGCTCACGCGAATACTCACCAGAGCGCATCCGTCTTCGCGCCTTACAAACGAAATCCGCAGTATCCAGCAGTTCTCTCATGGGCGACGCAGAACCCCCACGGCAGCCTTTTGTGAAGGCAACAGGAGAAACACAAGAAATTGCACGAGCACTGTAAGCTCCGCAACCATCGGCGGGTGCGCTTGCATGCGCAGCATCACAAGCAGAAGTACCATAGCAAACCATTGCCACCGGGAGCGGCGGAGCCGCTCCAGCCTGTCCGTGAGAACGAACAGCCTTTGAGGCGCCAGCCCGTGCACGCCGGGAGACTCAGCCCTTGCGCGGAAACATGCCACGGCAAAGAATGCCGAAAGTAAGACTTCAACGAGCAAAGCTTGTGTGCCCATCGTTCCTCCGCATCATGAAAACTCCGCCTCGCACGGCCGGATAGCTATCCGTTAGCGGCGGTTGCAGTGTCTATTCGCGCAATCACGCTGCGACAGTGGTTATGCTGGCCGGTGTTTGGGGGACGGTTTCACATCGAGCGTCTCTCAATCTTGAGACACCTAAATTGACTGTGTATGTTCTGGTTTCAACAGGTTCGCTTGAACTGGAGTCAGGCTAGAACGGCGTTGTTGGGATTACAACCTATACTTTGGTATAGGTTGGGTGAAAGCACAGAGAATACGGTGGATAACCCCTAAGGACGCCGTGAAGATCCAGTAAAGATCGCATGAAGATTCAGGATGAAGCGCGCGGGCCTGGCCATAGTGGAGCTTTAACCCGCTCACACATCCTCACAAGTTCTGCCAACGAATCAGCCTTCATCCTTTCCATAACATGGCGACGATGAAGCTTTACAGTGATTTCGCTCAAATGCAAGTTGGCGGCGATCTGTTTATTGGGCAGGCCAGCGGTCACCATTGCCATCACTTCGCGCTCACGTGACGTGAGGGAATTGATGCGCCCGCGGATCGAGCTCAGAATATCCTCTTCCTTGTGGCGTGCGCGATCGTAGGCAAATGCCTGCTCGATTGCGTGGAGGAGTTCTTCCTTCTGGAAGGGCTTGATGAGAAACTCTATCGCTCCAGCCTTCATAACCTTGCGCACCATTGGCATATCGCCGTGTGCGGTCATAAATATCACAGGGATCTGAATGCCAAGATTCTGCATCTGTTCCTGAAATTCAACGCCGCTCATACCAGGCAAGCGCGCATCGAGCAATAGGCATCCCACGTGCTCGATGGCCCAATCCGCGCGAAACGCCTCCGCGGTCGGATAGTGTCTGGCCTTGATGCCCCCGGCCTCCAGGAGATTGGAAAGCGCCTCACAGATGGATGCGTCATCGTCCACGATGAAGACTGTTTCCTGCGCACGGATTGCTGAATCTTCATTCATTGGATTAGCGAGAAGAACGACGCCCTTATTGCAGGACTGATCCGACCTACTGATTCAATCATCCTACGACGCGGAAGAGAGAAAGGGAGAATAAGACTTCTGAGATGGAGTTCTTCGAGAAAGCACCGATGCTATCGAAGCGCCTCGTGAATCCGAGATGGCAGGCGCAGTAAACTGATTCTAACCATGGCAAGTTCGGCCAGAACGTCGAAGTATCGGTTGTTCGCGCCGTTCTTAGAGTTGCTGCGGCAGGGCATGTCGCCTGAAAAAATCTCATTGACGATCGCACTTGGGATCATTTTGGGGGTCACGCCCGTGCTGGGATCGACAACGCTCTTGTGTACCCTGGCGGCCGTTGCGCTTCGCCTCAATCTTCCAGCAATTCAGTTGGTGAACGGAGCTGTCTATCCACTTCAGCTCATTCTGCTTATCCCGTTCTACAAGATGGGCGCCTGGATGTTTCACGCCAATACTTCGACAATATCCCTCCAGGGCGTTGCCGCATTGATTCATGCGGGGTTGTGGTACGCAGTGCAGTCGTTGTGGCTAGTCACGCTTCACGCGTTGGTTGCGTGGATGGCATTGGGTTTGGTGGCGACCGCACTACTTTACTTGCTGCTCATTGTTGTGGTGCGCGAGCTCTGGAGAAGGGTCGATAAACGCAGTTCGACCTTGCCGACAATGAAGTAGTCCTGGTTGGGCATGGTAGATTACCGCTGGGACAATCCCGTTAGGGGTGCGTGCTCGCCGTAGACTTAAGGCGCAAGGTGCGAGGTCAATGAGCGCGGCTATCGAGTTCCGAAACCTTTGTGTCGCAGCTCCGGATGGCCGGTTGCTGCTGGACGATATTTCACTTGAACTCGAAGAAGGGACAACGACCGCTGTCCTCGGCCGGAGTGGCTCGGGAAAGACTACGCTGCTGCGCACAGTCAACCGTATGCTCGAGCCTTTGAGTGGAGAAGTGCTGCTCAACGGCAAGAACGTCCGCGGGCTAAATCTGATCGCTCTGCGTCGCAAGATGGGTTATGTAATTCAAGAAGCCGGGCTCTTTCCGCATTTCACTGTGGAGCGAAATATCGGGGTGGTGTTGGAAGCAGAGGGATGTCCTCGGCAAGATCGCTTGAATCGAAGCGATGAGCTGCTGACAGCCGTCGGCCTGGACCCTGCGGTTTTCAGGCACCGGTTTCCGCACCAATTGTCTGGGGGACAGCGTCAACGAGTCAGTGTGGCCCGTGCCCTTGCTGCCGAGCCGAACACCCTGCTGATGGACGAGCCGTTTGGAGCGCTCGATCCTTTGACGCGAGCCGAGATGCAGGACATGCTTCGCGACCTGCTGGCACATCTGAAGAAGACGGTCCTCCTGGTCACCCACGATCTGGATGAGGCACTATATCTCGCTCACCGCGTCGTGCTGATTAGTGGTGGCAAGCAAGTGGCCAATCTCGGAATTGAGGAGTTTATGAAATCGCGAGAGCCCGAGATCGAAGCTTACATTCGAGCGTATCGCCGCGGCGGCGAAAAAGCAGACCAAGGCTGGAGAGGGCAGAGATGAGCACAGAGTTCTTCTCGCAATATGGTGAGGAGATCGCCACGCTTACAGTGGAGCATCTCTGGCTCACTTGCGCCGCGATACTCTTCGCCACAGCGATTGCCGTTCCAGCCGGCATATGGCTGACTCGCTCACCGCGGTGGGCGAAGCCCGTGATCGGCATTGCGAATATTCTGCAGACCATACCGTCGCTCGCAATGTTTGGATTTCTGCTGCCGTTGCCATGGCTGGGGGAACGGGCTGCGCGCATCGCGATTCTCGCACTAACCGCCTATGCCCTGCTGCCTATCTTGCGCAATACCTATACAGGGATTCGGAGCATTGACCCCTCGGTGATTGAGGTAGCGCGCGCACTTGGCCTGACCGACTCGCAACGGCTCTTCAAGGTGGAGCTTCCTCTCGCTGCGTCGTTCATTCTCGCTGGCCTCAGAACGGCGACGGTGACATGCATCGGCATCGCTACTATTGCGGCTGCGGTAGGTGCGGGCGGGCTGGGTGAGCTGATTTTTCGCGGAGTGGCCTCAGTTGATAACCGCCTGGTACTCGCGGGCGCCATTCCGGCAGCGTCGTTGGCGTTGGGCGCCGATGCAGCGCTTGGGTTGCTCGAACGCTGGTTCAAAGTTCCTCCTTCGCAAGAGGTGGGACGATGAGGCGAGGACCGCGAATTTGGATTGCGGCTACATTTTGCATTCTGGTGACGGGGTGTTCTCCACCGCGTCCAGATCACCCTGTGATCGGCGCAAAGAACTTTACCGAGCAAGTGGTTCTTGGAGAATTGCTTGCGCAGGAGATTGAATCTAAATCCAACCTCAAGGTCGAACGCCGCTTCTATCTTGCCGGCAGTTACATTTGTCACCAGGCGCTGGTTTCCGGGCGCATTGATGCTTACGTGGAGTACACCGGGACTGCACTAACAGCGATTCTGAAGCAACCCATTGATCGAAATCCTGAGCGGGTTTTCGACACTGTTCGACGGCTCTATCTTTCGCGATTCGGCATTGCCGCTGCTGAGCCTCTTGGCTTCGAGAATACGTTTGCGATGGTCATTCGAGGCGATGACGCGCGGCAGCTGCATCTGACGACTCTGAGCCAAGCGGCACAGTACACGCCTAAGTGGCGCTTAGGGGTGGGCTATGAATTTGAGCAGCGGCCGGACGGCCTGCCGGGGCTGAGCGCAGCATATGGATTGAAGTTTTCCGGATCGCCACGAACGATGGACCTGGGGCTTCTATATCGAGCGCTCAATGCACACCAGGTGGATATGATAGCTGCGAATTCAACGGATGGGCCGATTCAGGCTTTCGGACTTGCGGCGCTTGATGATGATCGGAATTACTTTCCCCCATATCAGGCTGTTCCGCTGGTTCGCAGCGAGGCGCTCGCACGGTGGCCGCAGATTCAGATTGCTCTCGATGCGCTTGCCGGCACAATCAGCGCGGACGATATGCGCGCGATGAACGAGGCCATTGACGGCCAGCATCGCGATCCGGCAGTTGTGGTGAGGGAGTTTCGGTTCAAGAAGAACCTCTAGCGGCTGAGGACCGGGGCGTTTGGAGTTGTCCGTGCAAACACCGTTTGTGCAAGTTCGAGAATTGTTGAGACAACCGGAGAAGAGGGATAATTTCTCTTACGTGCATCTGCTTCTCGCTCGCGTAGATGCGAATTGAGGTCTCCGTTGACGCCAAATGACTTCTCGAACGAGCCATCATGCTGGCCCTCTTTGCCGTTTGAATCCTGGAAGGACACATGCGCCACACTCCATATGTGGACTCAGATTGTCGGCAAGGTTCGACTGCGCCTTACACCGCTTGTTAATCACTATTGGAATGTGCCTTTATATGTGACGGCGCGGGGATTGACCACATCGCGCATTCCCTATGGAGAAAGATCGTTCGAACTAAGGTTCGATTTCATCCGGCATCAGCTAGTGCTTGAGACCAGCGATGCAATTGTAAGAACATTTCCGCTAAAGGCTCAATCTGTGGCTGATTTCTACCAGGAATGTATGGAAATGCTTCGCTCCACCAAGATTGACGTAAGCGTTTGGACCATGCCGGTTGAGATTCCGGATCCAATTCCATTCGAAAAGGATCAACAGCATTGTTCCTATGATTCCGGGGCGGCTGAGAAGTTCTGGCGCATTCTGCTCACAGTAGACGCCGTGTTCCAGCACTTCAGGTCGCGGTTCGTCGGCAAAAGCAGTCCGGTACATTTTTTCTGGGGAAGCTTCGACTTGGCCGTCACTCGATTTTCGGGACGCAGGGCCCCGGAACGAGCGGGCGCAGATGCAATTACGCGCGAGGCATATTCTCACGAGGTGAGCAGCGTGGGATTTTGGCCGGGAGGCGGCAACGTAGCCGGCCCGGCATTCTATTCCTACGCGTCTCCCGAGCCAAAGGGATTCCGTGCAGCGCATGTCTTGCCGGAGAGCGCCCGCTACGACGCGGGATTAGGTGAATTTATTTTGATGTACGACGATGCTCGCGCTACCGCCGCCCCCTGTGACACGCTGCTTGCATTTTGCCAGAGCACGTATGAGGCTGCAGCACGACTCGGAGCGTGGGACCGCAGCAGCCTGGAGCGTGATTGATGTGCATCATCAAAAGGCGCCCAAAAGAAGCAGGCCGATCTGATGGTCGATGATCGGCCGTTGGTCCTCAGTTGAACGAAATTATTCGCACCGCCGCCGCACTTATTTTCGCCTGGATGCACTGAATCAGATCGGTCACCGATCCTTACGGTAAAGGAGATCACGGATTGCGCGCCGTCTCGCCTCGTTCACTTCATTCTCCGCCTTGCGTTCTTCGGGAGTGAGAGATCGCCTGTCGGATGATTCCATTGCCTTAGGTGTGCTGCATTCCGGACACCGGTTCGCGAACCCAGGCTTGTCGGGCCTCAGTTCGAATTCGTCACCACAAGCGACGCAGGTTTTGATAGGAAACGACATCTGATCAATGATAAGACCGGTTAGCTAGCGACTCCAGAACTGCTTGTTCAAGCCCAGATGATACTTCAGTCGTGGGGTAAACCGACTCTCATGCCTACCAACCCTATATCCAATGTATTTTGTAAGAGTGCGAATCAGCGCCGACGGGATACTGAGCGGGTCGTTCTTTAGTAGATACTTAAACTCTGAAAGGACGAAGCGCCGCCCTTCCCCGGATGCTTCTCCAAATTGCTCGACCAGCCAGTGTTCACGCGAGTGCAATACGCCGATATCGAAATATCGTCTAAATTCCTCTGTTATCGAGTGAGCATGTGAATGCTGCACGCAGGCATCAGCGACGTATGCGGTCCTCCAGCCGCACTGGTGGAGGCGTGCAACAGCGAGAGTATCTTCCCCGAAGATTACCCCGGATGAAAATCCCCCAACGCCCATGAGCGCCTCGCGACTATATGCTCCAAATGAATTCGAGAAGAATATGGATTTGAAGCCGAGCAAGTGTCTGCTCTCCCACGACCGCACACTAGACACCGCCGGATAGTTAAAAGAGCGTGCATGCGTCTCGATCGATTTTGCGCCGGAGCGAGGCAATTGCCGCCCATAAACGGCGCCGATCGTCGGATCCTTGAAGGCGGCCACGAGGTGCTTGAACGTCTCCTTGTCGCTTGGCACGGCGTCCTGAGTGAGATAAATCAGGATATCGGCGTTTGGAGCATGTTCCGCCGCGAGTTGACGAGTCCCGCCATGGTCGAATTCCTTACTGTCAATTTCAACAACGGTGAACCCAGCGTTGCGTGCGAGGTCCACAGTTCCGTCCTTTGAAGATGAGTCGATAATGATGATCTGGTGCGGAGAAACACTTTGCATACGTATGCCACTACAGAGATTTTCCCAATGACGGGATGCGTTGTGAGTTGGAATAATGAGCGCAATCCGGGGCGTTTCGCCAATTCTTGCGTTCGCGAATTCTTGCTCAGCATGAGACATTGCGCGTATTCCTTTGCTCGGATCCTGCAAGACGCAGCCCAGGTTGTCGTCTTATGGGCACCCAAAGCAAGTATGGGTGTCCTTGGTGCAAGAGATGCTTCGCTTTGGGTTGACCAGCGAATTCCGTAAATGGCGGTTGAAACCTATTGTGTCGAGAGGCGCAACGCATATGACAAGTGCGCTATAAGCAGCTCAATTCGCGTCTGGATCTGCCGGACGAGCGGTTTCGTACGGCTGGCATTCTTTGCGTGCCGTCGGTAGAAGAGCAAAACCTCGTCAATGAAAGCGGTCTTACCACCTGTGATTTCACTCCGGGTGCCAATCCAGGCGTCGTGCAAGAACAATCTGCGTTTTGGGAAAGGCAGGACCTGCCCAAGGAATGAAGCTCGAATCGCCATCGCCGAACCCTGGTAGTGATTCTTGAAGACGTTGCGCCAGAAGCCGCGCGAGAACTTTCCACCGCGATTTACATGAGAATCCGGCAGTTGCGTATCGTGCTCATCGATCAGACATGCCCTGCTGGTGACGATCTCTACCTCAGGTCGCGATTCAAAGACCTCCTTAAATCGCCGCACTTTCTCGGATGCCCAAACGTCGTCATCGTCACAAAGAAAGAGAATGTCGCCCGTCGCGGACCGTAGAGCGTCTTCGAATGTTGCAACGACGCCCATGTTCGTTTCATGCCTCATAACCCGAATCCGCGGATCATCATATTTTGCGATCCGTTGCAGCGTGTCGTCCTGAGACTGGTCATCTATGATAACGACCTCATCATCCTGATGAAGCTGCGAAAGGATTGATCTTAACTGGGCATCGATGAATCTTCCGCCGTTGTACGCAGCCATGCAGGCCGATACTTTCAGCCGCCGTGGTTTGAGAGCGGCACTATCGAGCGCACTCCCGAGGCGTTCACTCGTTTTCAGCTTCCAGTCCGCGATCCTCTTCTTCTTGGACATGAAGATTCTTCGACGGAGCGCTTCGCGGGTAATGCTACGGAGCTCCGAGTTGTCACCGCGCATTCGATGCTTTACCAGGCGCAGCAAAAGCCTGAGTGTTCTTTCCCACCCTGCCAGCCAGTTCATTCTCAAGTCCCAGAATGCTGTTTCCGCCAGCAGCACATTGCGATATCGTTCCGCACCCATCTGCTGACCCATATTCTTCATTGAGAATTCGTGCTGAACCTGGATGTCGCCCGCGATGAAGACTCGCTTCCCATGATGATGCAGTCGCATGAAGATCTGTGCATCGCTGTTATCAAGCCAAAACCACGGATCATAGCCATCAATCTGTTGGAGAACCGCGACATTGAGCATTGCACCCGAATTGAATGCGAACACCGCCTCCTCAGGCGCACCGCGGAAGCCGCGTAGATACCAACGCGGAATGGCTCCCAATGCAAAGCGGTTGGGAGACACTATTCTGCCTGCGGACTGAATTTGGGGAACAATGGCCCCGACACCCGCGATTTTTGCGCTTACGTTCGTCGCGGAAGACATCTTGAGAAAATAGTCTGCCGGGAGTGACGTGTCCTGATCGAGTGTAACGAGCCATTCCGAATTTGCCTCTGCAGCCATTTCCAGCGCTCTGTTGTATGCGTTGGCCAACCCGGTGTTGAGGGAATCGCTCAAATAGGTGACGCCATCTGGAATGTCGTAACCTGTCGATCCATCAGGGCTGTTATCCCAAAGCATAATTCGTACCGACCCCTCATGGGGACGCAGATTTGCGCGGGCATCCAGCACACTTTGGAAAGCAGGCGAGCTAGCCGGCGCCATCCGATACAGTACGATGACCACGGTGACGCTTAGAGGCCTGTCGGACTCTTCGAATACTTGCATCGCCACGCTCATTCCGACACCACACTTGCATCTTGTCCACTGTGCCAATGGAAACAATGCTTTTGAACGGAACTCTGGATGACAATCTGAATGATGGTTGAGAGAGGCGTGAACATATCACTGAAGAAAATCAGCGATAGACAGGTCAGAAATATCCCGGATACAAGTATCTGTTTCGGGAGCGAGCGCTCCACGAGCCATCCGCATCCGAGCCCGAGCGCCAAATTGGCGAGGTAGACGCCAAGATAGGAGAAATCGAGCGAATACGCGGCGAGATATGTGCTGGCGCCATCGATGATGCTTAGATCGTCATGAATTGCCGCGTGAGGATCGGCGGGCATAAGAAATGATGGAAGTAGCGGGTAGAGAAAGGCAAGAGTTGGCCCGTGGAAGTTTCCCTTGGCAAACAGCCAGCACAGATTTGAAAAAGGAATTGATATATATGAAGTCAGCCACAGGAAGGCCATTGGCCACCCGAAGTATTTATGGCGAATCTGCAGGTACTCGAGGAATACGCCCTGAGCGGTACGTGCATTCCCAATCAGCGTTACCGCAACGATGGCAAATACCAAACATCCAAATGCGATGGAGTAGAGCTTGCGTCTACTCATCTGCGTTCTAAGCGAGAAAACAAACAGCATCTGCAGCAGTGTCACCATGAGGAGCCCGCGGGTAATATAGAGTGCCATTCCCGCGATCCCAAACAGCGCAAAGAGCACTTTGCGCGGCCGTGACGAGTCGAGGATCGCGTTCACTGCGACACAGACCAACAGCGGAAAGAGGACCTGTTTGAACCGGCCGTATGTCAGATAAGTACTCGGATCGCCAAGCGCAGGAGGAGGTCCAAGAGTTATCCAATTGAAAGCAATAATCAAAAATGCAGCCACGCTCAGGAGCAGATTCAGGCGCCAAAGCGTGGTCACGTCAAGTGTGTAAGAAAGGGAATCATTCGGTCGAGGCCAAATATTTAGCGTGGTCCGCGACACCAGATATCCAAAAAGAAACGAGCCTATCGAGAGTGCGCAGAGTAATAGCGGAATGTCTAAGAGCGGATATGTAACATAGGTGACCTGAACACTTAGCGAAGCCAGCATCAATGTCCAGTTGAGTATAAAGAGCGCAACGGGATTGCAGAAGAATGGCAGGAACCGACGCGTCTTGAGGACGCCTTGCGTCAGTTGGTGGCCTTTGTTCCCGTCCACCACCGGAGGGAAGATCGCAGCAGGGGTAACTACGGTCCGAGCCTGATGGCGCACGTCAAATTCCAATTCCCCCGCATAGTCGCTCATGATATCCCCCGGTCAATCAACAAATCGTTTCGAAGGGACCCAATGCCTCGTGCATAGTGCAAATAGCGAGGTAGCAATCGAACCATTTGAAGTACTCGAACTGCAACACTTGGGGATAGCGTGGACTGGCGCCTGAGAAATGCTATCTTCTCGCGTATTTTGACCACCACTTCGTCTTGTTCTCTCCGACCGTCCGCGATGAGTCTCCTTAGGAGATCGTCGAACTGAAGCGCAACGCGGGCGTAATGCTCACGGCGTCTCTCATTCTTCAACTCGCTTCCTCGAACGCCACCTGGAGCTCCCACGCCAATCTGCTGACCCGCATGGACTCGGTAAGCGGTCAAAGTTTCATCCGTGAGAGCTATCCGCGAGTGTATTGAAAGCATCCAAGCCAGCCACCCATCATGAACCCATGACTCGGGGATCGGAAGGCCGCAGCTTCTCAGAGACGCACGGAACATCAGGGTTGACCCGGTGATGACGCTGTGTTTTAGAAGCGTGGCGACGGGGTCGTCAAGAAACTGCCGTTGCTTTCTCAATGAAAACTTGTGTTTCGCGAACAGGGTCGTGCCTATCGGTCTCGATTGCCCGTCGATCAAATCCGCATCTGAGAAAACTCCGCCAATGGACGCGTTTCGAACCATGAACTGAGAGAGTCGATCGAGCTTTTCGGGGGCCCACCGATCATCCTGATCGCACAGTGCAATGAACTCCCCGGATGCAAGGCCGATTGCCTGATCGAAGTTTCGGGTCGACCCTAGCCTCTGGGAATTTTTGACCACGTGAACTGGAAAAGGCGCCCGGGCGGCGAAGTCTGTCAAGACGGAAATCGTGTCATCCGAGGAGTTGTCGTCGCATGCAACGAGTTCGGCTGGCGGTCTTGTTTGCTGCGCGATGCTTTCAAGCTGTTCCTTTAGGTAACGGCCACCGTCGCAGGTGCACAAGACCACCGATATGCGAGGAGAGAATGCCGGTGCGTTCTTTAATTCCATTGATCAGCTCCCCGATTGAGCCCATTGTCTTCGTTTGGTGAAGAAAATCACAGTGGCCGACACAACTCCCGCTAACCCCAGCACCACGAAGTACGCGAGCGAAACACCAAGAGCTCCTGACACTCTCGCCAGGAAGAAGACGCTCGCCGCGGTAGCGAACGCTATCACTATGGATTGCACCAGGAATGGCTCGCACTTGTGGGCACGCAGATAAATGGCCTCGCTTTGCACCACCTGGCTACTGAGCGCCGTAAGAAGCAGAAGAAGGAAGACGGGCCAGTCTTCGATTCTTCGGCTCAGCTGTGGCAGGATGTGAGGAGCAAGAAGCACACCCATCAGGACAAGTAACGCGCCAGCGGCGAAAAGAGAAATTGATTGCCGAAGGGCGCGAAAGAACAGACTATCGAGCTCCCGAATCTTGTTCACGGCAATCAGGCTGCCGAACGGAGCAGCTTTCGTCGTCATCCACGCCAACATCATTGCGCTCATCTGGGTCACGATGTTCATCGACAGGCCCATCCGTCCCGCTTCAACTGGACCTCGAAATGCAAATAGAACCGGCGTGAACAATTGGAAGATGAAATAGTCGCACAACCAACTGACTGCAATTTTCCATTGAAAGGGCCACACTTCGCGACGCCAACTGATTCCATGGTCTGCGACGCGCAGTCTGAGTAGCGGTATAAGCAGCCTCCGGCGCGAATAGAGGAGAATGGACGCGACGAATCCTTGTCCGAGAAGGACCATGGCCGGCGCAAAGAGCCCATGATGGCTGAACATCGCCGTCCACGCGGAGGCAACGCTAACCGTCGATTGGAGGAAACGCATTCTGGCGACTGATGTAACCTGGCCGCAACCTTCAAGAAACGAGAGAACGGGGCCAATGGAGAAAGTGATAGCGCAAGCGAGAACTGTCACTCGCAACGGCCCAGTCCATAGTGCGGGCTGCTCCGACGCCTGGTGGAGTGAAAAGAAACGCGTTCCGCCGATCAAGAGCGCAGCTCCCATCAATAGCGCCGCGCAAGTGTACCAGCGGACTGCGCGTTGAAGCAGAGAAGCAAGGCGAAAATGAGCTGAGGTGCTTCCCGTTATTGATCCATCGGGGTGGAATTCCAGATGAGCCCTTTCGTGGGCTGCAACCTGCAGGATGACGAACGAAAAGCCAAGCTCAAAAACGCTTTGAAGCGCCACCAGGCTCCAAAGCGCGTAGTAGTAGCCTTGCTCCGCAGCGGTTAGGTAGTGAACGATCAGCAATACGCTGCCCACGCTGCCAAGCCCTTGAATTACGCGCCCCAAAACAGTAAATGCGATTGCCCTGTCTAACCCGATAAAGTGCGGAACCTTGTAGCGCGGAAAATCTCGAACAGCGAGCCAGACAGCGCCGTGGGGCTTCGGTGATGTCGTTATTTCCATGAGCGTAGTCAGGTGCGGGACGAAGTATCAGAGGAAATGAAACCTCTAGGGCGTTTCTGAATTGAACACACAAAACGCTTGGGCAAAGAATGTTCGACTAGTCTGTCGCTTCTGGACTGGGACGCAAGTTCCTTAGGTCTTTCGACTCTTTTATCTCTTTTGGCTCAGCCGGTTTCGTTTGCAAGGCCGGCGGCCCACCGCTCCAGAGCGACTCTTTGAGCAGTTCAAGCTTATCGCGTGTCACCGGATTGTGTTGCATTCTCACCAGGCCCCCCTGCAGCAATGCGAGCATTATCCCAAACGTAAATCCTGCCGCAAT
>WNGL01007311.1_pt1 | contig 12975 bp, 11 predicted proteins | sample 5400591 | NCBI WGS metagenome assembly WNGL01 (sample SAMN13153377, study PRJNA577476) | soil metagenome | isolation source: 80 cm soil or saprolite under Garry oak tree replicate 1 | place: USA:California | collected 2016-06-15
TCCGTCAAGTCGCCTTTTACGGCCGCACTCAGTCTGATGCGGCGTAAACCTCTTTTCGTTGTACTGCTTGCAGCCGTTTCGGGAGCGCTGGAAGTTACCCTGGTACGCAGCCTAAAGGGTGCTGCAGACTGAGTCAACTTGAGTTGGGAAAGGGTTCGAGAAGTGTCCGATGTCATACTCCTTGTAACCCGCAACGGCGGACTTTGATTCCACCTGCGCCCTTTTGGTTCAAACCTGGAGTCAGGAGACGCCCGACATCAGTCGTTTGGTAGGTCTTATCAGCAATACCAAAATGATCGCCGCAGCGAAGGCTACGACCGCGACCGCCCCGAACAGCTTGGGAAGGGGGACCGAGTCATAGAGGGAACCGACTTTGCCGGCCAGCCAATTTCCAATGCCTATTGAAACGAACCATACTCCCATGACGAATCCCACAGCGCGCGTTGGGGCTAGTTTTGTCATGCCGCTCAACCCAACGGGGCTCAGGAACATTTCTCCTATAGTGTGCAGCAGATAACAAACAAACAACCACATGGGTGAAACCAACGCACCCGAGGCTGCGGGAACCAGAACCAAAAAGCCAAGCCCGACGAAGAAAACCCCGACGGAGAACTTCGAAGGGGTCGAAGGCTCCCGGCTGCCAAGTCTTATCCAGAGCCACGCGAACAGCGGTGCCAGGATGAGCACAAATAAAGGCTCCAGCCACTGAAACCAGCCCGCCGGGAATTCGTACCCTAGAATATGGCGGTTCGTCTTGAGTTCTCCGAACAGGTTCAGGGTCGATCCAGCCTGCTCGTAGGCGCCCCAAAATATGGCCGAGGCAGCAAACAGGACGAGAATTGCCGCGGCCCTGCTTCGCTCCTGCGCCGACCAGCCCTTGCCAAAAATCATCCACGAGAATACTGATAGTGATATCGCCAGCAACACCCAACCCAGGCCGCTCGAAATCTGCTCAGCCGTTATCTGAATCGCGCCCGTGGAAGCGAGGACGGCTAGGAAGATGAGCACCGAAACACAGCCAATTACCACAATCGAGCCATTTCGCTTCTGCGCGCGATCGCGATCGGGATCGCCAGAACTGGCTGGGTGCAAGCCGGCTTCGCCCAGATGCTTGCCGGTGATGAGGTACTGGACTACTCCAATGAGCATGCCTATTGCGGATGTTGCAAAGCCCAGCCTCCAATTGACCTTCTCGCCTATCCAGCTCACGAGCAGTGGCGAAAACGCTCCCACGTTGATACCCATGTAAAAAATAGAAAATCCGGAGTCGCGTCGCTTATCGGTGGCGGAGTAGAGCTGCCCAACGATGGTACTCACGTTGGGTTTGAGCAGACCAGTACCCAGCATCAGGAGACCCAGTCCGGCATAAAAGGTCGTGAGGTTCCGGGCAGCCAGACAGAAGTTACCCGCCGCGATCAGGATGCCGCCGTAGAGCACAGCCCGGCGCTGCCCGATGATGCGGTCGGCGACCCAGCCTCCAGGCAGCCCAAGCAGGTACACCATGGCGGTGTAAAAACCATAGAGCGAGCCGGCCTTCATCACTGAAAATCCCAGGCCGCCCGATTGCGCCGGAACCGTCATGTACAGAATGAGGAGGGCGCGGGTTCCGTAGTAGCTGTAACGCTCCCACATCTCTGTAAAGAAGAGCGTAGCCAAGCCGCGAGGGTGCCCGAAAAACCTGGTGTCCTCGTGCAGCGATGCCGCCGATGCTAAGGTCTGTGCCATATATGAGTTTTAGGCCCCCGTGGAAGATATCAGAGGATGAGCGATTTCGCATCTTCTCGAACAGAAAATAACTTTGCGGTCGCTAGCGCTAGTCCTGACTTTCCCCGCCTAGCTGTGTTGGACCCTTTGCCCCAAAGTACTGTAAATCCCCGATTACGCGAGGCATGGTACTAAGGGAATCTTCAAAGGCCGCTGGCATATCCGCAAAATGGACCTTACGGCCTGCTCGAAGGCGGTCTTGGGAGAATACAAATGCGTCTGCAATACCTATTTGCCATCGTGCTTATTGCGGCTCTGGCGCAAGCCAGAGAACCGAGGCACTACCAGAGCGGGAAACTGGTGAAGATGGAGTCCGTTAAGTGCGGAACCGACGAGAAGAATGGGAAGAGCTTGGCCGGAGAAATGATTGGGACAGACTCCTCGCACATGAAGACCCGCGAGCTCCTCTGCCAGGAATACGTGCTCGAAGCCGACCGCGTTGTTTATCGGATCCGTCCAAAGGACGACAAGCATCCCGTCCTGCTGCCGATCGGCGATAAGGCGCAGTTCAGGTTGGATAAAGACAAGATAGTTCTACGCGTGGAAGATCTGGACGATAAGGACCGTGACTACATTGTGGTCTCCATGGTTCCGAAGGAGTCCGTCGAGCAGGCGGGAAGCAGCTTGAACCTGGCAAAATCAGCCTGCAAGTAGCTTCGGTTCTTCCTGGTTCGCGCAGCCGCCAGGGGGTTGAAAATACCCGGCCAGTATTGTGGCCAACTTCTAGCCCACCCTTTAAGGCCAACAATTAACCGTTCGCCGACCGCGAAGATCAGTTCGCTCCTTGGGTGCTTTGCTTTCTCTTTGCTCTTACAGCGAAAATACGGTGAAAGACCTAGGGTTATGCTGCCGCTTGGAAAGCCCAACCTGCCCCGGGGCCTTCGCATCCAACTCCACACGTGCTGCCCTGGCGGTTACGCACGCGGGGAGAAGCGGTGCGGGGAGTAAGAAGAATCCTGAGGAGGAAAGAGGTATCCAATGAAACGCGTGATCTGGTTGGCCATTTTAACCATCTTGGTGACTGCGCCTTCGTGGCTCATGGCCCAAGAGGGGCGAGGAGATTACAACCACGCTACAGTAGGGATCTTCGCTGATTACTTTCGCTTCGATCCATCGTCATCACAGAAGACCGTTAACTTTGTTGGCTTCGGAGCGCGTACTGGTTTCAATGTCAGTAGGTACGTGCAGATCGAAGGCGAAATGAACTATGACTTCGAGCGGAATTTCACCAGCACATTCAATAACGGCATCAGCACGTCATTTGTGACGACGCGGGTACGTCCGCTCACCGGTTTGTTTGGGCCGAAATTCCAAACTCCAGGACCGTTCAAGTTTTTTGTGACCGGCAAGGTCGGGTTCATTAATTTCACCAAGACCGATGCTGCGGTCACTCCGGGAACGGTGAGCAATGCTATTGCTGGGGTCGGCAACGGAGGGACCCACTTTGCTCTGTATCCTGGCGCTGGCTTTGAGGGCTTCTGGGGACCCTTCGGACTACGGCTCGAGGCTGGCGATGAGGTTTATCTGAACAACGGAACGTTCAATAACCTTCGCGTCACCTTTGGCCCGCAACTTCGCTTCTGAGTATTCTGAGTATCGACCGTTGAAGCAGCCCGCAAGGGCTGCTTTTTTATTGCAGGGTGGCTTGCATCTTGCGCTTATCACAGTTGACACGCAAGACATACTGAGAGCCCGCTGACAATTCAGCTTCGAGGGTCTCAATCTGGTCGTACGAATTTATGGGTGAAGCGATGCGAATCTGGAGCCGATGTTTTCCGGATGCGAATTGGAGACTGGCGATCTGGTTCATCTCGACCACGCGCAGCAGCGGGTGGCGCTGATCGGCTCCGCGCAAAGCCTGATCAAAAACCAGGGCATTATCGAGCCAGATGGAAGCGTTCGCGGCATTGAAATGGTGTTGAATCTCGACTTGCACTCTAGCGGGCGCGAGAGCCTCGGTTTTCCCGGGCGCATCGGGCTGTTGATTGTGTTTACGTGATTTACGCGCGGCAACCGTCATGGGTGGAGGCACCATTTCAGCCGGAGGCGCGAAGTGTACTGGCAGAGGACGGAGTTGGGCTTCGCTGAGCACTGGCGGGGAAAGGGGCATGCTGAGCGCGCGGGTCATTCGCCACGCGAACAGTGCGCCAGACAAAAATACGCCGAGCATAGCAGCCCCTAAAGAAAGCGTCCTTTTCACGCCTGGTTCAAAGTGGCGGCTGGCACCGCCGCGATCCGTATCCTGCTGCATCGCGCGCGCCAAAAAATTGGTCCGCTCGACCAACGACGGATTACGTTCCCGCAATGCCTGAATGTCAAGCGCCATCTCTGCGCCGCTTTGGTAGCGGTCATCGGGACTCTTGGCGATCGCGCGGGAGATGACGGCGTCGATCTCCGGCGGCACCTCATGTTGAAAACTCGTTACCGGCACCGGTTCGATGTTCATCACTTTGAAACAAACAGTCTGTGCGCTATTCCCCTGAAACGGGCGGAACCCGGTGATCATGCTGTAGAGGGCCACGCCCAGCGAAAAAAGATCGGAACGAGCATCCGCCTCCTGTCCTGCCATCTGCTCGGGGGCCATGTAGGCCGGGCTGCCCACGATTCCGCCGGGCTGGGTTAACAACTCTTGATTGAGCCGGGCGACGCCGAAGTCGGCGATCTTGGCATGACCGTCTTCGGTGATCAAAATGTTTGCCGGCTTGATGTCGCGGTGCACCACGCCTTGCGAGTGCGCATAGTCCAGGGCTTCAGCTACTTCCTGTGCGAATTGAAGGGCTGCCGCCAAGGACAGCTTCCCGTCCCCGCTGGACATGAACTTGCTCAGTGGTTCGCCAGCGACGTACTCCATTACGAGATAGGGTTCGCGAGTTTCCGGATCTTCACCGGCATCGAAGATGGTCACAATACCGGGATGCGAGAGTCGTCCAGCGGCGCGTGCTTCCTGCGCAAAGCGTTGCCGGTATTCCTTTTCATCTGCCGGTTCTTGCCCGGCCAAAGAGATGGTCTTAATTGCCACGGTCCGATCGATCTTCGGATCGCGTGCGCGGTACACCATTCCCATGGCGCCGCGACCGATCTCGGTCTCGATCTCATAACGGCCCAGGTGGCTCAGGGTAAGCACGGCTAACTACGATGTTAATTTCCTGGAGCGACAGAGTCAGCCTCAAAGCGCACTTAGCGAGGTTACCGGAGTAATACGAGGTGATAACAGGCGTAATTCCTATTCTCCGGGCGGGCGGCGAAGTTGGATTTTCCCCGGTTCCGGCGGCAGCGCAAACGGAAACTCGACCATTAAGTTTTCAACCGGCAAGCGCAGGATAAATTGCTCAGGTTTGCGCCAGGGACCAATCCACTTGTTTTTTGTCCCAAAGAAGACCCACCCGCTGGCCGAGGAACTGGAGGCATCCAAAGTGGTTGGCCGCAAGCTTCGGGTACTGATGAAATCCATCATCTCGGTATAGTCCTTCAGCCGTGCCTGCAGTTCGGTCTCTTTCTTAACTTTTTGTTCAGGGTGCCTCTTGACTTGGTGGCGTTCGACCTCATCCGTGAGATCGTCAACATTATCCTGCAGGTGCTTCAACAGGCCGTCTGGATCGAGCGACCCCTGGACTACGTGAAAATGCTTCACGAACTCCAGCGTGAAACGGTTCTGTTGAACCTCGAACTGGCTGCCACCCTTGTAGTGGAAAGTTAGAAAAACTCCAAGCATCGGCGTGGCGCGATGCGGGTTTTTTTCCAGTTCTTTGGGATCAAGTGCCAGCGTGATTTCGAAGTCTCCCCACGAAAGCGCATAGTAATAGCGGCCATCGTCGCCCTGCTGGCGAGTGCAATTTGCCGCTCCCTCGGTCCATCGGATGGCTGGAACAAGTTGTTGTTTCTGGCCGAATGCGCAGGCGGCCATCAGCAGAACCAGGACCCCGTTCCTTAGAGCCTGCATGCAAGCAGTATAGGTGACGCCCATCACGCCAGACGAAGCTGTAGGACACCTTAAGAATAAGCAACTCCGGTGCGAGAACCACACTCTCTTCTGTGCATCATGCTCGGGGGACAACATGAGATTTCATCTATTTTTAACACTCCTGGTGTGTGCCGGATTTTCGACGTTTGTGGACGTCGAGTCCGCATACGGCGCCACGCCCTGCACTCTTAATCCGACCAATCCGTCGGTCACGGTATGCACCCCTGCGCCCAACGCGCTGGTGCAAAGCTTGGTGCATGTTGTCGCCGGTAGCACGGACTCCCATCCAGTGACGACCATGCAAGTCTATTTGGATAACAAGCTCTCTTTTCAGGTGAATGCCTCAACCGTGGATACGTTTGTGAATCTCGCCGTGGGCAATCACTTAATCACCGTCCAAGGCTGGGACAATACCGGAGCGACTTTTAAGACCAATGTGCCGGTAGCGATGCAGCCGCCGTGCGCCCTCAATACAGCCAATCAGACGGTGACTATCTGCTCATTGGTAAGCGGCTCAGTGGTGAGCCAACCGTTTCACGTGGTCGCGGCTGCGACCGACTCGAAACCTATAAAGTCGATGACGCTGTTTATTGACGGCGTAGGGAAGGGAGGCATATCCAACTCGGCGAGTCTCGATCTTTACGTGAGTTCTCTTTCTCTGGGAACACACGCCATCTCGGTACAGGCCGTGGACAGCACAGGCTTAGTCTTTAAACAGAAGTTCAACATCACTGTGACTGCCGCAGCCAACGGTCTGTCGAAGCTGAAACACATTATCTTTTTCGTACAGGAAAACCGCTCGTTCGACAATTACTTCGGCAGGCTAGGACTGTATAAGGCGTCGCTCGGCTTGGCGAACGATGTGGATGGACTGAACCTGAACGTGACTTTGCCGAATACTAAGGGCCAGCCGGTACACCCTTTCCACTACCAGACAGTGTGCACGGAGAACTTGAGTCCATCATGGAATGAGAGCCACGTAGATGTGGATGGCGGCAAGATGGATGGATTTATGCTGACCTCGACATCGGTTGCGTCCACGATTGATCCCACTGGGACCCGCGCGATGGGATACTACGATCAGAGCGACCTTCCTTATTACTACGAGCTGGCTGCAAGATTCGCCACCAGCGACAGATTCTTCTCTCCATTGCTGGCGAACACAGTGCCGAATCGGCTTTATCTTTTCACCGCAACTTCTTTCGGAAATATTATTCCGCCGACGCCTCCCTCCGGGGGCTACACGCAACCCACCATTTTCGATCATCTTGATCAGGCGGGAGTGAGTTGGCGCTATTACTACCAGGACGCCGCGACGTCAGCGTTTATTCAGCAGTTCTCCATTTATCACACGGACGCAGCGAAGGTTGTGTCCATCACCAATTGGGCGAATGATGTGCAGAACGACACAACCTTGCCACAGGTGATTTTTATCGAGCGAGCAGGAACATCGGGACGGGACGAACATCCCGGCAATAACTTGCAAAAGGGCGCTGCCGATGGAGCAAGCATCATTAATACGCTGATCAACAGCCCATCGTGGCCGGATTCGGCGCTCATCCTCACTTATGACGAGGGTGGAGGATTGTTCGATCACGTGCTCCCAGCACGCGAAGTCAAGCCGGATACGATTGCGCCCAAACTTCGTGTCGGCGATAAGCCAGGCGATTTCAATCAGGGTGGGTTCCGCGTACCGGTAGTGGTGGTTTCGCCATGGGTCAAGCCCAGTTTCGTTTCGCACACTACCCGGGATTACACGTCAATTCTGCGGCTGATCGAAGACACATTTAATGTTCCGTCGCTGACACTGCGCGACGCGAATGCCGACAATATGATGGAATTCTTCGATTTCTCCGCGGGGCCACGACTGTTGACGCCGCCGCCGCTTCCCGTTCAGCCAACCAACGGAGTTTGCAACAAGAATCTCGAGAAGGCGCCAGGATTTTGAACGACACTGCGCCAGGGATTTGCACGGATTTCTTCATGTAGGGGCAGGTGCCCTCACCTGCCCGCACCCGAATGTCAGCGCCAGGGCAGGTGAGGCCACCTGCCCCTACATGAGAAAATCATCGGTATTGATCCGCGCAGATGCGTGGCTCGATCTTCCCGCTGTTTGCTGAACCTTCCTAGCTAACACAATCCAGAAAACTACTCTGCTAAGGTGAACCCAGCGTCTCAAAATCAGACTGAGACGGAGGCGAACGCCATGCAGTCCTATGTCCGCTCCGATTCCGTAGTTTCGCGGGTCATAGCCGGCGAGACTTTGATCATTCCTGTGCGCAAGGGCGTGGGTGACCTCGCTTCCATTTACAGCCTCAACCAGGTTGCCAGTTCGATTTGGCGAGCGATTGCCGGCCCGCGCAGTAAAGAGGAGATCGTTCAGGTAATCGATAGAGAGTTTTCTTCCGGGGATCGCGAACAGATCGAGAACGACGTGGAAGCTTTCCTGGACGAGATGCGTTCCGCGGGCTTGGTCAATGCCGTCGGAGTCGAAGCATGACGGTAAGCGCAGTTTCGTACCGCGAGTTCAGCCTGGCGCTACACGAGAAATTCACTGACAAACGCGCGCCAATCGATGCAACTCTGGAGGTTACGCGCCGTTGTCCGCTGGAATGCCAGCATTGCTACAACAATCTTGCCATGGGCGACGTGGCTGCCCGGAACCGCGAACTAACCAAGGAAGAATATTTTGTTTTGCTTGCAGATCTCGCCGATATGGGCCTCATATGGCTCCTTTTTACCGGAGGCGAGATTTTTGCTCGCAAAGATTTTCTGCAAATTTATGCCTTCGCAAAGCAGAAGGGATTCCTGATCACGCTGTTCACTAACGGAATCCTTATCAACGAAAAGATCGCCGATTATTTGCGCGAATTCCCACCCTTCAAGATCGAGATCACGCTGTATGGGCGAACCAAAGAGACCTACGAAGCGCTCACACAGATGCCCGGAAGCTACGACCGTTGCATGCGGGGAATCCAGTTGCTTCTTGATCGCGGGCTGCCGCTCAAACTAAAGACCGTCGCAACCAAGATCAACCGCCACGAAGTGGCTTCCATGAAGGAATTCGCAGAACAGGAACTGGAAGTCGAATTTAAGTTTGACTCACTGATGAGTCCGCGTATCGATTGTTCGCAATCTCCCCTAAATGTACGGCTGTCTCCGGAAGATGTGGTGGCGCTGGATATGCACTGGCCTAAGGTTGCGAATGAGCACCGCAAAATTCTGGCCAGCGAAATTGACCGGCCTCCGGTCCATGTGGACACGATGTACTCCTGCGGCGGTGGGGTGAAGAGTTTTGCAATTGACCCCTATGGGCACATGAGCATTTGCGTTCTATCGCACCAGGACACTTATGACATCCGCCAAGGTGGTGCGCGCGCGGGATGGGAGCACTTTCTGTTGAATGTTCGCAAGCGGAAGGCAACACGTCCCACAAAATGTACTGACTGCCGGCTGCACTCGGTGTGCAGTATGTGTCCGGCAAACGGGGAGTTGGAGAATGGCGATCCGGAATCGCCGGTCGAATTCCTGTGTGAAGTCGCCCACCTCCGGGCGCTGGCACTGGGCTTTGAAATTCCTGAGCATGGAGACTGTGAGTTTTGCTCGGACTCAGAGCGGCGAGTGGCGCTAAGGGATTCGGCGCATAGGATCACATCGCGCGAGATCACTCCAACCGCATGGACTGGGCCTCAATCGATTCTTCCGATTTTGAACAATTCCCAAGCAGCAGTAGGTTGCGGCGGGTGTGGGTCGTTCCATTGAGGCTTCTTGCGCCGATTTTTCAACTACGGAGGCAGCGCGTTTCATGATTGATCAAAACGTGTCTCAAGGCAAAAAAAAGTACGAGCCGCCGAAGGTTACCGTGATCAGCTTGCGTCCTGAGGAAGCGGTGTTGGGGCACTGCAAGAACGCGAGTACCGGCGGTCCCGGCGGCAGTGGCTGCACCCATGTCGGCAGCTGCATGAATCTGGGCTCCTAGCGCAAATGTTAATCCAAGAGGCATTCGGGATTGAAGACGCACAGGCCGTGTGCCCGCATAACTGTTGTGTGCGAATCGGTGGCGTTTCTCTAGCACTCAGCGGCGATTCTCGGAATGATGTTCGTTTGAGCAGCGAATTGGACGCGTTTCGAGATGATCGTGAAGCACCCAATATCACAGTCAAGGTCGAATGGACTGAGCGGTTGCAGCCTTGGCGAGGTGAAACTACTTTCGACTCGGGTGCGCTTTGGACGCTGTTCTGCGATGGTTCAGAATTCATCTTTGACTTCACCAGTCCGGCCTTTGGTGCCTACCCTTATAAGCGCTTGCGAACTAGCAGGGATTTCCGCCACGCGCAACTACTTCTTAATCGCGACGCAATGGCGAATCACCGGCAGGTTTTCCCGCTCGAATATCCTGCGGACGAACTTCTGATCACCAATTACTTGTCGTCAGGCCTGGGCGTCGAGGTCCACGGGTGCGGACTGGTGGACTGTGAAACCGGCGGGCATCTCTTTCTTGGACACTCCGGTGCGGGGAAGAGCACGAGCACAATGCTTTGGAAGTCGCTTCGCAATTGCCAAATTCTCAGTGACGATCGCATCATTCTTCGACTGCGTAACGGTGAGCTATGGATGTATGGAACTCCATGGCATGGAGAGGCGGCATTTGCTTCGGCAGGGGAGTCGAGGATCAACAAGATTTTCATCCTCCAGCATGGCAAACAAAACGAAATTGCTGAGCTTTCGCGTTCACAAGCCATTGGGGAGTTATTCGCCCGCTGCTTCCCAACTTTTCACAGCGCGGCTGGTCTAGGAAATACCCTTGATTTTCTGAACAAGATCCTCGAAGTTGCCCCGTGCTATGAGTTCCGGTTCGTACCCGAGGCGAGTGCGGTACAAACCGTACTGGATTTCCATGGCTGAAGACCGGGCAGGATCACAACTGTTCCGGGAGCTTTCGGGGGAATTGGTTGCTAGTGGTCTTGGATTTCGCTTTCAGGCCAGAGGGCGAAGCATGCTGCCCGCGATTCAGGATGGCGACGTGCTGCATGTTCGTGCAGTGGATTGGAAATCGGTCAAAGTTGCCGACATCGTCTTGTTCCGGGACGGCATGGGTCTCACGGCGCACAGGGTGATCCATAAGCGACAAAACCATTTAGTCACCCGCGGCGATTCGGGGACAGAAACAGATGGCAAAATCCAGAGGGAGCAAATTATAGGCAAGATCGTAGCCAAAGAGCGCGGAGAAAATGGACGCCTCGTCTTGCTGGAGGGCGCTGCGCCGCGACTGAAATTCTATCTTGCGGAAGCACGCCGGCGTTGGCGGTTATCACCATGGTCGCTCATTTCTGTTGTTATGCTGATGTTGACGTTTTCAGCCCACGCGCAAGTTGCGGTTGATGCAACTACAAGCGTTGCGGCTCAGCTCGGACTCTCCCCCAATAACACGGTCACACTTGCACACACGACCACCGCTAGCGGATCGAACTTGCTCTTAGTTGTTGGTGTTTCGCTCAATATCAGCTCTAAAACTGGGACCACAGTCAGTGGAATTACGTATAACGGAGTGGCGCTCACCCAGGCTGGATCTCATAATAACGCCACCAACACGCACCGGACAGAAATCTGGTATCTCAAAGCCCCCGCGTCAGGAACTAACAATGTTGTTGTTACCATTGCGGTTTCTCCTAACAACGGTAACCCAACCATCGGCAGCGTAGTCGGAGCCACCACGTTCACCGGCGTGGACCAGACGTCACCCATTCGCACCTATGCGTCTGGCGATGGCACCAACTCGGTGCCGCACGTAGATGTAGCGAGTGCTTTCAATGACATCGTCTTAGACACATTGGCAATAGACGGTAGCGGTAGGGTGAACTCTGCTGGAGGCACACAGGCCCAGCAATGGGCACGGGCCAGCGGCGGAGGCAACTCTGACGTCTATGGCTACGGCTCGACGCGGGCAGGCGCGCCCAGCGTGCCGATGTCCGAAAATCTTAGCGTCGACTCGCGCTGGTCAGATTCAGCGGTCTCCATCAGGCCTTCGCAGGCAGATCTGGGGATTTCAATTGCCGGGTCATCCACTCTCTTTCCCACCAATCTGACTTACACAATTACGGTGACCAATAACGGCGCCTCGGCAGCGACGGGGGCTGCCGTTACAGACACTCTGCCGAGTGGTTTGGTTCTGGTTTCTGCAGTCCCGAGCCAGGGTTCATGCAGCGGCACCGCTACGATTACGTGCAACCTGAGTTCAATTGCCGTGAGCGCCAGTGCCACAATTACTGTGACCGCGACTCCCAGCGCGCCCGGCGGTTATCCAAACACTGCGAGCGTTACCGCAACCACGGCTGATCTGAACACCGCAAACAATACCGCCACTGCGGTTGCATTTTCCGAATTGACGGCCTGCGCTGGCACTACCGGAATCACGAATAACAATGTGGGCGGAACCATCAACACCTACTATCCGGGCACGTCCAGTGCAAGTGCCGGATCAACTTCGATCGCGCTCGGCACTGCTACTGGAGCCGGCACTGCTATCGCATCAGGCGACCTGGTTTTGATTATTCAAATGCAAGATGCAGCCATCAACTCCGGCAACACGTCAAGCTATGGAGATGGAGTGAGCGGCTCAGGTTCCACGGCACTGAATAGCGCTGGTGCCTATGAATATGCGACGGCGACCAGCGCCGTGCCTCTTTCCGGTGGAACTCTGACCCTGACCGCAGCTGGACCCGGCAGTGGTCTGCTGTATGCGTACACGTCCGCCACTGCCACTTCTACTCAGGGAGCACGCTCTTTTCAAGTGATACGAGTTCCGAACTACGCGGCAGCGACCTTAACTTCAACGCTCACGGGTCTGGCATGGAATGGCTCAACCGGAGGTGTTGTGGCGGTCGACGTTGCGGGCGCATTGACATTGGGTGGCCAGGCCGTGAGCGCAGACGGTTTGGGGTTCCGCGGCGGTGCAGGGTTGCAGCTGAACGGGAGCGCAACCGGGGCCACCAATACCGATTATCGCTTCAGCGCGCCAAGCGCTTACGCAACTCCTCCTGTTGCCGGGGCGGACGGATCGAAGGCTGAAGGCATCGCCGGCACTCCACATTGGGTCGAGTTGCTGACCGGCGCGACTTACTCTGTGGTTGATACCGGTGTCGAAGGATATCCCGACGGGAGCATGGCCCGTGGCGCTCCCGGCAATGCCGGAGGCGGAGGAACAGATGGAAATCCTGCCGCCGCAAACGGAAATGACCAGAACCCTGGCG
>WNGL01007848.1_pt1 | contig 12973 bp, 11 predicted proteins | sample 5400591 | NCBI WGS metagenome assembly WNGL01 (sample SAMN13153377, study PRJNA577476) | soil metagenome | isolation source: 80 cm soil or saprolite under Garry oak tree replicate 1 | place: USA:California | collected 2016-06-15
AGGATCATCCCAACGATAAACCAGCGGGACGCTCCGAGAGATTTGAGGATTCCAATCTCGCGCGTTCGCTCGAAGATTGTCGTGTACATGGCCAGAAGAATCACCATGAAGCTGAGCAGCGTCGACACCAGAATGACAGTTAGAAGGAACTCCTTGAACCCCGGCATGCTCGTGTCCTGAAGGAGCAAGGATGCATCCGAAGTTCGAATGATGGCAAATCCGGGAAAGGCTACTCTGAGGCGCTCATACGCAAGCGAGAGATCCCCTTTATCAGCCTGGATGAAGATGGCGGTGACTTTGTCCGGCGTACCGTTCAATTCCTGCAGAGTCCTAAGCGAAACGAAGACACGAACCACCGAACCCACTCGGCATATGGCCGAGACTGTGAAAGTATGGTTCAGCAGCGTGAGCTTCATTCCGGGCGAGAGTTGATGGGACTTGGCAAAAAGTTCATCTACGATGACTTCGTCTGCCTGCAACGATTCCTTGCCCTCGACGACTTTCAGCCGTCCGGAAAGTCTGTTGTATTTTTCCAGATCGACACCGAAGACCAGTCCGAAATCAGAGGAGTTGAACTTCGCCAGAACCGGGACCGCGGCTCGAATACCAGGCACTTCCAGCAGCTTGTCCACCAATTTGATCGGGAGAGAGGCTCCGGAAAAGGCATAAAACACGGTTGAGCCGCTGGGTTGAAGAATGAAATCCGCCCCCACCATTCTGGTCCTTTGGAGATAGTCATTGAGCGTGCCCGTGGCGATGCCCCCTACAATGAGCATCAGAATAATGCCGAGCGCCACTGCCAGGACGCTGATGAGGGTTCTTGTCGGGCGAGATCGGATATTGGCGGTAATCAGGCTTTCCATCTACGGACTCTTGGTCTTTTCCTTGAGAGTGATTCGTTGCGCCGCGGGGGGCGGTGAAAGCATAAAGGCGGTCTCCGGGATGTCGGGATTGACGCGCCACGATTTGACCTGCAAATCAAGAAAGTATCCATCTGCGGGCCGCTCGATATGAATCGAATGTGGCAGCAGCAGCCCGCCGACGGAAACAAGATCCGCGTAACGGATGCTGCTGGTAATGCTGCCGTCTTTCGCAAAGGTCACTTGCTTTACCACTGCCAGCGCCGACCTTTCAAACCAGAGGCGCCGCAAGGGGCGTAGTCGATCCTGACCCACCGCATCAAAGAACGACACCACATAGTATTTTGCGCCCGCATCGCGATCTTCTTCCATGGCGATTCTCATTCCGGGTTCCGGCGGTAACCGGTATGGAAGAATCGCTTCGAATATGTGGATGGGACGGGCAGAAAAAACCGGGCTGTTCTGTGACCCTTCCAGATCGAATTCCCTGACACTGTTTCGTCCGACGAAGAACTTGTTCTCCCTGGGATACCAGAGAAAGAAGTCATCCCCCTGGGAAGCCAGCTCTACGATGGTAGTCTTGGTCAGAGGGTTTTGAATATTCAAGCGCAACGCGTCGGGCCGCTTCAGCAGCACGTAACCCGGAGCGCTGCGATACTCCTGAAGCTTGCCGCTCTCTACCTTGCCAGACGTAAAACTGACCTTGAGGCTGCTCGACGAGAGCGTCGTCAGCTTTGCGTCGTAGGAGCTTATCAGGGATAGCAATTCATCCAGAGTCGCGCTCTTCGCCTCCAGCACTTTCTGAGACACCGGGACTCTTACAGAGCGCTTGACGCCACAACCTGCCCCCAGGGAGGAGGCCAGGAGCACGAAAAGCAAAGCATTCCGAAGCGCCCTGCCCCGGAACGCCGCCCGAGGCTCTTGTTTTCGCAAAGCGAGTGGCATCGACTAAAGACTGCTAATTTACCAGAGGGCTCCGGTGCCTGTCAACGGATGACGTAGCGTATTTTCAATTCTATCAACAACTTCAAAGTAACCGCTCAGTTAGCGGCGGTCAAATAGGGCGCGGATTTAGGCGGCGCGAATCTTCTTTATGAAACCACCGATGAACACAGACAAACACATGGATGTGAGTTCATCTGTACTACTAACCCGAAAATCCTTTGCTGGCACGAAAGGATTTTCCTCTGCGAAAACGCGAAGGACTTTGGTTTGGTTGCAGCTTTGCTGCTCTGTGTTCATCGGTGGTTTCAGGCTTGATTCGCGCTACTAGTTGCGAGGGCCGGCCCGGCGGCGGGATCGATAACGGTGGAAAACCATGAACACCACGACTGCGGATACCAAAGTCACGAACAAGGCCAATCCTATTTGTGGAAGACGCCGCTGCATGTAAAATCTGGCCGAATTCCCATACAGTACGGCCAGAATACCCCACATCGAATAACGGATGGTTCTCCCGATGACCACCGCGCACAGAAAGGCCGTCGGGCTGAGGCGAAATACGCCGGCGCTCAACACAAAGATCTTGAAAGGGGTTGGTGGAGGCAGAATGCTCGGTACAACCACTGTCAGGATGCCGAAGCGCTTGAAGAGTCTCTCGGCTCTCTCAATGTTTTCGGGCGAGAACCTGCGATGCAGGAGCGGACTGCCTCCTTTTCGGCCAACGGTGTACAGAAGCATGCAGCCTGTCACGGACCCGACCACTGTCATGAAGACATAGTAAGCCATTCGCTCCCACGACTTGCCGGTGGAAAGCATCACGATGAGGAGGTCGTTCCCTTCCGGGACTGACAGAAAGGAAGAATCGGCGACGGCAACCAGCAGAAGCCCTGGGCCATCGAGTCTGACAGCCAGGGAATGAAGGGCCTCCCCAATTCCGACAACCCACTTCTGAATGGAAAGGTAGAGAAAGATCATGGCAGGCGCAGGGAGTTGATCGCAACTCAAACCCTGACGAACACTTCATGCATCGTGCCAGGTCCCAGGCGGCCGGCGTAACGATGGTCTTCGCGTCGATGTAAATCTTGTCTCGAGACTGAAGCGCTGCGCGGACGTCCTGCTCACACACGAAATGCACCGGTTTCGGAATGCGCGGCCCGGAAGGGCTTGAGACGGACATCCCGGCTGGGTCCAGCAGGCTGACGGTAGCCAGCCCCGATGTACCCCCTGCCGATCAGAATAACGTTGGCTGCTTTGACCATCGCATCGGCGGCTTCCACAGACGCTGCAAACCTCTTTGCCTCGCTCATGCCTAGAACTTCGTTGGACATTCAATTGCCTCCCGACACAGCGCCCCTGAATTCCGCAGAAAGTAGCATAGCCCCGCCCCTGCCGCAACCAAAACGTGTGCGAATGAGTACCTCAGTTACTGTCCCTGTTGAATTAGGAATCGGATGAACGACCGATCTCGCGGATCGAACACGGAACGGAGCCAATTGATCCCAGGAAGATCCGAGTGCATCCGCGTAATCGCCGCCCTGTTTGTCCCAGGGAGAAGCCGTGACAGTATTGAGACCACAGATGAACGCGGTGCAGCCCGGCCGCAACCCAAAAATCTCACGGCAGTCTCACATATGCGGCGCACACGCAAGCACATGAAGATGCTTCCTGGGAGCGCACGCATCTTGCGGGCTCTGTTAATCGCGAAACCGTGAGCACGCCGGAACTGTTAAGCGTGCGCTCCCAGGAAAACCCGGATAAAGTTTTTCCAGACGGCCAAGAATTTGCTTGTGGGTAGTACAGAGAGAGTAACGGATTACATCGACGAGCAGTCCACTCTTCGTAAAGTTGATGCGCCTTCGCGACGATCAGTCATTTGATGGCGCGGTGTGCTTCCGCTTCATCCCGAGAGTCCCTGCGCGTCGAGTGAAAACCGATGGCAGAAGAACAACCAGCAACAATTCTTGCACGATAAGGCTGCCGATTGAGTATGCCTTCAAGCGAAACTCTCAAGGTATTCCTCACTGAGAACCCTCCCAAGAACATCCGCCTGCTCGGAGCCAGGGGGTTGGTGCCGCTGTCACCGGAGGAGACAGTGCAACTGCTGGTCCATTTGCTTCAAGACGCGGAGCCCGAAGTCTCGGGACAGGCGGCCGAAACGCTTCGCGGGTGGTCGGACGAAGACGTTCTTAATTTTGTCAAGTCACCCGAGTGCGACTCCAACGTCCTCGACTACTTTTCGTCCAACCCCTCGGAATCGATTCGTGAGGCCATCTTAGCGAACCCGGCAACGCCGGGGAAATGCGTGGCCCTGCTGGCTCAGGAAGTCTCCACGTCGCTTCTGGAGACAATCCTGTACAACCGCGTGCGGCTCCTGAAGTTTCCGGAAATCCTGGCAGGCATCAAACTCAACCCCAATGCTACTGTCGACAGTCTCCGTCTTGTGCGGGAGATTGAAACGGAATTCTTCGGTGCCAAGAAGAGCGAATACCGCGTTGAAGGACCCGGTGAGGAATCTCCCTTTGCGCTCGAGGAAGCCCCCATTGAGGAAACCGAGGCACTCGAAGACCTCACTCTGGAAGGGCTCCCTACTGATCCTGTGGCGCGGGAGCTGGCTATTCTTGAGCGTCTGGCCAGGATGACCGTGCGCGATAAGATCAAGCTTGCGCTGATGGGAACCCGGGAGGAGCGAGGAATTCTGATACGAGACGCGAACAGGGAAATCGCAAGAACGGTGCTCAAGAGCCCGAAACTATCCGATAACGAGGTTGAGTCTTTCGCCGCAATGCGGAACATCTCTGACGAGATTCTTCGTGAGATCGGAATCAGCCGGGAATGGACCAAACGCTACAACGTAATCCAAAACCTTGTCCGTAATCCCAAGACTCCGCTCCTCATCACTCAGAGGTTGATGCCCCGCCTGCAGGCAAAAGACCTGATGCTCCTCTCCCGTGATCGGGGAGTGCCGGAGTCTGTTCGGCTCGGCGCCCAGCGAGTAATGAAGCAGCGCAACGCCCACCGGTGAGGACGTCCCCAGAACTTGCACACTGCCGGATTTCTGGCTTACCTTTGGCGCTCAACAGCAGCTTTGGTCAGAGAATCCTGTCAACTCCTGCCACCGTAAGAGAAAGCGGATATTCACTGCCGCCGGTGAAAACGCGCGCAAGTAGTAGTAAGCTGCTTGCATGCCGAAACGGACGGCCGGCCAGCTGAATCTTCCGGGTTTATACGAACTTCGCATCGCGGGCAAAACGAGTCCGCGCAAAAGCCGCATCCCTCATCGCGAGATTTTGAAAGCCTTGCAGCAGGCCTCCGGCATGGGTTCCCGGGGTTTGATAGAGATTTACCACTCGGAGGTACTTACCGTCAAAACTCGAACCATTCGCCTTCTTGGAAGGAAGATTTCCGCACACATTTTCAACACACTACTGGGCTTTGAAGTCAAGGCATCGTTCAAGCGTATTCAGTGCCCCGACATGGCGACAGCTCGCTATCTCAAGATCTTCACCGAACTGGGCTGTCGAACAATCAAGTTGCCTTATGACCCGACAGTCACAGCCCGCCTGCTCCCCGAGCTCGAAGTAGCGCAGGAGCGGCTAGTCTCAGGCGTCAGGCTGCTCTTCCCCCAAAACAAGGACCTGCAACTGTATGTCCTCCGCCACATCTGCCGTTACATTCGGCACCGATTGCGGGACGCATGATCGCCGAGTCAATCGGCAGTGGGCAGGGGCGGCGGTGCGCAGAAAGTGACTGTCCACTGCCGACTTGCCAACTACCTTGGGGAGGGTTTAACGAGGGGGGACGGGAGCCGGGTTTTTCTCTGTTTCCGGTTTCGGCTGTTCCGGCTCGGGAAGCAAATCTTTTCTTACGACCTCAAGGTCCTGATCCCGCAGAACCAGGCGCACCAGCCGCCCCGATTTGTCGGTGGACACTGTTCCCGACCACATTCCCACAAACTCGATCTTGAAGTTACGCACGGGCAGTGTCCCCTTCGCGTGTTCCAGATTCGTGTCCTCGATTTGGGTTATCGCCATAGGCATTTCACTTCCAATAAGCGGAATGAAGTTATGGAAGGACTGCCGCCCGCCCTTTTTTACATCGTACTTGCGAATCAGGTAGTCATACTGATGGTAGACATTGAAATCCAGAATCGTGACGTCGGCCAGGAGCGGGACCGTTATCTCGCTGGAGTGCCCCCCGCGACTAAGAACCCGCCGGATCTGACCGTCTTTGACTGTGACCTCGTATCCGTCTTTGGACTCACCCGAAGTGTACTTGTAAGAGTAAGAGATCGGAGTCAAATTGGACTTTGACAGCACCATACGCGTAACGAAGGCAAGGCGCTTCGTTTCCAGGCCGTCGGTGATGAATATCTCGCTCTGGGAAGACGAAACGAGATTGCCGTCTTTGCCCCATTCTTCCGTTGTGGTCTCAGTCCCACAAGGTACGCCCTTGATAAGAACCGTGTACGCCTGGGAGTACTGGGGAGTTGACGCCGGAGAGCTGCCGGTCCGCAGCAGGCAAGCCAAGGTTAACGACAGTACAGGGACAACCTTCATTTCTGTTCGCGGCCGCTGCGGACAATCTTCGAAGCTGGGACGCGCACCAGAGCATTCCGAACACTGCCAAGAACCGCATCTCCTGACGAGACATATTCACGGATGTAACGGACGAGTTCTTCGACTTCCTCCTGCATTTTCTCCATCTTGTCGCGCATATTCAAGATGACTTCGACGCCCGCCAGATTTACGCCCAGGTCGCGGGTGAGGTTCAGGATGACCTCCAGCCTCTCCAGATCGACATCGGTGTATAGGCGCGTATTCCCTTCGCTCCTTGATGGCTTCAACAAACCGAGGCGCTCGTAAAGCCGAAGCGTCTGCGGGTGAACGTGGTATGTCTCTGCGACCGCGCTGATCATATAGCCTGCCTTCCGTCGCACAGCCACACCCCACCTCCACGTTAGATTCCAGCCATGCCGCCTCTGGGATTTTCGGGATTCAAACGAGCCAACTCTCTGAGTATCTCCTTGGACCGCTCATCTGCAACCTTGGGAACGACTACCCTGACCTCAACAATCTGATTGCCTCGACCTCCTCCCTGCACGGCCGGAGCCCCTTTGCCACGGAAGCGGAATTTCTGGCCGCTTTGGGTCCCCGGCGGGATTCGCAGGAGAGTTTTTCCTTCCACCGTAGGCACTTCGATCTTCGTGCCAAGGGCCGCTTCCGTAACCGTGATCGGAACCGTGCATAGAATATCATTTCCTTCTCTCCGGAAAAACTCATGAGGTCGCACGGTGAGTATCAGGTAAAGATCTCCCGGCGGCCCACCGTTCTTTCCCCCCCCACCTTTCCCCGGCACGCGCAGACGATAGCCCGTATCCACTCCAGGGTGTATTCGAACGGTAATGTTTTCGGAAATCGTGATCGTCCCGGAACCTCCGCAGGAGGAACACCGTTCTCCGATCTGCCCAGAGCCGCCACAAGTCCGGCACGGGGTCGAGAAACGCATCGCCCGGTGGGCCCGTTGTTCCTGACCGGTTCCATTACACATTTGACAGACCTGACGCCCACGGGAAGTATTGTACCCGGTGCCCTGGCAAGGAGAACAAGTCTGCGGGCGATTGACCGTAAGGCGTGTGGACAGACCCTGAACGCTCTCCATAAACGAGATGTTCAGGTAATGCTCGAGATCTTGTCCCTTCTCGGGGCCGGCTGCGCGAGAGCGTCCTGAGCCTCCAAAGAATTGCGAAAATATGTCCCCAAAGCTGCTCTGGCCCGTCCCGCCAAAATCAAATCCAGAAAAATCAAATCCGCGCCCGGACCCTTCGGAAAAACCACGGTCCGGCCGCCCTCGCTCCGCGAAGTTCTCCGAATAGAAGCCGTACTGATCGTAGATAACCCGTTTCTTCGAATCACTCAATACGTCGTAGGCTTCCTGGACTTTCTTGAAACGCTCTTCAGCGCGCTTGTCGCCGGGATTGACATCTGGATGGTGCTTCCTTGCGAGACGACGATAAGCCTTTTTTATGTCGGCCTCTTTGGCCGTGCGAGGAACACCCAGAATCCCATAATAGTCCTCTTGAGCCATGAATCACTCATGCTCGCATTCAAACCGGCCGCGCAAGCGTTTCGGAATTGTCAGATAGGCCACATTGACGGGACGGGTCCGCAGACACCTCCCCTCGCTGGCCTGAACTCCGAACAAAAGCGTCCGGGTCTATCGCGGAGTCCAAAGACAACAAGCCAAAGAGCAAAAAGACGGAACATCACTTCTTGTCGTCCGCATCGACGTACTCAGCGTCGATCACTTCTTCTTCCTTTCCCCCGCCCGGCTTGGCGCGAGACTCACCGGCGCCAGATCCGGCATGAGGAGCTTGTCCAGCGGTCTTCTGGTACATCAACTCAGCAAGCCGGTGCGACGCGCGCGTAAGCTCTTCAAACGCCGCGTTCAGCTCCTGAGTGTCCGCCGAGCTGTTCTCAAGAGTCTTTTTCGCATTGGATAGAGCGGTGTCCAGGGTGGCAGCCTCCGCCTCGGTGATCTTGTCGCGGTTTTCTCTGAGGATCTTTTCCGTGTTATAGATCTGGGTGTCGAGCTTGTTGTGCGCCTCGATCCTCTCTCTGTTCCTCTGATCTTCGTCAGCGTGAGATTGAGCCTCACGCGTCATTCTTTCGATTTCTTCCTTGCTCATGCCGCTCGAAGCCGTGATCGTGATCTTCTGCTCTTTTGCGGTGGCCAGATCCTTCGCGGATACATTGACAATTCCATTAGCGTCAATGTCGAAAGTCACCTCAATCTGAGGAACTCCGCGCGGCGCCGGCGGGATGCCCACCAGAAAGAACTTGCCCAGTGGCCTGTTGTCCTTAGCCATGGCGCGTTCGCCCTGGAGCACATGGATCTCCACAGAGGTCTGGTTATCCGCCGCGGTCGAGAAGATCTCCGATTTGCGCGTGGGTATCGTAGTATTCCGCTCGATCAGTTTGGTGAACACTCCGCCGAGAGTCTCGATACCCAGCGAGAGGGGCGTCACATCGAGAAGCAGTAAATCCTTGACATCCCCCGCGAGCACGCCAGCTTGGACCGCAGCGCCCACGGCCACCACCTCGTCGGGATTCACCCCTTTGTGCGGTTCCTTACGGAACAATTCGCGGACCATTTGCTGGACTCGAGGGATTCGCGTGGAGCCGCCTACCAGGACAACCTCGTGGATATCCGTCGGCTTTAACCCCGCGTCCGACAGCGCCTGTTTACACGGAGGAACGCTCCTCTGGAGAATGTCCTCCACCATCTGCTCAAACTTGGCCCGCGTCAGTTTCATGCTCAAATGCTTGGGGCCACTGGCGTCGGCCGTGACGAACGGCAGGTTGATCTCCGTTTCCATGACGGTGGAGAGCTCCATTTTCGCCTTTTCAGCTGCCTCCCGCAGCCGCTGGAGGGCCATCTTGTCTTTGGAAAGATCGATGCCCTGGTCCTTCTTGAATTCGCCAATAATCCAATCCATCAACCGTTGGTCGATGTTATCGCCACCCAGATGCGTATCTCCGTTCGTGGACTTGACCTCCACAACGCCTTCGCCCACCTCCAAGATGGAGATGTCGAACGTTCCCCCGCCGAAGTCGTAAACGGCTATGGTCTGATCTTTCTTTTTGTCCAGCCCGTATGCCAGCGCCGCGGCGGTCGGCTCATTGACGATGCGCACTACATCCAGCCCGGCGATCTTTCCAGCGTCCTTGGTCGCCTGCCTCTGGCTGTCATTGAAGTACGCGGGCACTGTGATTACAGCCTTCTCCACCTTTTCTCCCAGATACTCCTCCGCTGCCTGACGCATCTTCTGCAGAATCATCGCGGATATTTCCGGGGGAGAATAGAGCTTTTCCCCGACCCTCACACTGGCATCCGCGTTGGGCCCGCCGACCACTTTGTAAGGTACCAGTTTGGTCTCTTCCTGGACTTCACCTAGCTTGCGCCCCATAAATCTCTTAATAGAGAAAACCGTGTTTTCCGGGTTTGTGATAGCCTGCCTCTTGGCAACCTGGCCCACGAACCGTTCGTTGTTCTTGCCGAAAGCGACAACGGATGGAGTGAGCCGACTCCCTTCGGGGTTGGTAATAACCTTGGGTTCCCCTCCCTCCATCACCGCCACTACCGAATTGGTCGTGCCCAAGTCGATACCTATAATCTTGCTCATGGACTTGTCTCCTCAAAATACAGTGTATTGGTAAATACGGTGTATTTAGTGCCGTTGATATATAAGATATGAGTCCCGTATTGTCAACCTGCTTCCGAACGCCACTCCGTCAGAGGGTCTGAAAAAATCGGCATCCGCGTAGGGGGTGACCCTATGTGGTCGCCGGCCCGGCTAATAGTAACGCGGACTTGCGGGCGGCCACGCCGGGCCGTCCCTACGTCTCGTCAGTTTTTTCACAGCTTTTCAGAAGTTGAGGAAAAAGCTGTGAAAAAATCCACAGCCCCCCGTGGACGCCCGCGAGTCACCGCGAATATTGGCTGGGCTTAGAGTTATGTTCAGAGCTCAGGTTTTGGCCTGCCGTCAGTGGTAGTCTCTCAATGTCTTTACGCAGGCGGCGATGCGGGAGAGCACGTCGGAAGGTGGACCTGCATTGAAAGGACCCCCCTCACCGAGGTCTACGTCTTTGAAGCCTGCCAACTTGGCCGCCGCTACAACGGCCGAATAGTTGTAGGCACGCGACTCGATAAAGCGAATGTCCTCAAATTCCGCGACCAACTGCTCGATTCTTGCGGCGGCCGAAAAGTCCCCTTTGCAATACGCATTGTGGATGTCGTCACACACTCTGGGACAGATCAGAGTGATTCCCGATGTGTGCCCCCGCGACCCGAGCCGTGCCGCTTCGGTAGCCCGGTCGCCCACACCCCAAAGGACCAGCTTTTCAGGGGGAACCATGCCGCGCAGGGCCGCGACATCAGATTCGCGGGTCCCGACCTTTATACCCAGGATGGAAGAGGACGAACAAAGAAGGCCGGCGTAGGCGTCCAGAAGGTCACTGGACCGCATGTACAAGACAAAGCGCGCGCCGAATTGATCGGCGCATGCGCGTGTCAAGACGTCCAGCTCCGCGACGAGGCCCTCCGGATTACAGACGCCCGGAACAGGCATGATGAGAAAATAATCCGGCGGACGTCTGAGCTTCATGCATCGTTCGACCACCTTGCGAGCCTCCACCGGAGGTGTGGCCAGCAGACCCGCCAGTACAACCGCATCCTGTGCTGCAGTCTCTCCCGTGACCCTCATGACCTCCACCAGCGTATCCCGGTCGATGTGATGAACCAGGCTCGTCCCTGCAATGCCAATGACTCGACGCCTCCCGCCGTCCAGGAAATTCCGCTGGATCAGAAAGCGCAGATTCTTTTGATGCGCTTCCTTATCCACTGCGCCAGCGCGGAAAGGCAGTGGAGGAATTGCGATCACGGTCTCCAGTTCGTGCATGGGCATCCGATTTCCCGTCACCAAGGCTTCCCTTATAAGGTTTCCGTTATTCAGTATCCTTTTGCCACGGGCTCATCGCCAACAGAAATATTCGTCGGAATTGAGATTTTTTCGCTCAAATTTGATTCCGTCTCGTTGGAAAGAGGAAGCGAAAAGTTCATTCTTCGGGTCTTCGCGTCCTAGCGGTAAAGGCTGCGCCCAATCCACCACGAAGACACGAAGACGCGAATGCGCCGGATACAAGGCGTCCGTCAGAAATACGTGACTGTATTCATGAAAACAACTACTCACGGAGGAGGTTTTCGATGCAACCGAGTCCCATTGGCGAAAGCAGACCGTGCCGGTCTTTTGCCGGAGAAGCAGGGCTTGCAGCCGCGCTTGCTCTCACAGCCCTCTCCATTTTCACACTACTCGGGCTGTTCCTTGCACTGAACGCCACAATGGAGGTGCGTTTGACCGACAACTTCGAGGCTCGAGTCCAGGCGGCTTACGCCGCCCGGGCAGGGCTCCGTCATGCCGGGGAGCTGCTTTCCGGAGTGGAATTCGACGACCTTCTGCGGGGCCCGGATGGCACATGGGACAACAGCCCGGCATATACGGCGTTGGCGCGCTCTTACGGGTTCCGGAACCCGATCGATTGGATCACGGCTCGCCGCCTCGACATTATGAATCCGCTCGACATCCTTCAGGGTCAGTCGGATGACGGTCTGGTGAATACAGGAAGATACGAAGTGAAAAATGGAACGGTTCTCATTCCCGGCATCGGAATTCCGTTGACCGCTCCGGATCCCTATTCTGCCGGCGGCCTAACGTTTGCCCGGTATTTCGTAAAAGTTTCAGACAACAACGGAGAAGCGCCGGAAGTGGCGATGGACTCGGCCGACAATCCTTTCCTGGACGGCGATGGGACGATCATAGTTCGTTCGTTGGGGATATCCCCCAGAATCCGGGAAACAGCCGGCGCGACCGCGCAGATCAATGCCGTAGCCGTTTATGAAGCCCGGTTCAAACGCCACCGAACCTTCGATCTTCAGTCCGCGCTTTTAGTACAAGGCAACGAGGTGGTCCCTTCCGGTTCTGAAATGTTTTCTGGGAACTCCTTTCTTATCTCGGCAGGGGATGACAATTTCGGTTTGGCAGTGGTTGACACTGCCCCTGGAGACGGCATTTCTCCGCTGCAACAGATAGTTTCCCGACTGCTGCCCGAACAGAGACCCAACATCCGAGGAATGGAGCGTATCCCTTCCGTTGGCGATGTCACGAGGAGACCTGGAAATCCAGGGGAGCGCCTCGGGGGCGGGAATCCTGGCGATCGGAGGCCGCTGGACCGGCGCAGGATCTTTGAGCTTCACGGGCCTGATTCTCGCGATGGGTGCGGGGGAGGTGGATATCCGCAGGCTGACGCTGAACCTCACAGGCGCGCTCTACGTAGTGAATCTGGCAGAGAAATCCGTGGGCTTCGGAACTCCGAAGTTGAGTATAGGTCCAGCAGTACGGGTCCTGCTGAACAAAGAGGCGGTCCGAATGTCCCTCAGACTGATTCCTCCCAAGCAAACAAGTTTTCGTGAAATCACGACGACCACGGATCCACGAGAGCAGTGAGTCGAGATTGCGATTCTTGGCTGGCTTAGGGCCCGTCAGAAAATAAGGTGTGCATTTTGGCGCGAGCGCCGGGCGGGCAGATGCAAGGCGCCGCGACGCAGGCGATGTGGTG